>Ga0326597_10003023_pt1 | contig 24620 bp, 17 predicted proteins | sample RVTome_12_FD_203789 | JGI IMG/M metagenome (GOLD analysis project Ga0326597, IMG submission 203789) | Soil microbial communities from uranium-contaminated site in the Upper Colorado River Basin, Wyoming, United States - RVT100D185 | ecosystem: Environmental > Terrestrial > Soil > Contaminated >... | reverse complement strand
CCTCGGGCAGCGCCACGCCGCCGTTGCTCTGCATGATCAACAGCACGCCGCCGAAGCCGATCCGGTCGAGGCGTCGGGTGAGGTTGCCGAGGTACTCAGACAGCACCGGCCCCACGTAGGCGTTCAACACGGTGGTCGAGACCCGGTTGTAGAAGCGGATCGTGGGCAGCAGCTCCGAGGAGACGCTCAAGTAGGCGAAAGGCAGCGCCTCGCGCAGAAGCTCCGCCGCGCGGCGCTCGTGCGCGTCGTTGGCGAACGCGTTCATGAAGCAGACCGCCACCGCCCGGCAGCCCGCCTCGCGGAAGCGCTCGGCCGCCCGCCGGACCGCGTCCAGGTCGAGCGGTTCGAGCTCCCGCCCCGAATAGTCCAGTCGGCCGCCGGCCGGCCGGCGCAGCCTTCTCGGGACCAGCGGCACCACGTTCTGGAAACGGTTGTCGTACTGCGCCTCGCGGATGCCGCGGCGCATCTCGAGCGCGTCCCGCACGCCGGCCGTGGTCAAGAGACCGGTCGTGACGCCGCCCCGCGTGAGCACGGCGTTGGTGCTGACGGTGGTGCCGTGGACGATCGTGCTGATCTTGCGCGAAAACTCGCCGGCCGAAAGCCCCTGTTCCGCGGCGATCGCCGAAAGCCCGTCCATCACTCCCTCCGACGGATCGTCCGGCGTGGAGAGCACCTTGAAGGCCCGCACCTCGCCGTCTTCCGACCAGAGGAACAGATCGGTGAAGGTGCCGCCGACGTCGATGCCGATCCGGTACTCCATCAGCCGCGCACCTCAGGAGAGCAAGCGCAGGCCGCCTGCCGGCCCAGCTCGAACGCGCGGCGGTTGGCCTCGCGGAATCGCTCGGGCGACTTCTGCTCCACCGCCCGCCAGAGCGCCTGCTCGTGAAACGGCAGGACCCGCGCGCCGGCCAGAGCGCCCAGGAGCGCCACGTTGAGCGTGCGGGCCGCGCCCGCCCGTCGAACGATCTCGGGGCCGTCGATCAGGATCAGCTCGCCCGCCACCGCGCGGATCCGCTCGAGCAGGCCCTCCAGATCGGGGTACGGCGCACCGGAGCGCGCCAGCGGCTGGGGCATGCAGCGGTCGATGTTCATCAACACCAGCGTGCGATCGCTCATGCAGGGCAGCGAGCGCAGCGTCTCGAGCGGCTCGAACCCGAGCACCACGTCCGCCTCGCCCTCGGCCACGTGGGCGCTCAGGCCGGGACCGATCAGCACGGTCGACTCGACGCTGCCGCCCCGCTGCGACATGCCGTGGAGCTGCCCGACCATCACGTCGCAGCCGGCCTCTGCGGCGGCCCGGCCCAGGATCTGGCTGGCGGTCAGCACGCCCTGGCCGCCGTAGCCGGTGAACACGATCTTCAGGCGCGGCCGCTTCATTCCGGCACCCCCGGTCCGTTGGCCTTCACGGAGATGGCGCCGTTGGGACAGAACGTCACGCAGACGCCGCAACCCACGCAGAGCGCCTCGTCGATCTTGATCAGGCCGTCCTGGAGGTAGAACGCCGGGCAGCCGAACGTCTCGATGCAGGCCGAGCAGTTGCCGCACTGGCCGCAGATCCGGCAGCGGTCCGCTTCCTTTCGCGCCTCGCTCTCGCTGAAGGCGCCGGCCACTTCGTCGAAGCTCCGCCGGCGGCTCGCCTCCGGCAGGAGCGGGGGCTCGTGCCGCGCGGAGCGTTCGCGCCGGCCGGCCGTCCCGCCCGAGCTCGAAGGCGCCTTCGGGAAGGGCGGCGGCCTCCGCCCTCCGGCCGCCTCTCGACCGCGCAAGGCAAGGTCGATGCCGGCCGCCGCGCGCTGTCCGGCGGCGATGGCGTCGGTGACCGAATGGCGTTCGTTGGCCAGGTCGCCGCAGGCGAACACGCGCGGGTGCGACGTCGCGCCGGTCTCCGGGTGCGCGGCCAGCAGGCCCTGCTCCGTCCATTCGAGTTCGCTGCCGGGATCCCCGCTTTCGGCCTGGACCGGGCGCTCCGGCGACTGGCCCGCGGCGACGATCACGAGTTCGGCGCCGAGTTCCACTCGCGGCGCGTCCACCGGACGGATCCGGTCCAGCCGGAACGTGTCGCCCTCGAGTTCCACCTTGCCGATGACGACGCCTCCCGGCACCAGGCTGCGGACCTCAGAGCGCGTCTTGATGTCCACACCCTCGCTCCGGGCCGCCTGGATCTCCCCCGTGATGGCGGCCATCTCGCCGAGGTCTTCCAGGCAGACGATGACGGCCTGCTCCGCGCCGAGGCGCAACGCCGTGCGCGCCGCGTCGACCGCCGAGTTGCCGCCGCCGATCACGATCACCCGGCCGGCGGACGCGGGGGGCGCTCCGTTGCGCGCCCGCCGCAGATACGACAACGCCGGGAGGATAGTGGGTCCTCCCGGCACCGGTTCGAGGGGCAGCATGCGCGGCTTCCAGGCGCCCAGCGCCAGGCAGACCGCGTCGTATCCATCCCGCAGCAGATCGCCGATCTCGAGATCCTTGCCCAGCCGGACGCCGCCCCTGAACTCCAGCCCCAAGCCGAAGATCCGTTCGAGATCGCGCTCGAGCGCCGCTTCCGGCAGCCGGTAGGCCGGGATTCCATGGCGCAGCATCCCGCCCGGCCGCTCCTCGGCGTCGAACACGGTCACCGCGTATCCGCGCAGGCGCAGCTCGTGCGCCGCCGAAAGCCCCGCCGGACCGGCGCCCACCACCGCCACCTTGCGCCCGTGCTCCAGCTCGAGCGCCGGGCGGTAGGGAAACTCCTCCTGCGCCTCCGCCCACTCGAGCACGAAGCGCTTCAAGTCGTTGATCGCCACCGCGCCGTCCTGCGGGCCTCGCGCGCAGGCCGCCTCGCACGGCCGCTCGCAGACCCGGCAGACCGTGCCGGGAAGCGGCAGCCGTTCCATGATCAGCTCGAGCGCCTCTCTGTAGCGGCCCGAGGCGATGTGCGCGGCGTACCCCTGCACGCAGAGCTGCAGCGGACACTGTTCCGCGCAGGGCGCGACCTCCGGCCGGCTCGGTGCCGAGCTGCCGCAGCCCCCGTGTTCGCCGCATTCCCCGTGTTCGCCGCATTCCCCGTTTTCGAGGATGCGGCTCCTCGCCATCTGGCGCGAGAACGGCACGGCGGCCTGCTGGGAACAGCGGGTGCCGGACGCTTCAAGGCCGCAGTGGCGGCAGACCGCGGGGTCGACCGTGAAGACCCGGCGAGTCCTCGGGCCGCCCGACAGACGGTTCATGAAGATCGGACAGGCGCGCTCTGAGATCACCACGCCGACGCCCTTCGCCTCGTACGCCCGGCGATAGGCCCCGATCGCGCCGGCCAGATCCTCGGGGTCGATCCGTTCCACGTACACGGCGCCGAGCGCCCGCACGACCGCCTCGATCGAGGCCCGGCGCACCGGCCGGCCGTCCTCGACCTCGACCGTGGGGCTCTCCTGGAAGCCGGTCATCGCGGTCACCTCGTTGTCGAGGATCACCGCCACCATGTCGACGTTCTCCTTGATCGCGTTCAAGAGCGCCGGCATGCCGGAGTGGAAGAAGGTCGAGTCGCCCAGGAAGCCGACCGTTCGTTCGCCGGTGACGCGGGCCACGCCCGCCGCCAGGGTGAAGCCGGCGCCCATCGAGAGCAGCGCGTCGGAGGCGCCGAGCGGCGGCGCGCCGCCGAGCGTGTAGCAGCCGATGTCGTTGAAGTAGAGCTGATCCTCGTCGAAGGCCGCGCGCGCGGCATAGAAGCTCGAGCGGTGCGGGCAGCCCGGGCAGAGCGCGGGCGGCCGCGGCGGCACCTCGGGAAACGCACGCGGGGGCGACGGCTCGGGGCCGAATTGAAAGGCGGCATGCAGCGCGCGGGCGATGACGTCCGGCCCGTACTCGAACTCCTCGGGAGTGTGTCCGCTGCGCTTGCCCAGGATCTCGATCGGCCGCCCGCGGCGCGCGCAGAGCGCGGTGAGCATGTCTTCCAAAAACGGCGAGAGTTCCTCCAGCACGAGCAGCCGTTCGACGCCCGCGAGCGCCTCGAGCAGTTGGTCCTCCGGAAGCGGGTAGGCCGCGCCCAGGGTCAGGAGCACGACCTGATCGAGGACCCCGGCCTCAGCCAGCAAGTCGGCGCAGGCGGCCGCCGGCGCCCCGATCGAGAGAATGCCCCGCGTGCCGGAGCCTTCTCGCCGCACCAGCCCGGCCCGGCCGATTTCCGCGGACGCCTTGGCCAGCCGCGTCTTCAGCTCGAGGCGCAGGCGCCGCGCGTTGGCCGGCAGCGGGTTGAAGCGCATCGGGTTCCGCACGAACCGGGCCGGCCTCGGGGGGACGCGCGGGCCGAAGCGCACCACTGACCGCGTGTGGCAGACCCGGGTCGTCGGTCGCAGGATCACCGGCAGCTCGCAGCGCTCGGAAAGCTCGAAGGCGAAGCGGGTCAGCTCCAGCGCCTCCTGCGGCGTGCTCGGCTCGAGCATCGGGATGCCCAGCATGGTCGCCAGATGCCGCTGATCCTGCTCGTTGGGACTCGTGTTGCAGGACGGATCGGCGGCGCTCACGATCACGAGACCGCCCACCGCTCCCACGTAGGGGATCGTGCTGAGCGGGTCGCCGCCGTACATCAGCCCGAGATGTTTCATGGCGCAGATCGCCCGCGCCCCTGCCAGCGAGGCGGCGAAGGCCATCTCGATGCAGATCTTCTCGTTGACCGAGTACTCGAACTCGAGGCCGAGCTTCGGCGCGACCCGGGCGAACGAGTCGGTGATTTCGGACGACGGCGTGCCAGGATAACCGCAGGCGAAGGCCACGCCGGCCTCGAGCGCTCCGCGCACGATCGCCTCGTTGCCCAGCAGACAATCCGTATGCCCGGGCTGTTCGACGAGCAGCGGATCGATCGCCTGCTGAGCGCTCACCGGGTGTTCCTCCAGGGGTCTAGGTGGGTGGCCAAAGACCGTCGCAGTTTAACGACGCAGGCGTCCAGAATACGACCCTCGAAGCGGTTCCGAGCCGAATTCGGAGCCTTCGACGTCGTCCGGCGGGACCTTTTTCTACCTTTGCAACACGCTATCCTGCGCGGTGCATGGCTCGCTTTCGGACACGCCTGGCTCCCAGCCCCACCGGGTCGCTCCACCTGGGGAACGCGCGGACCTTCCTGATCAACTGGTGGATGGCCCGGCAGGCCGGCGGTCAGGTCGTGCTGCGCCTCGAGGATCTCGATCAATCCCGAGTGAAACCCGATCTGGCGGAGCGCGCGCGGCTCGACCTCGAGTGGCTCGGGCTGACCTCGGACGAGGGCCCGTTGCTCCAGAGCGAACGGGTCGACCTGTACGAGCGGGCGTTCGCGGACCTCCAGAACCGCAAGCTGCTGTTCCCCTGCGTCTGCTCGCGCAAGGAGGTGGCGGCCGCTTCGGCGCCCCACGCCGAGGACGAGGGGCCCCGCTATCCGGGAACCTGCCGCGGACGCTTCGCGGACGCCCGCCAGGCCCGGCTTTCGAGCGGCCGGGAACCGTGCTGGCGCTTCCGGGTCGAACCGGGCGAAGTGTGCTTCCGCGACCGCTTCCTGGGCCAGCAGCGGGCCGACCCACACGCAAAGGGCGGCGACTTCGTGGTGCGCTCCCCGGACGGCACCTTCTCCTATCAACTGGCGGTGACGGTCGACGACGCCCTGATGGAGATCTCCGAGGTGGTCCGCGGCGACGACCTGGTGTCCTCCACTCCGCGCCAGTTGCTGCTCTACCAGGCGCTCGGACACGCGCCTCCCCGCTTCACCCACCTGCCGCTGGTGCTCGATGAGGCCGGGCGGCGCATGGCCAAGCGGCATGGCGACACGGAACTTTTCGAGCTGCGCGCGCGGGGCATCGATCCGCGCGAGGTGATCGCGCTGCTCGCAAAGCTGAGCGGCATCCCGCGGGTCGGCCGGCGCGCGCGCGCGGAGGAGCTGATCGACCGCTTCCGGCTCGAGCGCGTTCCGCGGGAGCCAGTGCGGACGGGCCCGCTGCCGTGGGCCGGCCAGCGCGAGCCCGGGACATGAAGCCCTGGCTCTTGCTCCTCGCCGGCTGCTCGTCCGGCTGTTCCCTGTTCCCTGCGGACGAGCCGGACGTCGCGGGGACGCTCACGATTCGCGTGGCGACCCTCCATCTGGATCAGCGCGCCGACTGGAGCCGGCGCCGCCCGCTGCTGGAAGCCGGGCTGGCCGCGATCTCAGCGGACGTCGTCGCCTTCCAGGACGTGCTCTCGTTTCCGGATGCCACCGATCAGGTCGATTGGATCCACCGCCGGCTCGGTTTCCAGGTGCGCTTCCAGGAGACCGGCGTGCCGTTCGGCTCGGCCCGCACCGGCCTGGCGGTGGCTTCACGCTATCCGATCCTGGAAACCGCGACGCTGGCCGTCGATCACGGCGGCCGCCGCCTCACGCTGGTGCAGACGGTTCTGGTCGAGACGCCGCTCGGTTCGCTCGGCATCCACAATGCGCGGCTTCCGGAGTCGCTGGATGAAATCGACCGGCTCCACGCGATCCGATCCATCCTGGCCCACATGTCCGGAATGCACAGCGACCTCGCGCCGATTCTGCTTGGCAGCTTCGGGCTGGTCCCTGAAGCTCCCGCGCTCGCGGTCTTGACCGCGGCCACGGACGGAACCGCGCCCTGCTTCGACGTCTGGCGCGCCACACGCGGCTATGAACCGGGCCCCACGGTCGATCTCTTCGAACCGAGTTCCCATGACAGCCGGCGGCGCGCCCGCCGCGTCGATTACATCTTCCTGGCCCGCGAGGCCGGCTTGCGCCCCGGGCTGCCGGTCTCCGCCGATCGCTTCTGCGACACGCCCGACCCTTTCGGCACCTGGCCCGGCAGCCACTCTGGCCTGACCGCCACGCTGAAGTACCGGCGGCGCGCGAAGTCCGCAGACCCGGCTGGAACTCCGCCCCCTTGACCCGCTGCCCGGCCTTGGGGGACAATCGGGCGCCGCTTGAGGCCCTCGGGGCCAGGAAAGGATCGCCCACCCTCATGTCCAGTCACTGCCCTCGCATTGCCTGCTCGTTCCTGGCGTTGGTCGCAGTCTGTTTCACGGGCCAGGCCACGGCCCAATACGCGGAGCGGCCCGACCTGATGGGGTCCGGCAGCCCCGCGGTCGATTGTTCCGGCCGCTCGATCAAGAACCAGCGGGTGCGCGCGATCCATGCCGAGAACCCGCGACTGCCCGGAACAACCGCCTACTTCATCAACGTCGATCCCTTCCTGGCCTACCAGCTCGGCCGGAACCTCAGCTTCCGCGAGTTTCGCGATCGCGACGGCGTGTTCAGCGATCAGGTTTCCCAGTTGGGTGGCCCCATGCCGGACGGAACCACCGCCAAGATCACCGCCAACAATCAGGTGAGCTGCCTCGGGTGTCACAACATTCCGAGCGGCAACCCGGGAGGTTCGGCGAGCTTCTCCAAGGACTCCGGCCTGGCGCGCAACTCGCCGCATTACTTCGGCGCGGGCATCGTTGAAATGCTGGCGATCCAGGTTCGCGCGGACATCCTGCGGCAGATCGATGCCAACCGTGACGGCTGGATCAACATCGCCGAGTCGACCGCCGCCGGACACGTGCTGGTCGCGCCGGAGGACGGCGCGCCGCCGATCGACTACGGCAACTTCTCGTTGAACCATGGCCACAGCGGCAGCCCGGAGCCGAACAACATCTTCCGCGTCTGGTACGTCGACGGCGAGGGCCGGGTGGTGCCGGACGCGACCGAAGTCGACGGCAGCGCGACGATGGGTTACAACTTCGGCATGATCGTCTGGGGTTTTGGCCAGGGCCGCGGCCGCAGCGCGCTCAACCCGACCAACCGCGCCTTCGTCTGGGATCCGTTCGTCGCCCACGGCGGCCTCGAGGCGTACGATCCGAGCACGACCCGCGATCCGGACGGCGACGGCGTCAGCCTGCCGACGCTTTCAGGCGCGATCCAGTTTCCCGTCTCGCACCGCGCGCCCGATGCGGGCGATTCGCTGCATCCGACCTTCGGCTTCAGCCAGGACGATCCGGATCAGGACGGTTACCTGAACGAAATCAGCGAGGGCGACCTGGACCTGGCGGAGTGGTTCATGCTGAACCTGCCTCGACCGGCCTTCGCCGGCACCCCGGCGGAATACGACCAGGGCGTCGGCCTGCTGGATCAGCTGCGCTGCACCGACTGCCACGTGCCGAACTGGACCATCCGGCCCCGGGACGAGCACTTCGAGGGCGACCGGCGGTTCATCGACTTCGAAACCCGCTGGAATCCGGCCGACCGGCGCGTGGAGGGCCGGCTGGTGCGCCTTTATGACCGCGAGGGGCCGTTCTACCGGCGCCGGTTCGATGGGTTCGAGGTGGCGGGGCTGTTCAGCGACCTGAAGCACCACGACATGGGCGCCGGCTTCACGGAGATCGACTTCGGCGGCACGCACAACACGCTCTGGCGCACGCCGCCGCTGTGGGGCGTGGGGAGCGGATTCCCCTGGGGCCACGACGGCCAGTCGCTGACGCTCGAACAGGTCATCCTGCGCCACGACGGCGAGGGCGCGGCGTCGCGGGACGCCTTCCGCTCCCTGTCCGCAAACGGCCGGCGGCAGGTCATCGAGTTCCTCGGGAAGCTGCAGCTCTATGACATCGAAAGCCTGCCGGCGGACATCGACGGCGACGGCGTGATCTCCGAGCAGTTCATGGTCAAGAACCGCGACACCGGACAGGAGCGCTTCAACGCCGAGTGGCTCTTCCGCCGGCCGGTGCGCATCCAGGGCGACGTCACCAACATCGATGGAATCACGGTGCGCTCGTTCGCCGCGACCAACCGCGCCCAGGCCTACGGCGAACACCTGCTGTTTCGCCGCGACCAGGACAGCGACGGCTGGCCGGACGTCTGGGATGCCGCGCCGCACAAGACCGGCTACCGCGACGGCGTTCACTGACCGGCTTCAACCGTCCCATCGCTGACGCGTCCGCGAACGGCGCGCGGAACGGATCTCAGTCGATCTCCGGCGCGGTCCCCCAGCCTCCCGTGGCGTAGTCGTTGCCGCTGGGCGTGCCCGTGCCGTCATTGGCGAGATCGATCCGGTTGCCACGCAGGCGGTTGTTCGTCACCGTGGTCGAGGTGCCGTTGTTCTCCAGGCCTTCCGCGCCGCAGCCGATCACCTGGTTACGGAGGACCGTGTTGCCGGCGCCGATCTCCACGTCCACGCCGTCGCGCGCGCAGCCCTTGACCAGGTTGTCCTTCACCAGGTTGGAGTCCCCTTCCACCAGGATTCCGTCTCCACCGCAATCGCGGATGGTGTTGTCGCGGATCTCGTGATTCGAACCTCGCAGGACGATCCCGGCATCGTCGCCACCCAGGCAGGTCTCCCTGATGGTGTTTCTCGCGATCACGATTCCCGAGGACTGCAGGCTGTTGATGTAGATTCCCGCCCCTGCGCTGTTGAAAACCCGGTTGTCCTCGATCAGGCCGACGACGGCGTCACCGCCGATGTAGATCGCCTCGTAATCCACCGTGCAGTCGCGGATGGTGTTCCCGCGCACGGTGAAGTCGTCACCGTCGACGTACACCCCGTATCCGTACACGCGTTCGATCTGGTTCCCTTCGATGAGCATTCCGGACCCCGCGACATCGATTGCATAGTCCACGGCGTTCCGGATGGTGTTGCCGGAAATCGTGTGTTCGCTGCCCGTGATATCGATGCCATAGAGCCTGGTCGCCTCCAGGCGATTGCCAGTGACCTGGACGTCGCTGCTCAGACCCACGAAGATGCCGTTCTCGTGCGTGTTCCGTATGGTGTTGTCCTTCACCTTGCTCCCGGTCCCGCTGGTCAGGTTGAGGCCGTCGTCGGCGACGTTTTCGACCACGTTGTTCTGGATCGTGGCGTTGCCGCCGTCGACGAGGATCCCGTGTCGATCGGAGTCACGCACGGCGTTTTTCTGAAGCGTTGCGTTCTCGCCGTAAACGCCGAGGGCATTGGTGCGCGTGACCAGGGCAGCGCACCGGATGATCTTCGCGCCGTCGCCCACGACCGTGATCCCGTCACCGTTGTCATTGCGCACGGTCGTTCTGATCACCCGGGCCTGATCGCCATCAATGCGCAGTCCGCCCTGGTTGCCGGCGAATTCGCAGTGCTGAATCGTCACTCGATGGGAGGGGGCGGCCAGCACGGCCCGGGAACCGCAGCCGGTCACGACACAGTTCTTCACCGTCAGCCCGTCCTTCAGGCACCAGATCCCGTAGCCCTCGTAGAAGGGTGCGTTCGGATCCAAGGCGGCGTTCCGGATGACAAAGCCCGTGATCATCACGTCCTCGGAGTCGACCCGGATCCCGGGTCCCTTCCCGGACCCGCCCGCGGGCCGCGCCTCGACGATCACCTTGCCGTCCGCGATCAGCTTCAGGCCGTTCTTGCCGGCCGGGATCGAGACGTTTTCCTGGTACACGCCGTTCCTCACGAGGACGGTGTCGCCGCTTCCCGCGGCGGCGACTCCGTCATTGATCGTCGGGTGATTCCCGCCCTTTTTCACCACGATCGTGCCGGCAGCGGAGATTCCGCCCAAAAGGCTCGAGAAGGCGACTGCGAACAGGGAAGGTAGAAGCGTCCGTGAAATCCTGGAGTCCGGCCACCGGTCGGCAATCGAGGGGATCATTCGCATCGGTTTTCTCCAGCACCTGCTCGGATCGTGATTGTCGCTCCTGCAATCCGTGAGACCGCGCGCATGTTACAGGACTTTGCCGAATGAATCGAGGCCGCCTCGATCGCGCGGGTTCACGCGGTGCGAGCCGCGCCGGACGTGCGTTCGGATGTCTGAACGCTCAACTCGGCAGCTCGGCCGGGTCGCCCTCCGCGAGCCGCGCGAGGACGATCTCGGTCACTGGGACTGCCGTCCCCGCTCCAGCATTGCAATCCGCTGCTCCAGGCGAGCGAACACGTCCCCCGCGTCGCGGCCCTCTCCGCGGTCCAGGGAATCGAGGCCGTCTGCGATCTGCCTGCGCACCTCGTGGAGCCGAAGCTCGCGCAGCCGGTCATGCTCGGCGAGAAGCCGCAGTCCCTCGCGGATGACCTCACTTGCGGAGCGGTACAGACCGGACGCCACGCTGTCGTCCACGAACTTCTTCAACTCATCCGTCAGCGAGACATTCATGGCCGGAAGAATAGCTCACACCACGGAAATTGCCCAGCCTGGACATCTCGGACTCGTGGCATGAAGCCTTGACGACGAATGCAGGGAGGCCTGAGTTCGAGGAGTCCCCGCTCAGCAGCCGCTCCGATGCAGTCGCCGTCCGCTCTGGAGCGATCGATGGAAGGCCTTCTCAGTTCTTTCTGGACGCAGGCCGTCTCGGAGCGGAGCGGCGCGAATCGTGCAATGCGAAGGGCCCGGCGCGGGGGCCGGGCCCTTCGGGGGGCGGATCCGTCAGAGGACGTCGATCACTGGTCCCGGACGGCGACGTGGTTCTGGATCTTCTCGATCTCGGCCAGGAAGTGCGGGCCGATGGGGTCTTGGGGTCGGTCCTCGGCGAGCTTCTGGAAGGCCTGCTCCGACGTCTTCAGGTGGCCGCCGAAGAAGTCGACGTAGCCGAGCACCACCAGCGCCGCCTGGTCGTCGGGATTCGCCTTCAGATGGCTGGTGAGCGCGGCGCGCTGCGACTGGAAGTCGGCCGGCGCGCCGTAGAGTTTCAGCAGGTCGTTGCCCGAGCTGACCCATTCCGGCATCCGGTCGAGACCGCGGCGGATGTTCAGGGCCGCGTTCTGGAAGTCGCCCGTCGCGAATTGCGCCTGGGCCAGGGAGAACAGCGGCAGTCCGTTGTCCGGATCGAGGTCGGCAGCCCGGGCGAACTGGACCGCGGCGCCCGCGTAGTCGCCGGCCTTGAACGACTGGGTCCCCGCCTGCATGCTCTCGGTCGCGCCGGGCGTGGCGTTCAGGGATTCGATCGAAGCGGTGATCGCCTCGGGGTAGGCGGCCTCGGCCGGCGCGGCTTCAACGGCTTCGCCGGCGTCGCCGGCATCATCAGACTCGCCGGTCGTGTTGTTCACGATCACCGTGGTCTCGTCGGCCGGCTGGCCCTCGGTGTAGACGTAGGTCACGCTCGAACCGCCGGCGGGGTAGTAGGCCGGATAGTAGGCCGGCACCACGCCAAAGTACGCCGCGTAGGTCGGCAGGGCCACGGCCACGCCGTAGGCGGTCGCGGCATAGGCGCCGTACGTTCCGTACGCTCCGTAGGCGCCGTAGTACGGCACGCCGCTCACGTCCACGTCGGCGTCCACGTCGATGTCATAGTCGTAGCTGCCCGGCTCGCTCGACGAACCGGAGCTGCTGCTGCTCGAGCTGCTCGAGGAGTCGGAGCTGCTGCCCGACTCGGAGCCGCTGCCACTGCCTTCGCCCTCTGAACCGGACTGGGCGTTCTCGAAGCTGCTCTGAGCATTCTCGAAACCCTGGCCCCGTTCCCATCCGGACTGCTCGGCGGCGTTCGAGAACGGCGTGTTCTCCGGACGGCCTTCACCTGCGCCTCGGGGATGGTCGCTCCGCGGTCCCTGGTTGCTGCCCGGTCCCTGGTTGCTCCGCGGTCCCTGGTTGCTCCGCGGTCCATGGTTGTTACCCGGTCCCTGGTTACTCCGCGGTCCGTGGTTGTTACCCGGTCCCTGGTTACTCCGCGGCCCCTGGCGGCCCGGGCCGCCCTGTGAACCGCGCGGACCCGGCTGGGTGCCCCGAGGCTTGGACGAAGGACCGCGGGTCCCCCGCCCCTTCGCCCCGCCAAAGCCTGACGAGGGCCGGCTGCTGCCCGGCCGCGAAGCGTGCGAGCGGCCGCCCGAGCGACCCTGGGAACGACCCATCGAAGGACGGCTGCCGCCGCGGGATCCGCCCATCGACGGCCTTCCCCGGCCGCCCCCTCCGCGACCGCCTCGACCGGCGTCGGCTTCGCTTTGAAGGGCCGCGAACAGGGTGAACAGGACGGCGGTTATGAGGACGGTCAGTTTGGTGAGCTTCATCGTTGGCGACTCCGTGATCGGGCAGGTTCCTGGTTGACGCCCTGATTGCCCGAGCCGCCCCCAAGGGGGACAGCCGGCATCAAAGAAACGATCCTATCTTTCGTGAATGTCGTCACTTGTGATCGAAGCCCCGAGATGGAACTGAAGCCCGATCGCTCAAAATCCCAGGCTCTGCGCCACCTGGTACCCGCCCGCCGCCAGGAACGAAACCAGGGTCAGCACCAGCAAGACCGCCGTGAACCAGGAGTTTCGCCGCTTGGGCGGCAACGGCCCGCGGCGTCCGTTCAGGATCAGCAGCGCCAGCGCCAGGAGCGGCAGGAACAGGGCGCCGGCGATGGCATACAGTTTCTGCGCATTGACGAAACTGATCCACAGACCGACCGCCGGAACGAACGCCAGCGCGAGCTGATAGAGGCGGTATGGCCGCGACGCCGTCGACACCTCGCGCGCCTTGCCGCGCCCGCCGCTGGCGCGCAGGAAATCGGCGAACAGGTACGGCACGCTCTGCCAGACCCCGAGCAGCGAACTGAACACGGCACACCAGGCGCCGATCAGGAAGGCCCAGCGGGCGGCGCCGCCGAATGAGCCGAAGGCCGGCTCCAGTTGATCGGCCAGCCGCACGATCAGCGACGCGCCGCTGCCCTCGACACCGCCGAGGCCGCTGCCGATCACCACCATCGCCAGTCCGAAGAGGGCCGTCGCGCCGTAGCCCACCAGCAGGTCGAGCCGGCAGATCGGCAGTTGATCGATCCGCTCGCGGCCTTCCTCCCGCATCCAGTAGCCGTAGCAGAGCACCGTCAGCGTGCCCCCCACGCCGCCCATCAGCGCGATGCTCCATTGCAGGCCGGCGCCGCCCAGGTCGGGAATCGACGGCCAGACGAGACCCTGCAACATCGCGCCCAAAGGCGGCCGAAGCGCCACCGCGGTCGCCACCACGACCGCGAACATCACCGCCACGAAGCACTTCATCACCCGCTCGAAGCGGCGGAAGCCCGACCGGCGCAAGAGCAGCAGGGCGCCCGCCGAATGCAGCAGCGCGAAGACCAGCTTGCCCGTGCCCGGCTCGAAGACCGGCAACAGCGCGTGCGCGCAGACGCCGCAGGCGCTCATCAGCGCCAGGCCCACGAAGAAGCTCCAGATCAGCAGGTAGGCCAGGAAGAACCAGCGCAGGGCCGGTCCGAACCGCGCCGCCGCGCCCTCCAGCAGCGTGTCGCCGGTGACCAGTTGGAATCGGGCCAGCCCTTCGGTCAACAGGTATTTCAGCGCCGCCCCCACGAGGACCACCCAGAGCACGGCGAGACCGAGCTGCGCTCCCGAGAAGGCCCCGGTGGCCAGGTCCCCCGCGCCCACTCCGGTGGCCGCGACCAGGAGGCCGGGACCGATGATCCGCAGGAAGCCCGGCCGGGGCGGAGCGGATCCGGAAGCGGCCGGGCCGGGAGTCAGCGCGCCTGCCTCGTGGCCAGCCGGATCGCGAGCAGCCGCGAGCGCGCGGTGATGAACAGCGTGCTGCCCTGCGCGCCGCCGAAACAGAGGTTGGTGACCGCCTCGGGCGTCAGGATCTTCCCCAGGAGCCGCCCCTCTGGATCGACCACATGCACGCCGTCGCCGGCGGCGATGAACAGGTGGCCGCTTCGGCCGACCCGCAGGCCGTCGGGCCGGCCGTGGTCCGGCCGGTAGAAGTCTCTGCGGTTCGCGAGCGTGTGCTCGGGTGTGCTCTCGTAGCGGTAGACCCGGCCCGGCTCGCCCGAATCGGCGACGAAGAGGAAGCGCTCCCCCGCGGAGAAGCAGAGGCCGTTCGGTTGATCGCAATCCGCCGCCAGCAAGTCGATCCGCCCCGTGTCCGGCTCGTAGCGATAGACGCCCCGGACTTCGAGTTCCGCCGGCCGGTCCTTCAACCCGTAGGTCGGATCGGTGAACCAGATCGAACCGTCACTGTGCACGACCAGGTCGTTGGGCGAGTTGAAGCGCTTTCCCAGATGGTGCGAAACGAGCGGCACGATCGTGCCGTCGCGCTCGGTGCGGGTGATCTGCCGGGAGCCGTGTTCGCAGGTCAAGAGCCGTCCGGCCGCATCGAGCGTGTTGCCGTTCGGTTCGGGCGCCGGGGTGCGGAAGACCTCGATCCCCTTGGAACGCGACCACTTGAGAAGCCGGTCCGACCAGAGGTCGGAGAAGATCAGGTAGCCGCCCTGCGCTTCGATCCAGACCGGCCCCTCGGTAAAACCGAGGCCGGAACCCAGCAGCTCGACCCGGGCGCCGCGCGGCACGAGCCCGAAGAACTCCGCCGAGTGATGGACCTCCAGATCGCCCTCCGAACAGGCCGGCAGCAGGCAGAGCGCGAGCAGGCCGGCGGCGCGCCGCCGGTTCACGAGCGAAGGCGCGCCAGTCGCTGATCGCGCTCCTCGGCGAAACGCCGGATGCCCTTCAACACCCAGGGCCAGGTCAGGCGGGATTCCTCGAGGATCTGCTCGACCGTGCCGCCGGTGCGCCAGCGGTTGTCGAAGTCGGGCGAGAGGCTGTACTCCTCGGCGACCTTGTTGGCCAGCCAGTCATGCAGCGCGCGGCGGGCATTGTTCGTGACCACCATCGAATCCTGCCAGTCGGAAAAGGAGAGCACGCGGTCGCGCTGCTCCTGCGGCTGGCGCACGAACAGGTAGCGGCTCGGCGCGGCGACGAAGCGCACGTTCGGCAGTTCGTCGCGGTGGTCGCGCATCAGCTCGAAGGCGGCCTTGACCGGACTCGTGCCGCGGAAGATCACCGTGCCGGAGCGTGGGCCCCGCTCGTCGTCCCAATCCTTCAGGACGTAGGCGCCGCGGGCCGCCGCGAGATGCGACTCGGCGCCGAGCGCCTCGCGATCGGGCGTCTCGACCGGCGGCCGCGTGAGATGCAGCGCCATGATCGGAGCGTCGCTCGCCATGGCCGCCGCCAGCAGCACCGGCACCTCGTTGTAGTCGAACGGATGCATGTCGATGACGTGGCCGTCGGGGAAGAGGTCGGCTACCGCCGGAGAGAAGATCCCGAAGTGGGTGCGCGAATCCTCGGCGGTCTCCGGCCCGGAGTGCCCGACCACCCAGAGCACCTTGCCCAGCTTGAGCTGGGTGTCCTGGGCCATCTGCGAGAACAGGCGCATCGGACCGTACTTCAGGTAGGAGAACGATCCATAGGTGGAGCAGGCGCCGTAGTAGCCGATGAATTCCTGCTCCGGATGCTCGGCGAAGTTGACCGTGGCCAGGTGGGCGGTGATCGCCGAGTTGGTGAACTCGGTGATCTGCTGCGGCAGCAGCGCGCCGTGGGGATTGTCGTCGCGCTGGTACCACCCGAAGCCCTTGAAGTCGCCGCTGGCCTTGGCGAATCCGGCGATGTTGGTCGACTCGGCCAGGTCGGCGGCGCAGACCAGGAACAGCGGACGGCCCGCGACCTCGTGGGCGATGCCGTTCACGTAGGCACCCCAGGCGGCCAGTCCGGTGCGGTTCGGCCGCTTCTCGCCCGGCTTCGCGAACATCGCGGCCGGGTAGCGCTCGACGTCGAGGATGCGCCGATCGCGCGCCGGATCGACCGTGCGGTTCCACCAGAAGCCGCTCGGCTGGTCTGGCACCTCGCCCGCCGCGGTCTTCAAGCGGCCGGCCACGAAGCGCACCAGGTCCTCGTCACGGCGCAGCACCTCGAGCACCTGTTCGATGTTCGTGCGGGTCTGCTCGCGGAAGCGGTCGCCCTCGGGCGGGCCTTCGCCGAAGCCTTCGAAGCGGATGTCGTAACGCTCCTGGAATGCGCGCTTCGTCGCCCAGAAGGCGTCGGAGTTCGGCTTGTGCGCGGCGCCGTGGCTCTTGTACCCCTCGACCTCTTTGCCGTAGCCGCGGCCCTTGATGTTCTTGGCATAGATCAGCGCCGGACGCCCGCCCGGCTCGCGATCCTCGAGGATCGTCCGGAACGCGCCGATCAAGGACACGAAGTCGGTGCCTTCCTCGGTGCCGGCCACGCGCCAGCCGTGGGCGCCGAACCACTGCTCCGGGTGGCCGTGCACCACCGAGGAGTACCGGTTCGGATCGATGCCGAAGTCGTTCCAGTCGAGCAGCACCACGTAATTGTCGAGGCCCAGGCCATAGGCCGAGTTCTGGGTTTCGTGGCAGGAACCGGCGCTGAGGCCGCCTTCGCCCTCGAGCGTGAAGACCTTGACCTCGCCCGCGCCGGCGTGGCGCAGCGCGAGCGCCTCGCCCGCGCCGGCCGGCACGCCGTGGCCGGACGGGCCGGTATTGGCCTTGGCGAACAGCGTCTTGCCTTCGACCTCGACATGTCCCGGCAATCCGGCGTTGCGCCGGAAGGTCAGCAGGTCCTCGGCCAGCAGCACGCGCCGTGGATCCGGGTCGAGCCGGAACCATTCATCGCCGGTCAGCCGCTCCGCCGCGCGCATGAACTCGTTCAGGAGCGCCAGTCCGGAGTAGAGCAGCGGCGTGCAGTGGCCCGCCCCCAGCACGAAGCGATCGCCGAACGGCAGGGTCGGCTTGCGGATGTCGAAACGCATGGCCCCGGAAAGCGTCAGTCCGAGGAACAGGTGGACCTTCGATCGGGAGCCGCCCGGGTGTCCGCTCTGGCTCAAGTTCAGGGTCAGGTCGATCAGTTGATCGAACAGATCCACGGTCTTTTCCAGCCGGCCAAGGTGGTCCTGAACTTCCGGTTCCGAGAGGATTTTTCGCATGGCTGTCATCCGTATTCTTGTCCGATTCCCCCCGTTCGGGACCCTCTCCAAAGCTCAGACACAGGGCTGCAAGCTACCGCTTCCGTCCAGGATTGCACCCCACAACCGGACCATTCCGACTACAATGGGCCACGATCTTCGAATCCTGTTTCGGCGCCGGTCAGTCCCGGGAAGATCGGACCCGTCGGAGGAAGAGCATGCTCGGCCATGAATTCGAGTGCACCCCGACCGTCAAGGTCAGATCCCACAGCGGACAGTTGCGCGTCAGCGCGAGCCCCCGGTTCAACGGTTTCGGCGGAGTGACGGTGATCCTGGACGTGCCACCGGAACCACCTGCCGCACGTGCCGAACCCGGGAGCGAACCGGCGCTGGTGACGTTCAAGGTCTGGTCGCGTCCCACCGAACGCTTGGAACCGGTCAACCCGATCGGCGCGCCCGACGTGACGCGAGTCGAGCAGGCTCCCTTGACCGAGATGATTCCGGGAACCGGCTACGACCCGAACCACCCGCCGCGCTACTACGGCATCGCCACCAAGATCTTCATCGACCAGGTCGAGGTCGACGCCTGCAGCGCGGTCTTTTCCGTCCCGGCCGGAGCGCTGGTTCGCGACTTCACCGCTGAATGAACAACCCGGTTGCCACTCAGTGGCAAGCGGGTTTGATCATTCACGCAAGAAGCAGAAGGCCCACGTGAAGCGGATCGTGTTCTACGATCCGGACAACGACGGCATGTTCGACAGCCGGTCCGTTATGGACTTCATCGACTGCCGGTCGTCGTCGCGCCGTGCCAGGAACGACGATTGCTCCCCGAAACAGAGCACTTATTCGCGGACGGGTCCTTAGGTGAACAATCAAACCGGGTTTGTTTGTTCACCTTCCAGGCCGGCCTTGACGCCCGGGCAGATCTTGGAAAGCGCACGGTACGCGGCCTCGCTCTTCAGGTTCTCGGGCCAGAAGGGCCAGGTGCGGCACTGGCTCGGGCGCACGGGGTAGACTCGGCAGGAGCTCCGGCCTGACGCGTCGGTCTCCAGGAAGACACAGTCGTAGCCTCGCGGACTCTCGACCTCGACCAGCGACCAGCGGTGGTCGGCGCGGCGCGCGTACCGCTCGACGAACTGGAACGGCAGAAGCCCCAGGTGGCGCGCCATGGCGTTCCGTTCGTCCGCCGAGAACCAGACCCGCCCCGGCGCCCCGGTGCAGCAGTTGCCGCTCCGCTGGCATTCGAACCGGCACCCCCATTGCAAGGGAGGCAAGGGAGACAAAGGAGGCAGCCGGGGGTCCCGGCAATGGCTCATGACCGTTGCTCCAGCGATTCTAAAGTTTGGCAGCCCGCATTGTGTGTGCTACACTTCCCGCCAGCAAGGCGGAGATCGATTGGTATGCCCTTTCTTGGTCCCACACCGGAAACACGACATGCGCTCGATCCACCCAGCTCTGTTGCTTTCCCTGCTGCTCGTAGGCCCCGCCCTGGCCCACGAGATCAACCCGGTCACCTCCGAATTCGTCGCCACCAGCCGAACCGATTATGACCAGCATGACGTCTGGGTCGGCTGCGACGACCGGGGCAATTTCGTCCTCTCCTACGCCCAGGGCGACATCTACGTCCGCCGGTTCGACCGGGACGGCCAGCCGGCCGGGGACGACCTGCTGGTCAACACTTTGATCAGCTACGGCACGCAGGACGAAACCTACCTGGCGATGGATCCTTCGAGCGGCGACTTCTTCGCCGGCTTCAGCGATCGCGCCGGCAACGACGGCGACCTGATGGCCGCCGGCGGGCGCTTCTTCCGGGCCGACGGAACGGCCTACGGCCCGGACCAGATCCTGAACGTCACCACGTTCGAGTCCCAGTTCGAACCGCACGCCGCGTACATGCCGAACGGACGGATCATGGTCGTCTGGGGCGACTCCGGACAGGACGGTTCCAGCGGTTGCGTGGGACGCATCTTCCAGCGCGACGGCACCGCGCTCTCGCCCGAGTTCCTGATCAACGAGCCGAGCAGCGCCACGCAGATCGACCCGTCGGTGGCCTGCAGCAGGAACGGCCTGTTCGTCTGCGCGTACGTCGACGCGAGCGGCGCCACCGGCGAACCGCGCGAGGTGCTGGTGCGAAGGTTCGACCAGTACGGCGCCGCGCTGGGGCCGTCCCAGCTGGTCAACACCGAGTCGGCCGGAATGCAGCGCGACCCGATCGTGGCCGTGTCCGGCCTGGGTGCCTTCGTGGTCGTCTGGCAGGATGAGAATGGTCAGGACGGCGACGGCAACGGCGTCTTCGCCCGGCGCTTCGATGCCAGCGGCAATCCGCAGGGCTCACAGTTCCAGGTCAACACGACCACGGCCGGAAACCAGCAGGATCCCCACGTCAGCATGGACTACGTCGGCAACTTCGCGGTCACCTTCGAGAGCGACGCAACCGGCGACCTGGACGTGCTGGTGCGCCTCTTCGATCGCAACGGCAACTCTCTCTCCGGCGAGCTCCGGGCCCACGAGAACGCCGCCGGCCAGCAGCACCAGGGCAAGTCCTGCCTGGTCCAGAGCGGCCAGCGCATGATCACCGTCTGGCATGACGCGACCAGCGACGGCCAGGTCTACGCGCGCGTCTTCGACCTGCCGGTGATCACCGCCTCGGGCGGCGCCGCGATCGGCGAGTCGGTCACCTTCGACCTCGACATCCCCGGCCAGGGCGGGCGCAGCTTCGCGCTCCTGCCGTCCTTGGCAATGAGCCCGCGGCTCGGCATCAACGGATGGCGCTTCGCCGATCTCGCGCCGGACCAGACCATGGAACTGGCGGTCGCGAACCTCAGCTCGGGCCTGTTCGGCACCCTGACCGGAACGCTCGACTCGAACGGACAGGGCCAGGCGAGCTTCTCGGTGCCCGACGCCTCGGCGCTCTACAACCAGCCGATCCACTTCGCGGCGGTGACCATCGAACCCGGCTACAACGGCACCTGGGATGTCGCCTCGGGAGCGCTCGAGGGAGTCGAATTCCTCTCCGAGGCGCTGACCGTGACGGTCGACGGTCCGCCGCGGTTCCATCCGGGCACCGAGCTCTACGGCGAGATCACGTCTTCGAGCGACGAGGACTGGGCGTCCTTCGAGGCCACCAGGAAGGAGAAGCTGAAGTTCAAGCTGGTGGCGGTGGATGAGAGCCTGGCCGGTGCCGCGCTCTCGCGGATCACGGTCGAGATCCTGAACGCCGACCAGCAAGTGCTGAAGAGCTGGACCAAGAATCTGCCGGCCGAGGCGGGCAAGAAGAAGAAGTTGGCCTTCAAGGCGCCCGATCACGGCACGTACCTGCTGCGGCTGAAAGGTGACGCGGGTGCGCTCGGCCATTACCGGATCCAGACCCGCCACAAGCTGAAGAAGAAGGCCCGGGAGCAGTCCAAGAAGGTCAAGGTCGACGATTCGCTGTTCGCCTCGCTCAAGCTGGACGCGGTCCAGGACACGGTGCTGGCCGTGATGGTCAAGCCGCTCGGGGCGGCGCCCGCGCCGTCCACCCTGGAGCTCGAGAATCCCAGCGGATCGACGGACTCCTATCCGGGCGCCTTCACCTCCGGAGGCGACGGCAAGTACTATCTGGAGGATCTGAACCTGATTGAGACGGGCCGGTACAAGGTCAGAATCGGCGGCCTCCCGGGAGACAAGTACAAGCTGAAGGTCACGCCCGTGCCGCCCACTGGCCCGGCCGAACTGGAACTGGATTGAACGACCTGCTCGGCGCTTGCGTCATGGTCAGGTCCGGCCTCAGGCGATACGATCCGGAACATGTCGCATCGCACCGATGATCTGCGCATCCTGGACCGCCGGCCGCTCCTGCCGCCTTCGATCCTGATCGAGGAGTTGCCGCTGCCGGCGGAGGGCGCGGCCAAGATCGCGTCCGCGCGCCGGCAGATTTCCGCCATCCTCTCGGGAGCGGACGATCGCCTGCTGGCGGTCGTCGGCCCCTGCTCGATCCACGACCCCGAGGCCGGACTGGAATACGCGCGGCGCCTCGCGGAGCAGGCCGCGCGCCTTTCGGACGAACTGCTGGTGGTGATGCGGGTCTACTTCGAGAAGCCGCGGACGTCGGTCGGTTGGAAGGGGCTGGTCAACGATCCGCACCTGGACGGCAGCTTCGCGATCAATGACGGGCTGCGCCTCGCGCGCCGGCTGCTGCTCGACATCACGAAGCTGGACTTGCCGGCCGCGACCGAGTTCCTCGACCCGATCACGCCCCAGTTCATGGCCGACGTGGTCGCCTGGGGAGCGATCGGCGCTCGCACCTCCGAGAGCCAGGTGCACCGCGAGCTGGCGTCCGGCCTGTCCATGCCGGTCGGCTTCAAGAACGCCACCAACGGTTCGATCCAGATCGCGATCGATGCCGTGCGTTCGAGCGCCCACCCGCACCACTTCCTGGGCGTGACCAAGCAGGGCCTGGCGGCGATCCTCTCGACGCGGGGGAACCGCGACTGCCACGTCGTCCTGCGCGGCGGCCATGAGGGTCCCAACTATTCGGCCGAACAGATCGCGAAGGCGCAGCAGGCCTTGCGGGCGGCGGGGCTGACGCCCCGTTTGATGGTCGACTGCAGCCATGCCAATTCCGGCAAGGATCCTTTGCGCCAGGCGGCCGTGATCGACGAACTCTGCCGCCAGCTCGAGCGGGACAGCGACGCGTTGTGCGGCGTGATGATCGAGAGCTTCCTGGTCGGCGGGAGCCAGGAGCAACGCCCGGGGAAGGCCCTGACCTTCGGCCAGAGCATCACCGACGGCTGTTTGAGCTTCGAGCGCACGGTGCCGCTGCTCGAACGGCTGGCCGAGGCCAACCGGCGGAGGCGGCGGCACGCGGCCGGCGCTTCAGGCGCGATCTGACCGCCAGGGCAGCACGAACGGGCGCTCGCGCGCGGCGTTCGGCGCGGGCAGGCGGCCGAACGTCAGATCGGAACCATAGATCGGTTCGAGTACCGGCGGCACGAGCACGGCCTGCGCCGTTCCCCGGGTGACGACGCGCCCCTGATCGAGCAGGAGCAGGGAGGTCGAAAACTGGCTGGCCAGGTTCAGGTCATGGGTCACGACCAGCACCGACCGGCCTTGTTCGACCAGTCCGGCAAGCAGCTCGAACACCGCGTACTGATGCCCCGGATCGAGCGAGTTGGTCGGTTCGTCCACCAGCAGGATCGGCGACTCCTGCGAAAGCGCGCGCGCGATCAGCACCCGCTGGCGCTGGCCCCCCGAGATGCGCGTCAGCAGGCGCTCCGCAAGGTCGGCCGCGTCGCAGGCCGAGAGCGCCGCCTCGACCCGATCCCGATCGACGGCGGTGGGCCCTTGAAAACGGCTCGAGTGGGCGTAGCGCCCGCCGAGCACGAAATCGCGAACGCGTACTTCCGGCAGACTGGCCAGCCACTGCGGCACCATCGCCACCGCCCGCGCGCGCTCCCGGTGGGTGTGCAAAGAAAGCGGCCGGCCGTCGAGCGACACCGTGCCGGACAGCGGCCGCAGCAGTCCGTTCAAGAGCCGCAGCAAGGTCGACTTGCCGGCGCCGTTCGGACCGATCACGGTGATCAACTGGCCCGCCTCCAGCCGGCCGCTGACGCCGTCGACCGCCCGCAGTCCTCCGGGGTATTCGAAAACCAGTTCGTCGAAGGCGAGCAGCATCACCAGGCCTCCACGGTGGAGCGGTTGGTGAGCAGCAGCGAGAGGAAGAACGGCCCGCCGAGCAGCGACATGACCACGCCCGGAGGCAGCGCCGCGTGACCGAGCAGCAGGCGCTGGATCACGTCGGTCCCGCAGAGCAGCACCGGACCGCCCAGCAGGCAGAGCCAGAGCAGGTTGCGATAGTGCGGGCCGGTGATCCGCCGCAGCATATGCGGCGTGATCAGGCCGACGAAGGCGATCTGGCCGGCCACCGAAACCGCCACGGCGGCCGCCAGCGACGCGCCGATCAACGCGATCCACTTGACCCGCGACGTGTTGACCCCCAGACCGTGCGCGTCGCCTTCGCCCGAGGCGAACAGGTCGAGTTCGGTGGCCACGTACGGGATCACGCAGATGGTGGCCAGCAGGCCGAAGGCGATGGTCAACACGTGGATGCCGGATCGATCGTCGAGCCGCCCGAAGGTCCAGGTGATCAAGGCGCGCATGAGGTCCGACTCCTCCATCGCGAACCGCTGCAGCGCGGCGATCGCGCCGCCGACGATGGCGTTCACCGCGATGCCGACCAGGAGCAGCGTCGGCACCGAGATGCGCCCGCCGGTGGTCGCGAGCGCGGTCACCATCAGGGTCGTGGCCAGTGCGCCCAGGAAGGCGGCGAGCGTGATGCTGAGGGGTCCCAGGCCGGCCACCCGATCGACCAGGAAGAACGATCCCGAACCGGAGATCAGCACGATCATGATCGCCGCGCCGAGGCTGGCTCCGCTGGTCACCCCGATGATCGAGGGCGAGGCCAGGTGGTTTCGGAAGGTCCCCTGCAGCAGCGCGCCGGAGAGCGCCAGCGCCGCGCCCACGCCGATCGAGACCAGCAGGCGGTAGATCCGCAGTTCCGCGATCGTCTGCAGGGTGCCCGGCAGCTCCTGGGCGAACCCCAGCGCGGCGAAACCGCCCTTTAGCGTACCGGCGAGTCCGAGCCGGGTGCTGGCGCCGAGATCGAGCGAGACCAGGCCGATCAGGATCAGCAACAGCGACAGCACCACGGCGACCAGGCGGGCGTCCTTGGGGCGCGGTTCGCTCAGAGTGCGGCGCGTCACGAGGACGCCCCGGTGACTTTGGCTGCAGGTCGTGCCAGGGTGGAGATCAACGCCGTTCATCCATGCTTCGTGGACTGGGCTGCGTGGACTGGGCCGCGCGGACCGGGTTCGGCTCGAGACCGGTCTCCTGGCTCGTGGATTCGGATCCTCTCAGGGGGACCCGCGCCGATTTCGCCTTCCCCGGCCGCGGCCGAGTGGCTCGTGAAATCGGCTCTCCACTCACAGTGGCGGCACCGCGCCGGATTCACACCGGACTTCCCGACGCCTCGAGTGTCAGACGCAGGCAACTATAGAGATCGGCGG
>Ga0326597_10003022_pt1 | contig 24623 bp, 17 predicted proteins | sample RVTome_12_FD_203789 | JGI IMG/M metagenome (GOLD analysis project Ga0326597, IMG submission 203789) | Soil microbial communities from uranium-contaminated site in the Upper Colorado River Basin, Wyoming, United States - RVT100D185 | ecosystem: Environmental > Terrestrial > Soil > Contaminated >... | reverse complement strand
CCAGACGGGGGGCGAACACAAGTCCGTCGGCCAACTCCAGTCTCCCGCCTCCGTCTGCTGGTACAACGGCGACATCGACTATCGCAACGGCTTCACCAGTGAACGCAACACCTTGGTGTACGAATCCTGGACGTACGATGACGTGGTGTGGGAGGGCGGGCTCGTCACCGGCGCTCACGGCCACTTCATCATCAACCCGGGAACCGTCATCAGGGGCGGTGACATCATCATCTACCAGGGGATGAGCGAATGGCGGTTCGGCCGGTTGATCCGCGAGATCAGCGACATCACCAACTTCAAGTTCACCCCCACCGGCAACCGGGCCTTCAACCGCGATGAATACCGGCTGGAGTTGACGCTGGGCGCCTCGGCCTTTTATCTCGATCCCGGCGAGTATCACGTCGGCGTTCGCTGCATCGGATCCGGCTCCGGTCAGGCTTTCGTCGTGGTGACCAGCGGGGCCAACGCCGTCGGCACGCCGCCGGGCAACAACGGCCGGACTTTCCTCTGTTCCTCCTTCCAGGGCCCGTGCTTCCCGACGGACTGGCAGAACCTCGTCGGACCCGGCACCTGGGACGTCTCCTACGGCCTCGATTGCCGCCCCGGCGACTACTCCGTCATGGTCAGCGGCGCCTGCCCCGGCACGGTGCAACTCGAATGGAGCGGCGCGGAGCCGGATCGCCGGCAGGGAATCCTCGTGGCTCTGCGCACCGGCCAGTACACCATACCGAGCGGTCCGTGTCGCGGCACCCAACTCAACCTCGAACCCGGCTCGGTCCGACTCCACCACGTCATCAGCACCGGCAGCGGCAGCGGCGTGGTCAGCGGACGAACCGGTCTGCACTGCGGCGCTTACATTCAACTGATCACCGTCCCCTCCTGCGCCACCAGCAACGTCGCGCGGACTCCCTGAGCCGCACGATCTCGTTCTTCGTCCACGCGCGTTTGGCAAGTGGCGGCAGGAGTTGCGAATGCAGGCGCCGGCGGTGCTGTCGCGCAGACCGCCAGACCGCAACACGGCAGCGTGCATGGGCCGATTCCGAATCAGCGATTCTCAAAATAGAGCGCCCGATCGAACCAGAGGTCGGACTTGGCGATCATGCGGCGGGTCAGGGCCTGGCGGCGCGAGGCGGCGCGCTGGGCGTGCCACCAGAGGAAATGATCGAGCCGCAGGCGCCGCGCGAGGAATGAGTGGCGCAGGAGGCGAAGCAAGGGCCGGATGCCGTTCTGCTTGAGCAGGGCGTCGTCGAGAGACTTGAAGACCTCGGCCCGGCCGGGGTCGCCTTGGCGGCCGGCGCGGCCGAAGAGTTGCCGGTCGATGCGGCGCGAGTCGTGGCGCTCGGTGGCGATGACGACGAGTCCGCCGAGGTCCGCCACGCCCGGGCCGAGGAGGATGTCCGTGCCGCGCCCGGCCATGTTGGTGGCGACGGTGACGGCGCCGAGTTTGCCCGCCGCGGCGACGATCACCGCTTCCTCCTCGTGGCGAACCGCATTCAGAACGCGATGGGAAATCGCGCGCTCATCGAGGAGGCGGGACATCGCTTCGCTCGCCTCGACGCTGCGCGTTCCGATGAGCACCGGCCGGCGCACCTTGTTAAGTTGAGCCACGCGGTTCGCCACCGCTTGGAACTTCGACTCGCGGTCAAGTAACATGCGGTCGGGCGCGTGGTCGCGGATCATCGGCTTGTGCGTGGGAATGCGGACCACGGTCAGGCGGTAGATGCTCCACATCTCCTTGCGAACTTCCCACGCGGTGCCGGTCATGCCGCTGAGTCGGCGGAACAACTGGAAGAATCGCTGGTAACTGATGCGGGCCATCGTTTCGCGCGGCGCGGTTACTTTGAGCCCCTCTTTGGCCTGGACGGCCTGGTGCAGTCCGAGTTGCCACTGCCGTCCTTCCAGCACGCGCCCCGTCTGCGGATCGACGATATGCACGTCGCCCTCGCGGACGATGTAATGATCTTCGAGGTGGTAAAGTTCCCGGGCGACGAGGGCCTGGGTGACGAGTTCGGCGCGGCGGCGCGGGCCGGACCAGAACGCCGGCAGCGCATCGGCCACTTCCGAGAGACGCTCGCGGCCGACGTCGGTGAGATCGACGCGATGCTGCTGAATGTCAACGGAATAATGTTCGACCCGGCGCAGTGACGCGGCGAGTTCGGCCGCGGTGTAATAATACTGCGCCGACTTGTCCTCGCCCCCCTCGGCGCCGATGATCGCCGGCGTCGTCGCCTGATCGATGAGGACGCTGTCGGCTTCGTCGATGATCGCCGAGTAGAGGCCGCGCTGCACGATGCGGTTGGTCCACAACTCGCGCGGCCCACCCATCGCCGTGTCCGTCACTTCCTCGAGCAGCAGCGATGAGACGCGGGGCTGAAGGGGCGCGTGCAGTTTGTCGCGCAGGTAATCGAAGATCAGTTGCTGATCGGTGATGTACGTGATGTCGCGCGAGTAGGCCTCGAGGCGCTCGCCGGGGCTGCTCTGGTCCTGCACGACGCCGACGCCCAGGCCCAGGCGCTTATAGACCGGCCCGTTAAGTTCCGCGTCGCGGCGGGCAAGGTAGTCGTTGACGGTCACGACGTGCGCGCCGTAGCCCATCCAGCCTTGCACGGCGGCGGTGAGGCAGGCAGTGACGGTCTTGCCTTCGCCGGTGGCCATTTCCGCCAGGCAGCCGTCCTCCATCACCCAGGCGCCCATGATCTGCTCGACAAAGAGGCGCAGGCCGATGGTGCGGCGGACCGCCTCGCGCACGACGGCGAAGGCGTGGGAACGCGCCTGGGCATCGCGCCGGCCGCGCCGGGCCGCCTCGCGCGCTTCATCGACCTCCTGGTCGAACGCGCTTTCCGCGAGGCGCATCATTGAATCACTCAGGTTCACGACTCGCTCGGCCGCCGCGCGCAATCGGTGTCGCGAGCGCATCGCCCGCCGCATGGCGCCGATAAGCGATTCGTTGTAGCGATCGAGGTCTTTGAGTTCATGCGGGCGCGGCGGCCGATAGGAGAAGGGCCGCCAGAGGCGCTGCGTGCCGCCGCCGCCGGGCGCCGTGACCGCGGCCACGCCGCCCGGCCCATCGCCTTCACCACCATCGGACTGCGCGCGTGCATGAAGGGCCATCAGATGTCAAACCTCTCGTTGAGCGCCTGGCGGATGCGCCGGTACCACTGCCGCGCCAACGGCTCGGGCGGCCGGCTCAATCGGACCCGCACTCGCGTGCCGGGCAAGGTATCCAGCCCGATCTTCGTCGGGGTCGGCGCCGTTCCCCGCTCAACGATCGGAGTGCGCGGCCGGAGCGTGATCAGCCATTGCGGGGAGAGCGTGCGTTTTCCCTGGCCGTCCGTCGGATCGGTGGCGATCCCGCCCCCCTGCACGCTCAGGCTCAGCGAAGGGTGCGGAAGCGCTCGCACGCCCGCCAGTCCTGAACGCTGCACGTCAAGGTCGAAGTCGACGATGGAGTCCAGGTGGTCGTAGAGCCGGCCCTGAATGCGCACGCGGCTCGAATCGTGCTCGGTCAGTCCCTCGGGGAAGATCCAGGCAAAGTCGCGATCGTCTACGTAGGCGCGAATGACCATGTCGTTGAGCGTTGCGAGGAGCATCAACGGCTGGCCTTGCTCGATGAACGATCCGACTCGGCTTTCGAGATCGGGCGCGACGACGAAGCCGGGGAAAGGCGCGACGACGAACATCTCGGAGATCAGATCCTCGACGGCTTCGAGTCGATCGGCGGCGTCGACGTAGAGCAGTTCAGAGACCTGCCACTGCGAAACGCCCTCCGCCAGGGCGGCGTCGCGGCGAAGGCGCTCGAGTTCGACGCCGGCCCGGGCTCGGGCCAGTTGGTGCTCGACGTCGGGGTTGAAGAGTGCGAAAAGAGGCTGCGCCGCCTGCACCTCCTGGCCGTTGTCGACGTAGAGGCGCTCCAGAAAGCCGTCGTGCGCCGCGCGATAGGTGATGCGCTCGAGCGGCTCGACGACGCCCAGCGCGTGGACCCGGGCCGGCATGGGCACGAAGCCGACGAATCCCAGCGCCAGAACGATCAACCCGAAGGAAACGGTCACGGCGCGCACGCGCACGAGTTGCAGGCTCGGCTCGGAGAGGACGTAACTGAGCCCCTTGACGATCGGGGTTCCCAGCCACATCACCGCGCCGAACATTCCGAGCAGCAGCCCGAAGACAAAGTACTGCTGCGCCACGAAGAGCACGATGGTGAGCATGACCAGCAGGCGATAGGGGAAGGCCAGCACCGCGTGGGTCACCATGATCGCGCCTTCGGAGCGGTCGTGCAGGGGCGGGCAGGGCTCGCCTTTGACCCCGAAGGCGTAGCGCCGCGTCAGCCATTTCATCAGTTCATGGGAGCGCGTCGAGAGATTCGGAATCTCCGTGAGATCGGCGAGGATGTAGTATCCGTCGTAGCGCAGCAGCGGATTGATGTTGAACAGAAAGGTCGCGACGGAGGCGACGAACATCACGTTGTAGGCGAGCGTGTGCGCCAGCCCGGCGTCGGTGCGGGCCCAGACGATCGCCGCCGCACTCGCGACGGCCATTTCGCACATGACCCCCGCGCTGCTGACAAGGATGCGATGCCACTTGTTGGGGAAGGCCCAACTCGTGGTGGCGTCGCAATAGGGGATCGGCAGGACGATCATGAACATGATGCCGATCTCGGTCACGCGCCCGCCATAGGCCTTGCAGGCGAATCCGTGCGCGAGTTCGTGGATCGCCTTGAGCACGAGGAAGGCGAGTGAGAGCAGCGGCAGGTTCTCGACCGCGATGATCGAATTGAGCGATCCGGTCAGTTCATCCCACTTGGGAATGACGCTCCGCAGCGCAAGGAGCATGAGCATGCCGAGCACGAGCATCCCCCAGCGGCTGAAGACCACCCGCGCCGCCTCGGCAAACCTGGCCAGGAAGCGCTCGGGATTGAAGAGCGGCACCGTCCAGAAGAGATAGTTGCCGGTGAACTCCCGGAATCGCTGCTCGCGAATCTGCTCGATGCGCTCGCGCAGGCGCTGCACGTCGACGGGGAGGTCGTTGCGCAGCAGGCCGTAGAGTTGCAGTTGGGCGAGGAGATCAAGGCAGTCGCGCTGCGTCGGCGCCTCATCGCCGAGTTGGGCGTTGCAGATGTCCCACGCCTCCTGCACCGTGCGCTGGCCGTCGAGCAAACCGAGGAAGCGATAGGCCGCCGCGTTGAAGCGATAGAACTTGCTGCTGGTCGGATCGCCGAGCACGAACCAGGTCTGATGGCGATAGGTGTGGCGGCGCACGACAAGGTGAGCGCTGAGTCGCGGCTTGAACTCCGCAACGCGGTACCAGAGTTCACTGAATGTCCTGCTGATCTCAGCCATGTCGGAAACAACGCCTCAAACACATGGCGCCAATCGTCGCGCCGGAATGCATCCCACGATTCGCAGAACCTCATCGTGGGCGTGGAAGTACCGCCACCTCACCACCAGAAGCGCAGGCGGAGGGCGTCGAAGAGCGGGCGGGTGTAGATGGTGAAGAGGTTGGTGCGCTCGCCCCTGATCTTGGCCTGCCCTTCCATGCCGGGCCGGAGCCAGTCGGGAGGATCGATCAACTCGACTTCAACGCGATACACGTTTTTCTGCTCAAGCACCTCGGAGGCCGGGGTAATGCCGGCAACGCGAAACTGCACCTTTTCGGTCGGTCGGGCCGTGACGATCAGCGTGCCCCGCTGCCCGACTTCGACCCGGGCGATGCCGCCTTCGGGAATGAGCGCGACGGCGGTGATCGTGTCGAGGCGCGCAATCTCGAGCAGCGGCCGGTTGGATTGGACTACTTCGCCGAGCCGATCCTCGAGGTCTCCCTGGGTCACGATTCCTGAAATCGGCGCGCGGACCAACGCCTGATCGATCCGGTACTGAAATCGCTCGGCATCGGCCTCGGCCACGCGGCGCCGCGCCTCCAACTGGGAGGCCTCGGCGGTCTTGCCCTGGGTTCGAGCGGCATCCGCCTGAATGCGCAGGCGCTGCACCTCGCCCGCGGTCGCCTGGTATTCGAGCCGGTCTTCGCGCGTGTCGAGCGCGAAGAGCGGCGTCACGCCCGCCTCCACGGCATCGCCCGGCTTGACGAAGACCTCGTCGAGGCGGCCGGAAAAGGGCGGCGAGACCTCGCGCCGCTCGTCGGTGATGATGCGCCCCGTCCCGACCGCTCGGTCGCTGACGGGAATCAGGATCGAGATCGCCAGCAGCAGAAGGCCCGCGAGCAGGAAGATCTTCATGCCGGTCTTCCGCGGGCCCACCAGCGTCTCGGAGAGGTCGAGCACGCGATCGCGACTGACCGCCAGCACGCCGCGGTCCGCCATCCGCCGCGTCCACACCATCGGGCCGATGTACTCGGCGATCAGGCGCAGCAGGCGCAGCGTAGCGTCGTTGAATGGATCGGCTGCGTCGCGCTCCATCACCACCACGCCGATGAGTCCCTCTTCGATGCGCAACGGAAAACTGGCAATCGCGCACGGACCGAAACGCTCGCTCAGCGAGGCGTGGGCCCGCACCACGCGCCGTTCCGAGGGATCGGCGTCGGCGGGCTGGGGAAAGCGAATTTCGGTGTCCTGATCGGCGCACTCCTCCATGAGGGCTTCGAGGTTCTCGGCAAACTCGCTGCGGCGATCAAGGTGCTCGGCCCCGCCGATGGCCACGACGCGCACGCTGTGCCCGTGAATCAGGCCGATCGAGACGCGGGTGCAGCCGAAGCGGCGCTGGAGTTCGTTGCAGAACATCGCGGCCATTTCAGCGGTGTCGTGCCCCTGGTTGGACTTGTCGATGAGATCGAGCGCTTCGCGCAACTGGATCTTGGATTCGGCTTCGACGAAGGCCTGCTGCCTCCAGAGGAAGGCCTCGAAGGCCAGGGTGCTCAGTTCCAGGCGCTTGAGGCCCTCCTCCAGTTCGTGCTCGGGTCGATCGGGCACGATGCACACCGAGGCGCCGTGCGGCCGCCCGGCGAGCATCAGCGGCGCGGCCAACACTCGAAACTCAGGCTCGGCTGAGAGCAGCCCCGTCGTGGAGGCGATGTGATCGAGAACGGGCTTGCTCTCCTTGGCCGCCCGCGCCGCGATCTCCGAAAGGCGTCGATACTGCTTGGGGGTGATGGCGTAGCGCGGATCGATCTCGTGGCGGATGGTGGAGCCCGAGGGCTGCTCGCGCGTCGGGCGGAGCAGCACCAGACCGGCCACGGCCTGCACGAGCGCGCACTGCCGCTTGATCAGGTCGCCCAGAAACGCATCGACGCCGTGCCCCGGGCGCAAGGCGCCCGAGGCCTCCGCCTCCGTGGAGGTCGATGCAGAAATCGAGACAACCTGTTCGTCCATGCAACTGCCCTTGTCTCACATCGGCCGGGGGCGACCGAGGCCGTCAGTTCTCAACCTGACTGGGCCGGCTGGGCGGTCTGGGTCTGCTTGATGTCGATCTCGCCGAAGCGCTCCTCGTGCTGGCGCACGATGTTCGCCAGCGTCAGCGCCAGGCGTTTGGTGTTGCGCCAGTTGAGGATGACCTGGTTGCGGACCTTGAAGAGCATTTCGTTCTGCCGGCCCGGGACCATTCGGTTCATGCCGAAGTCGAGAATGACCTCTTCGATCGAGCCGTCGGTCCGGAAGGTGTTGCAGTACGCGGAGGTCATGTCCGCTTCGTCGATTCGCAGCGTTACTTCTCGGCGCTGACCCTCAGCCTCGGGATTCGTTGCTTGCGGTTTCTGCTCGGCCACTGGCGTTCCTTTCGAATGGGTGCAAGGCGACACGGCGTCTCGGTTCCCCGCGGCCTGTCCTCGGGGATCACGCACGACAGGTCTCAATGGTGATGGTAGGTTTGACTCATGGGGAGGATCGGCGCAAGGCGTCATCCGCCTCGGGAAACTGGACCAGCGCGTGCAGCCCCGCCGGCAGGCGCTGCGGATTGTCCACCTCGATCCGGACGACGATGGAACTCGACGAGGCGTCCGCGACGGCGGAGACCCACAGCACGCGACCTTCGGCGGGGCCTCCGCCAGGCACATCGCGCCAGCGCACGACGGCGATGCTGCCCGGCTCAGTCATCAGGCCCAGACCAACGGGCACGGCAACATCCATCCACAACGGATCGATCGAGACGATGTGCGCCACCGGCTGGAGCGCTTCGATCGTCTCGCCCGGTTCGACAGTCACCCGAGCCACGATTCCGTGAATCGGGCTTCGCAGCGTCATTTGCGCGAGAGTCGCTGCTTCACGATCGTACATCAGTTTGGCCTGCTCGCGCTCCCGGCCGGCGGCAGTGATGTCGATCTCGCGCAGCGCCGCCTCGGCTTGGGCTCGCGGGAGTTCCCTCCGAGCGGCGGCATCCTTGGCCGACATTTCGATCACATTCTCGAGGTCGTAGCGCGCCAAATCCGCGCGGCGTCGGGCCGCTTCGATCACCGTCGTATCCTCCGCCGACAGCCGCTGCGCCTGAACGGTGAGTCGCTGCCCCTGATCATCGAGTTGCGCGATGACATCGCCGGGAGCGACCGTCTGGCTCTCGGCCACCGGAACGCGATCAATCGCCCCCGAATGGACAAAGGCAAGAGTGATGGTCTTGCTCGGCGTCGAGATCGCCGGATAGCCCTCGGCGCGATAGCCGTCAAACATCGGCGGACCCGTGCGGATCGATCCGGACTGCGAAAGTGACACCCCGTCGACGGGCATGGCCACCATTCCCGCCGCGAGCAGGCACACCAAGGTGCGGCTCCAACGCCGACGGGCGGAACGATATGGCGGGATCATGTCACAGGCCGCAAACTGACGGCGACTGTTCGATTCCATCACGGAACTCCTTCATGCGTCAAACTGGCTGTCTGAACCGGTCGCATCCCTGGGCGGGGAGATTCCATCTCTTGATGCGGCCCATGTCCGCTGCGTTGCGCGGCCATCCGTCTTGACGCCTCACGCAGACTCGGCATGTCGGACGGCCCGGAAAGGCGCCTGGCGACGCCTCGGATTGCCGGGCAATCTCTACCTATGAATATAGCCTCGATTTCCAGGATTTCGAACCAATCGGCGGAATCTGGAGTAACTTCGAGACAATCGTCCTCCGATTATCGGCACTCAGAATGTCCACCACGTCACCACTGCCAAGCCGACTCCCGCCACTTATCGGACGAGTCTACTGCGTCGGCGATGATGTCGGGGCCGATGACATACTCGCGCCGGAGTACCTGACCTTTGATCTCGATGATCCACAGGAGCGGCGCTGGCTCGGCGCCTACGCCCTGGCCGGTCTCGCCGGGCAACGCGGAGAGTTCGTCGCGGTCGGGGAGTTCAGATCGCCCTTCTCGATTGTCGTGGCCGGCCGCCGCTTCGGCCACGGCAGCGCCCGTCTCCACTCGCCCATCGCCTTGGCGGAGGCTGGCGTCGGCTGTGTGGTCGCGGAGACTTTCTCCAGCGGATTCCTGCGGGCCGCGACGAACGCCGGCCTGCTGCTTGGCCTGACCTTTGCCAGGAGCGGCGAGTGGAAACGCGTCGAGACCGGCGCCAAAGTGAGGATTGACCTGGAGCAGCCCGCGCTGCACGTTGGTTCCGAGCGGCTGGCGCTGACGCCTCCGGGCGCGAGGCGCGACATCGTGCAAGCGGGGGGGTTGGCGGAATACCTGCGCCACACGATCCCGGTCCAGCCGGCTGCCCCGCCCCGCTAAGATCAGGCTTCACGATGCAGAACATCGAGTTCAAAGCCGAATTGCGCGATCTCAGCCTCGCGCGCGCCCGTTGCCAGTCGCTTGACGCGACTTTCGTGCGCATCCTTCAGCAGACGGACACGTACTACAAACTGCCCGACGGCCGGCTCAAGCGGCGCGAAGTCCCGGGCGAGCCGATCGAGTGGATCTTCTACCATCGCAGCGACCGTCCCACCGCGCGAATGAGCCACTTCATGCTCTACTCCGATGAGCAGGCCCGCACCCGCTGGGGCGTCCTGCCCCTACGGGAATGGATGATCGTTCGCAAGGTCCGTGAACTCTGGACGCTCGGCAACGTGCGACTCCACCTCGACGTGGTGGAAGAACTCGGCTCGTTTATCGAGTTCGAGGCGCTGGTCAGTCGCAAACACGACGTCAAGACCTGCCACGAGCAGATCGCCTCGCTGCGTGAAGCGTTTGCGCCGATTCTCGGGGAAGCCATCGGAGGCAGTTACGCCAACCTGCTGGACCAGTTGAAACACGAACCGGTCGATGAGTGAAACCGTATCATTCGGGTGCTCGATGATGTCGGACGGATTGGCGCGATGGGAGAAGCACCTCGCGGAAAGGGTGAGATGATTCGTCCCAAAGCCTCACCGAAGAAAAGGCCTGGTAAAGGGCGCCGGGCGATCAAACTCGTCAGTTCCAGCATCCGCCGCTACCCGAGAGAGTTGTGGCAGTCGGTGCGCCGCAGTGATCGCCTGACTTCCGGGGAGTCCGCCTGGTCGATTCCCGCAGGATTCGAGGAGCAGCCCCTGGCCGCCGCCTGGCTTGGTCACGCGACGGTACTGATTCGCATCGGCGGCCGGACGATCCTCACCGACCCGGTCCTCTCGGAGCGCATCGGCCCGAGCATGGGCCGCTTCCAGGTGGGTCTCGGGCGGCTGGCAGAACTTCCCGCGCGTGCCGAGCACCTGCCCCCGATCGACATCATCGCCATCTCCCACGCCCATTTCGATCATCTCGACAAGCACACGCTGGCGCAACTCGCCAGCCCGCGCACGACGGTCGTGACGGCGCGACATACCAAGCGGCTGATTCCCAAGGGCTTTCGCCGCGTCATTGAACTCCAGTGGGGCCGCGAGATCATGATCGACTCGGTGCGCCTCGGATCGATCCGACCCCGCCACTGGGGAGCCCGTGCCGCGTGGGATCGACACCGGGGCTACAACAGTTATCTCCTCGAGGCCGCCGAGCATCGCGTGCTCTATGCGGGCGACACGGCGCTGACGGCGGCCTTCAACCATCTCCACAACATCGATCTCGCCATCTTCGGCATCGGCGCCTACGACCCGTGGGAAGCCGCGCACGCGACGCCCGAGCAGGTGTGGTCGATGTTCAACTCCTGCGGCGGTTCGCGCCTGCTGCCGGTTCACCATTCGACCTTCCGCCTCAGCGACGAGCATCACGCTGAACCGCTTGAGCGGTTGATCGCCGCCGCCGGCGCGGTGGGGGTCGAGCGGATCGTGCGCTGCGCCCCCGGGCAGTCCTGGTGGCGATGCCACGCCCCAGGCTCCTCCGCCGCGTCCTGAAATCGACAGGCGAGATCTAGAGCGTTCCCACCTCATGTGCAGCGGGTGCCGTGGTCCAAGCGAGGCTTTGGGAGCGCAGGCCACGCGAGCGCGCGAATCACATTCAAGCCGGTTTGAGCGTCGGTCCGCGCCACCGCGTGGCCTTCTTGTCGCAGAGCCGACCTTCAGACCACGGCACCCACGCTCTACATGAACTGCATTTGCTCTAGAGCAGCGGGCTGGCGAGTTGGGCGCAGTTGTCGGCGAAGCGCAGCAGGATGCTGCGCTGCACCCATTCATCCCGCCTCACGCGGCGCGACTTGTTGAGGTAGTCCTTCTGCATGAAGCGCACGAGGCTCGAGAAGTCGTCGTCGTAAATGAACAGCGTGATCTCGAAGTTGAGCCAGAACGATCGCATGTCCACGTTGGCCGAGCCGATGATCGCGAGTTTGCGATCGGCCGTCATGGTCTTGGCGTGGAGCAGGCCCGCGTGGTAATGGTGGATCTCCACGCCGGCGTCGAGCAGATCGAGGTAGTGGGATCGCGCCGCCGCGGCCACGAGGGGCGCATCGAGAACCTCGGGCACCACCACCAGAACCTCCACGCCGCGCATCGCCGCCATGCACAGCGCCGACTTGGTCGCGTCGTCGGGGACGAAGTACGGCGTCGTAATGACCAGTTCCTCGCGCGCCGCGTAAATCGTGGACAGAAACGACTGGTGTACGGCGTCGAGCCGCGTGCCCGGACCCGAAGGAATGACGTGCAGCACCGATCCCGGATCGCGCCGCGGAGTGATCTCCGGAAAGAACGACTCGAACGACTCGAACTCCTCTTCGCTGTCCAGCAGCCAGTCGCGCAGGAAGACCGTCTGAAGCGCGTGGGCGGCCGGCCCTTCCAGTCGCACCGTGGCGTCGATCCACGGGCCGATTCCCGAGCGGGGATTGAACTTGTAGGTCTCGTCGGTGATGTTCTGGCTGCCCGCAAAGCCGATGCGCCCGTCGATGACCGCCATCTTGCGATGATTGCGCAGATCGATGCGGGCAAAAAGCATGCGAACGGGATGGACGGGCAGGGCCGCGAGCACTCGAACCCCCGCCTCGCGCATCCGCTCAACGAGGGGGCTGCGAAGGAGTGGTTTGCTGCCGACCGCATCTACGATGACGCGGCATTGCACGCCGCGCTGCGCCGCGCGCATCATCGCCTTGGCGACGTCGATTCCGCGGCTGTTCTCCATCCAGATGTAGTAGAGCAGATGGCAGTGATGCTTCGCCGCATCGATGTCCGCAATCAGCCGGTCCAGCATCGTCGCGGAATCGGAGAGCAACTCGAGCGCATTGCCGGTGAGCGGCGGCAGGCCGGAGACCGCGGATCCCATGCGCGCCGCCTGCCGGTAGGAATCCTCCTCGGGATTCCAGTCGAGATGGTGGTGGCGCCACATGGCGACTGTTTCCCCGTCGATCTCCTCCGAGAGTCGCTTGTAGCGCTGCACTCGGCGCTGGCCGAGCCGGTTCTCGCCGATGAGCAGGTACAAGGCGATTCCCGCGAAGGGCATGAAGAGCAGAATGAGCAACCACGCCAGCGACACCGGCACGGAGGACCGCCGCATGATGACGCGCACCGCCAGCGCGATGCGGATGATCCAGTCCGACGCCAGGACGACGATGGTGGTCCAACTGAGGGAGGCCATCGGATCAGTGTATCAGGGGCGTGGCGCGCACGCCGCTTGTGGCTTCGCAAAGCGCCCCTCACTGTCCCAACAATGGCGCCAGATCGACTCGCGAGCCTGCCGGCGCGATCGGCGCTCCGAGACGCCGGTGCCCGCGCAGCAATTGAATCAATCGCCGCATGTCCGGCCAGAGCGGTGCGATGAACTCCATCGGCCGGCCATCCGTGGGATGACGCACGCCCAGACTCGTCGCATGCAGAGCCTGGCGGTGGATGATCGGTTCATCTTCCCCCTCGCCGCGGCGAATCTCCGAGAACCTCACCAGCCGCCCGCCATACGCCTCATCGCCGACGATCGGCCACCCGAGGTGGGCGAGGTGGACGCGAATCTGGTGCGTGCGGCCCGTGTGCAACTCGAGTTCGACGAGCGCAAAGCCGTCGAACTGCTCGCGCACGCGGTAGATGGTGCGCGACTCCCTGGCGCTCTCATCATGGCGCACGGCCATGAGTTCCCGACGTATGGGATGCTTGCCGATGGGCAGGTCGATGACATCGGCCACGGGTTCGACCTGACCCTGCACGACGGCGAGATAGCGCTTGTCCGTCGTGCGATGCTCGAACTGCCGCGCGAGGCGCCAGTGCGCCACATCGGTCTTGGCGACGATGATGACCCCCGTGGTGTTCCGATCGAGGCGATGCACGACTCCCGGCCGCGCCTCTTCGCCGCCGACGGTCGAGAGCGAGCCGCCCGATCGATGGGCAAAGTGCCAGACCAGCGCGTTGATGAGCGTGCCGCGCTTGTTGCCGCGCGCCGGATGCACGATGAGTTCAGCCTGCTTGTTCACGACGATCAGATCATCGTCCTCGTAGAGAATCTCCAGCGGAATCTCTTCAGCCGGGATGTCCTTCGTCGGGGGCGGCGGGACGATGACCGTCACCACATCACCCACCCGAAGATTCGTCGAGGCCTTGGGCGCGCGATCATTGACCGTCACAGCCTGTTCGGCAATGAGCCGCTGCAATTGCGTGCGACTCATGAACGGAATGCGATCCTGAAGGTACTTGTCGAGGCGCTTGCGCAGATCGCGCGTGAGTCGAAAGGTCACGGTGAGGGCGCGATCGGTGTTTTCGTCGTCACCGGCGGCCGCAGCGGTGCGGACAAGGTCGGGATCGACCGTTCCGCCGCCGGCGAGCAGGGAGAATGACGCGGTCGCATCGCCGCCGCCTCCCTCGCCATCATGGGGATCGCCCGCCACGTCTATCGGCGGCCGCCGCCGCCGCCAGGCGGAGCATCGGGCTTCTCCGGCTTCTCTGGAGACTCGGGCTGCTCAGCGGGCGGCGGCTGCGTCGATCCATCGGCGGTTGGATCGTCCTGAGCCTTCGCCGGATCATCGGTCGTGGCCGGATCGGCAGGTTCAGTGGCGGTGTCGGCTTCCGTTCCGGCCGGCGCGGTCGTGCCGGCGTCGCCGGCCGGGTCCGGAGGGGTATCGCGCAGCGCCGCGTTCAACACGCTTTGCTCGAAAAACTCGATGGGCGTGCGCGAGTCGGTGTCGGCCCGCCACGCCGCAGCCAGAGTGGCGAGGTCTGGAAATCGAACAGCGGCTTCACTCTCGATGCGCGTGAACCACTCGTCCGCCCGCGTGAAGTCGCCTCGCATCTCGGCCACGGCGGCGAGGCCGAACATCGCCTCGAGGTACAATTCCTCTTTCCAATTCGTCACACGATCCTTCGCGGCTGTCGATTCCAGCACGCGGCGATAGAGACCCTCCATCCGATCGAGCGTCTCGCGCCGCTCCTCGGCGGTCATGCGGGGCTTGGGCTTGTTGTCATCCTCCGCCGGCTTGGATTCCGGGTCGTCCGGGTTGCTGAGCGTGGGCGCCTCGGGAATGAGTTCGAGCGTCTCGTCCCGCAGCAGATCGTGATGGTAGAAATACGCCGCGCGCAGAAGCGCCAGTTCGGAGACGGAATCGATTCCTTTCACTCGGTCTGCGAGGCTCTCAAGAGAAGCCGGCAAGTTGGCGCCGGCCAGGTCGGCCCAGGCCTGATCGCGGATGCGCTCGCGCCGTTCTCCCCACCACAGGTAGCCGCGGAAGATGATCACGACCACGAGGACGACCAGCAGCCAGTTCACGCCGCTGGTCTTGAGCCACTCGATCAATTCGACGTTGACCTTTGACTCGGCGTCGTCGCTGGTCCGGATGTCTTCGAGTCGCTTGTCCGCCATCGGGCCGTTTCCTTCCACAGGTTGCAGGCACCACGAGCGATTCTCCCGTGGAGCAGTGATGATAGGTTCGAGGCGGGGAAAGTGCGACTCACCCCGTGACGATGCGTTCATCAAAGAGCCACGGACCATCGTGAGCCAACACTCCGGGTGCGATGAGCAGGTCGCGTATCGACCTGACCAGGGTGTCCAATCCCGTCCCATGCTTGGCGCTGACGCGCAGGAGGCCGTCGCAATCGCCGGAGAGCGTCTCAGAATCGAGCAGATCGGCCTTGAGCCGCCCCCGCAATTCGGCGTCTCGCTCCAATTCAGGCCACTCGATGCCCGGCGCCGCCGCCGCCACGACGAGATCCGCCTGCCCGACTAACTGCGACGCCAGGCGGATCGCCTCCCGTTCGATCGGATCGGTGGCGACCCGACGACCGGGCGTGTCGCACCAATGTACCACCAGCCCGCCAAGGTCGAGCCTTGACACCAGGTAGTCGCGAGTCGTCCCCTCCTGTTCCGACGTGATCGAGCCTTCCCGGCCGAGCAGCGTGTTGGTGAGCGTGCTCTTGCCGACGTTGGGACGACCGACGAGGACCACCAGCGGCGGCGTGATGAGTCGATCGAGGATGCGCGAGCGACGCCGGATCGAGTCGAGCGATTCGCGGGAATCGGCTTGATGCTCACACCAGCGTCGAGGCTGATCAAGAAGGAGATCGACGGCGAGGGGACTGGCGGCGCGACTGACGGCGGCCAGCGCCAGGGCTTCGAGGCGCGACGCCGCCTCCGGAAACGCCAACCAAGGCTCGAGGTCGCGAACCGGCTGGACCCCGTTGGCCGCAAGCCACTGCGCCAGGCGCTGAATGACTCGCGGCCCGCCGTGCGGCATGATCCAGCAGAGATCCTCCGAGAGGCGCACCGCCAGACCTTCATCAACATCCGCCAATGATCGCAGCCCAACGTGGCCGATGGGCCATTCGCCGCGCCCGGTCAACTTGCGGAGCGTTGGCTGGACATCGCCGACAAGTTCGATGATCGCCACGGCGCCGGGGGCGGCGGAAGTGGCAATGCGGAATCTCGTCGTGGTCGTCATGGGGGGCTTGAGGCTTGAGGCGCCGATAGCCTGCGGCGGAAGCCGCAGGTTGCTTCATGCCGCATCACCGTTGTTCATCGCGCGAAAGGCGGCGAGCATGCCGTGCAGCGTGAGATCATCCACCACGTGCTCGACGAGTTCATCGGTGTCGAAGAGGAGATGGGCATCGCCGCCGGTGCCGATGATCGCGGGGTAGGCGCCGTAGGCCTCGGCGTAGCGTTCGGCGATGTGCCGCACCATCCCGCGAATGCCGTAGAACACGCCGTGCAGCATGGCCTGCTCGGTGTTCGGGCCGAAGGCGTCGCGACCGGGGGCCTGAAACTCCAGAGCGGGAAGGGCGTCCGTCCGCTCGTGCAGTGCGTTGAGTTGCATCTGCGCCCCGGGCGCGATGGCGCCTCCGTGAAAAGTGCCTTCGCCGTCCACGAAGTCGATCGTGATGGCCGTGCCCGCATCGATCACCACGCACGCTTGGCGCAGGCGATCGAATGCCGCAGCGGCATTGAGCAATCGATCCTGACCGGGACGCGCCCCGGGATCGAGGCAGACGCCCACGGGAATCGGCAGATCGACACCGATGCGCAGGATGCGCGCGGCGAGATCAGTTCCCAGGCGATCAAACAGCGGCTCCGAGGTCCGTCGATTGACCGAAGAGACGACGACTACCGGCGCCTCCGCCTCGCGCGAGCCTTCGAGGTAAGACCTCATCGAGTCGACGACCGCGCCTGGTTCGCCGTTGCGCAGACGATCCACTCTCACGAGGCGATCGGGCAATGCGGTCGCCACGGCGGTACGGGTGTTTCCAACGCTGGCCAGCAGGAGTGATAACTCTTGAACCATGACCAAAGAGGATAGGCGGCCGACTCGTTGGCTCGCCCTCCGCAATCACCCTCAACCCGGATAAAGAAAGCGCGCTGTGGAACCGATGGCATTGGGGGCGCACCACAGTCCGGGCACCCTGGCGGCATGGCGAGGATTCGGCCCGACGCGACTCCCCGCCTGACGCTGACCATTCGCTCCCCCGCAGCGATGGTCCCGATTCCCATCGTGGCGGGCTCCGACATTCGGCGATTCGGATTCCCAGCCATGAAGATCCACGAAGTCGTGTCAGCGACGAGTGAGCCGCGAGCCGAAGGCCCCACGGTCAGACCCGGCCTGCTGGTGGTGGGTTTTGGGTGTGGGGTTGCGGCGATCATGTCGGCGGTCGTCCTCGCCGGCAACGTGGTAGGATTGGATTCGCTCAGGCGCCTGGCGCCGGGGAGCGACGCGATGCCCTGGACGCTGGCGTTGGGCAGCGCCCTGGGCGCCCTGGGGGTTTTCGCCGCATCCAGGAAACGGTCGCGCCTGGCGTTGGCCGCGGGAGTGGTTCTGATCGCGCTGGGATTGCTGCTCTTCATGGCGCGGTCAGGCCCGCTGGCGGAGTTCTACCTCGCCCTGGCGAACCTGCCCTCGCAGTTTCATGCGCTGTCTCCGGTCACGCGCCCTTCGATTGTGAGCGGCGCTTGCCTGATGCTGATAGCGGTTGCTCTGCTCCTCCACGGCGACCGGCAGGCGCCGGAGGTTCCCGGCGCCACGGCGGTGCTGGGCGCCCTCGTGCTCGGCCTGGTGGCGACGCCAACGGCCTCGAGGTTCGTTGATCTGCCGCCCGCGGTCGGATGGGAGCATCTCACCGAAATCTCAACCGGATCGTTGATTGCCTACGGGTGCCTGGGCGCGAGCCTCATCGCGCTGGCGTGGAGCCAGTCGAGGATCGGACTGGTGCGCCTGCCGCGGTGGGCCTCATCCGTCATCGGCGTGGCGCTGGCGGCCACGACGCTCCTGGCCTGGCAGGCCGCGGAGGGGTCGGAAGACCAGCACCTGCGCCAGATGGTCGCGTCCCAGGCCGCGCGAATCGAAAGCATCCTGCGCAGCGAAGTAGATCATCGCGTCAGCCGGCTGGAGCATCTCGCCGCCCACGTCCCCGGACGGGCCTCGGACCTCTCGCCGCAGTGGCGCGACGATGCAGACCGGATGGTGCGCAGCAGGCCGCGACTCAAAGCCATCGAGTGGGTCGACGAGACCGGGCTGGTGCTGTTCCGCGCTTCCGCGGATGGGACGGAGGCTCCCCTCCCGCCGCCACCCTCCGAACCGGGTGAACCGGCGTCGGCTGCTGCGGGCGGCGCCGCGCGGAGGGTGCTGCTCCCGCTGCGCACCACGTCGATCACGGCGCTGGGAGATGAGATTATCGCCGTCATTCCCGCAGGGGCGCCACCGCATGAGGCAGGCCGCATCGTGGCCGCCTTCGATCGCGAAGCCCTGCTGGAGTACGTCCTGAGTTCGTCGGACCTCGACGCCGGCTACGAGGTGGCTTTGTGGATCGACGACCGGGCGCGGAGTCGAAGGGAGCGCTCGCCCGATGAATCGAGCCTTCGATATGCGCAGCGCGCCGCGTTCACGGTTCATCAGTTCGACTGGGTTTTCGGAATCACGCCGACGAGCCGGAAGGTGGCCGCAATGCGAACGCCGATGCCGGCGGCCGCATTGACCATCGGACTGCTCTTTTCCGCGCTCGTGCCGCTTACGATGCATCTATGGCAGACGGCCCATGAGCGGGCGGCCTCCCTCGCGCAAAGCGAGGAGCGCCATGACCTCGTCGTGCGCGGTTCGGATTGCGGCATCTGGGATTGGAACCTGCGCCGCGGGACCATCGTCTATTCAACCCGGTTCGACGAACTGCTGGGCACGGCGTTCGGCGAGGCCGGCCAGAGCGCCGCCTCCCTCACCGCACTGGTTCACGAGGACGATCGCGCCCAGGTGCTGGAGGCGATCGATCATCACCTCTCGACGCGGTTGCCCCTCTCCGCCGAGTGCCGCATGATCTCGGCGGGCGGCTCGCCGCGCTGGTTCCAGTTGCGCGGTCAGGCGGTTTGGGACGTGGACGGCGCGCCGCTCCGGATCGCGGGATCCGTCACGGAGGTGCATGAGCGCCGAGTGGCGGAGGAACATCTTGCGCGAACGCTCGTCGACCTCATCACCTCCAAAGAGCAGATCGAGGAGCACAGCGCCGAACTCGCCTCCAAGACGCGCGAACTCGAGATCGCCCGCGCCGAGGCCGAAGCCGCCAACCGCGCCAAGAGCGAGTTTCTCGCCAACATGAGCCACGAGATCCGCACCCCCATGACCGCGATCCTCGGCTATGCCGATCTCCTCGTCGATGAGGAGCAGTCGCCGGTCGACCGGCTCGAGTGCATCCAGACCATCCGCCGCAACGGCGTCCACCTCCTCGCGCTCATCAACGACATCCTCGACATCTCCAAGATCGAGGCCAATCGCATGACGCTCGAGCGCCTGGCCTTTTCGCCCTGCGAGGTCATTGCCGACGTGGAATCGCTCATGCGCATGCGGGCCGCCGCCAAGGGGCTGTCGTTCGACGTCGAGTACGCCACGACCGTGCCCGAAACGATCCAGTCCGATCCGACCAAGTTCCGCCAGATCCTCCTCAATCTCGCCGGCAATGCGGTGAAGTTCACCGACGCCGGAGGCGTGCGACTCATCGCGCGCCTCATCCACCGGAGCGGCGACCTTGAGGCCGTGCTGAGCGTCGAAGTCGTGGACACGGGCATCGGCATCCGGCCAGAGCAGATCGATCGCCTCTTCGCCCCCTTCACCCAGGCAGACTCGTCAATGGCGCGGCGTTTCGGAGGCACCGGGCTGGGGTTGGCGATCTCCCGCCGCCTGGCGCGGATGCTCGGTGGGGACATCACCATCTGCTCAACGCCCGGCGAAGGGAGTTCTTTCACGATGCTCGCGGCGACAGGCCCCCTCGAGGGCATCCCCCTGGTGCAGGGTCGCCGGCAGATTGGCGCCGTTTCGACTCCGCAGCCCAGCAGCGATGCAGCCGTGCCGCGACTCGACGGCCTGCACATTCTCCTCGCCGAAGATGGTCCGGACAACCAGCGTCTCATCGCCTTCCATCTCCGCAAGGCGGGCGCGACGGTGGTCATTGCCGATCATGGCCGCGCCGCGGTCGAGAGAGCATTTGACGCCCTTGCGACGACGCCCTTCAGCGTCGTTCTCATGGACATGCAGATGCCCGAACTCGACGGCTACAGCGCCACCAGATACCTTCGGGCGCACGGTTACGATCGGCCGATCCTCGCCCTCACCGCGCACGCCATGGCCGGCGACCGCGAGCGCTGCCTCGCCGCCGGCTGCGATGACTACACCACCAAACCCATCGACCGCATCGCCCTGCTTCGCCTCGTCCGCGACCACAGCGAGCGATACCACACGCGAGAGGCCGCAAGGGCTTGAGGGCTTGGGGCTTGGGGCTTGGGGCTTGAGGCCTGGGGCTTGAGGCTTGGGGCTTGAGGCCTGGGATGACCATGCCGCTTGCGGCTTCGCGTTGACTACACCTCGACACTCTCCGCAATCGCATCGACAAAGCGCGCCAGCACCGATCGCACGACCGGCCCCACCTGGCCGCCGCCGACCGGCTCACCGTCCAGTCGCGTCACCGCCGCCAGCAGCGTCCGCGTGCCCGCCAGAACGATTTCATCGGCCGACCGCAACTCCTCCACGGTGACGGGTTGCTCGATCAGATCGACGCCGGGCAGGCGCGCCACGACGCGCCGCGTCACTCCGTGCAGAATGCTCAGGTCGGGATCATCGATCGGCGGCGTGATGAGGCGCCCGCCGCGCACGATGAGCACCGTCGTCGAGCCGGCCTCGCTCACGAATCCACCGCGATGAAAGATGACTTCTCCGGCCCCGCGATCGGCGACGGCGATCTTGCCCAGCACGTTGGGCAGCAGGTTCGTTGACTTGATGTCGCACCGGCCCCAGCGCCAGTCTTCGTGGAGCGCGGCCGAGACCTCCGCCGGCTGGCGACACTCGCTCAGCGGCGGCGTTCGATCCACGCAGCCGAAGACCGTCGCGCGCATCTCCGCCGGCGGCAGGTGGGAACGACCCGCGCCGCAGCCGCGCGTGATCTGCCAATACACGCACGCATCGTGCAGGTCGTTGCGATCGAGCAGTTGCTCGCCCAGTCGAACGATCTCGCGCGCCTTGAAGTGGGCGAAACGCACCTCGCGCAGCGTCCGCTCGAGGCGCTGGAGGTGCAGGTCCATCGCAAAGGGAACGCCGCTGAAATAGCGGATCACTTCGTAGACCGCGTCGCCGAAGAGAAAGCCTCGATCAAAGACGCTGACGCGCGCTTCCGCCGCTGGAATGAACTCGCCATTGAGGTAGACGGTTGAAGATGTGAAGGCGCCGGCGGCCACGGAACAGGATGGTAACACCATCGCATCTTCCCTTCTCGATCCGCGAAGCCGCGCTCGACCCCACCCGCGGCCGGCAAAGCCGCTTGCGCCTTCACTTCTTCCTCTTTCGACCTCCCGCTATCATGTCGGCGATGGCGGGATCGCAGGGCGCACAAATCATCGACGGCCGGGCGCTCGCCGAGCGGTTTCGCGCCGAGATCGGGCGCGACGTGTCGGCCCTGCGGTCACACGGAACCGCTGTCTCCCTCGACTCCGTCCTCGTCGCCGGCCCGCCCGGCCCCGGGGGCCGCAACGCCGCCCGCACCTACGCCGAGAGCCAGAAGGCCGGGTGCGCTGAACTCGGCATCGACTACCGCCTCCACGCTCTCCCCCACACCGCCACCTACGAGGACATCGCCGGCCGCGTCCTGCTCCTCAACGCCGAGGAGCGCGTCAGCGCCATCATGGTCCACCTGCCCCTGCCCGATGGGCTTGATCCCTACCGCATCCAGTCCCTCATCAGCCCGGCCAAGGACGTCGAGGGCGTCAACCCCGCCAACATCGGCAACGTCGTCTACGACCGCTCCTCGCTCGTGCCCTGCACGGCCCTTGCGGTGATGAAGATGGTCGATTCGACTGGCTTTGAGTTGCGCGGCAGCGACGTCGTCTGCGTCGGTGCGAGCAACATCGTCGGCAAGCCCGTCGCCATTCTCATGATGCAGCGCGAGGCGACGGTGTACAGTTGCAACAAGTACACGCGCGACCTGGCGTCAATGACGCGCCGGGCCGATGTGCTCGTCGTCGCCGCAGGCCAGGCGGGCCTCATCACCGCCGACATGGTCAAGGAGGGCGCGATCGTCATTGACGTGGGCATCAACCGCGTGCCTGATCCGGCCACGGGCAAGAAGCGCATCGTCGGCGATGTGGACTTTGAGGCGGTGAAACAGGTTGCGGGCTGGATCTCCCCCGTCCCCGGCGGCGTCGGCCCGGTCACGGTGGCGATGCTCCTGCGCAACACGGTCGATGCCGCGCGGGGGTGACGATGAAGCGTCATGCCCCGAAGAGCCTGCCCCCAGCGAAGGCGGGGACGGGCATCCAGTCTGTGCTCGAATGACGTCGGCAGCCGGGTGCCGTGGTCTGCGACGCATTGGGAGCGAAGGCCACGGGGGCGTGGGAGCGATGGTCAAACCAGATTGATTGTCCGTCCGCGCAGCGACGTGGCCTTCCGGTCGCAGCCTTCGGCCCTGAGCTCAGGCCGTGGGGAGCCTCCCTGCAGACCACGGCACGCGCGGGAACACGCCACGCCGTTCACTCGATCACACTCTCCACCACCTCCGTCTTGCGGCCGACTTCCGCGGCCTGGAGCCAGAGGGTGCGGCCTGACGTGCCCGACGGAATGGCGCGGCTCAGGCCCGCCTTGCCGCCCGGGTCGGCGATCGAGTGTCCGATCAGTTGCGGGCGGTCGAGGTCGATCGAGATGCCCAATTGCGGAATGAAGAGCGAGCCGAGGCCCCGCGCCGAGTAGATGAAGTTCACGCGCTGACCCGGCGTCGAGCAGGTCGTGGCGAACACCGCACGCTGGCCGGCGCGCAGTGGTGAGTGCGAAAGCGCCATGTGCGGCGCGGACCAGCGGACGATACTCTGGATCGGCTCGCCGCCGGGGGACATCCGATTGAGGTATCCGCCGACGTACTGACCATTACCGTAGCCATCGTTGAAGGAAGCGAGTGCGGCGACCCAAGTCGAAGGATATGAGTCCGGTTTGAACCAAGTCTCGCCGTCCCACCGCGCGATGGTCGTTCGGTTGATGCGCTCGCCGATGCTGAACACTCCGCCCGCAAGCCAAAGCGCCGGACCCGATGCGTCATCGTCAATGAACATCGTTTCGGGGTAGTCAATGTAATCGAGCACAAGCCCCTGCGGAGCCGTGACTGTTCGACCGTCCCACTTGAGAAAGCATTCGCCCACTCCGACCTGATGGAAGTTCCCGGCCATGAACAGCGCCGGGCCGGAGCCGTCGTCAAAGACGAGCAGTTCTTCCAGCATCGGCTCATAGTGCCGCATCGTGCGAGAGAGGTTGACCCCCTCGAGCGCCGACCACTCCTGTCCATTCCAGCGAGCCAGGTACATCGCCGGTATTCCATCTGCGCTGGTGAAGTCGCCTCCAACATAGAGTTGAGGTCCGCCACCATCGTCAAACACAGTCATGGCTCCGAGACGCAACCACCCCCCGTTGAGGCCGCCGCCCAGCGGCTCCCAGTCCGAACCGCTCCAGCGCGCGATGCGCCTCGCAGGTTGTCCACCCGCACTGGTGAATGAGCCGCCGACGTAGAGCGCCATTCCTCGACCATCATCAAACGCGCAGAGTTCACTCACGCCGCCATCAACTCCGTCGCCGAGCGCCTCCCATTGCTCGCCATCCCAGCGAGCGATGTTGTTTGCCGGTACTTCACCAGCGTGATCGAAGCCCCCGCCGACGTAGAGGGCCGGACCACGCCCGTCGTCCCAGACGCGCAGCCCGAGACCGGGAGCCCACTCCCCGTCACGGCTCAGACCGCCGCCGACTTCTGACCACTCGTGGCCATTCCACTTGGCGATGCCCCACGCCCGCTGCCCCTGAAATTCCGAGAACTGACCCGCGGCGTAGAGCGCCGGACCGCCTCCGTCATCGTACACCTCAAGATCCCAGATGATGGCGTAGCGAGGCCCCGACGCCCCAAACTCGACATCCCAGCGATGCGCGCACGGCTGAGCCAGCGCGGTCGCCATCAATCCCGGTGAACTCGTTGCAATGACACCAAGACAAATAACGCGCGCGATGTAGTGTGACATGGAGACCTCCGTGGATCGACCTGCCTGGTTTCGATTCCGCTCGCAGGGGGTGCGAGCACAGTCCGGCGGCCGAGCATCAGGTAGGGCCGTTGCAGCCCCGGCTCGATTCGCGCCGGTGGGTTCCTTCAATGGAGTCTACCTCAGAGCCCGGCGGGTTGCCAGCAAACTCCGACATTCTCTATCAATCCCGTCCCTGGACCGGTGGCCCGGGGACGGGTACGTTCCGCGCAGGGGGAGCGCGCGGCCGTTATTCAATCACGCTCTCGACGACCTCCGTCTTGCGGCCGACTTCCGCGGCCTGGAGCCAGAGGGTGCGGCCGGAAGACCCCGGCGGAATGGCGCGGCTCAGGCCCGCCTTGCCGCCCGGGTCGGCGATCGAGTGGCCGATGAGG
>Ga0326597_10003021_pt1 | contig 24624 bp, 23 predicted proteins | sample RVTome_12_FD_203789 | JGI IMG/M metagenome (GOLD analysis project Ga0326597, IMG submission 203789) | Soil microbial communities from uranium-contaminated site in the Upper Colorado River Basin, Wyoming, United States - RVT100D185 | ecosystem: Environmental > Terrestrial > Soil > Contaminated >... | reverse complement strand
CTCCGGACAGCGAGGAGGAAGACGGGTCGAGCTCGACGAAGACGACGAGAAGCGGACCGCGCGAGGTCAAAGTCGCCGGAACCCGCCGCGGGGTGGAAGCGAGGAGCTGAGCCCGCTCTTCCCGGGTCCGAATGCCCGTCGACGAGATCTTCGAGTAGGTTTTGACTTTTCCAGACCCTCCGCTAAAATAGCGCGCTCTTTGCGTGCCGGGGTAGCTCAGTCGGTAGAGCGAAGGACTGAAAATCCTTGCGTCGGCGGTTCAATTCCGTCCCCCGGCACCACCTACTTCCGATCCCTCGAGGGCTCGGCGGGGCAAGGCGTTTAGCTTTGCCGCCCTCCCGCAGCATTACCTCATCCGTGATGGCGTACGCCGGGAAATCGCTTCCGTCTCGTGACCGACCACGGCCAGGGCGGTTGATCGCGGTACTCCGGCCCGACGGCGACGATCGCGGTGGCGACGGTGATAACGACAAGGAACGACAACAATGACTCCACCCGCTATGAAGCAGTCTTGTGGTGCAACTCATTTAGGAAGAGTTCGTAACGTTCAAGCGAACGCTCGCCGTCTGACCACCGGTGGAGTTCATCAAAATCAACTGCGTGACAAGTTGCAACTGCGACCGCTTGTTTCAATGACTGCCTATCGTTTGAGTGGTAGAACCAGGTCAGCCTATCTTTGACGCATTGCGTCGGAGTGAGTATTTCCAGTTGGCCCTGTGCCGTTTCCAGCACGCCCCACTCCTCAAGGACTTCCTCCCCAACGGCGAGCGGGCCTCGTTCAAAATCCACAAGATATTCTGTGTCGGAGTGCTCAAACAGGCCGGTTATTTTCCGGCTGAATCCTAGTGATGTCATAATTGGCTCCACATCACTAAGTCTCGCGTCGGAAACAAAGTCCAGATCCTTGGACACGAAGATCTCGCCAGCGTAGATCGTCACAACAGATCCGCCGGACAAGACGGCCCTTATGCCGGCGCGCTTTAATGCCTCCGATATGATGGCAGCCAGTTCGGCAACGGGCATGTCCTTTTGGATCACAAAGGCTTGCCTGCTCTTCGCGGTCGGCGCCGCTCACTGTAAAAAGGAGTTTGTTCGGAATCAGGCAGGAACTTCAACGTTTCGGACAACAAGGACTGCAACGGCTTTACGAGTGGGTTCCGAAGATTCCAGCTGTAGACCCGAGTACGACCGACGAGGCGACTGACCAAGATGTTATCCATCTCAAGTCGTCTCAATTGCCGCTGGACAGCCGTCAACGGTATGCCAAGGGTATTGGACATCCGTCTTCCGTAACCGTCCTCATAGGCAGCGAGGTACAGCAATACCCTTTCGTTTGTTTTGTTTCCAAAGACCTGCTCCATCATGCTGATTATTATAACACAAAAGCGGTTCATATGAACACAATAAGTGTTCAGTTCAGTTATGCATCAGCTACAATACGCCTTTCAGTTCAAGCTGCAATTCGCAATTCTATGCTGTTCCCCGATTGAACTTTGGACGGAAAATCCTTGCGTCGGCGGTTCAATTCCGTCCCCCGGCACCATCCCAACCCGGCGCCCCTTGCGGACGGCGTTTTCTGCTATACTGCGCGCACGTCTTGAAGCAATCCGATCTGTTCCTGACGCGCTCGCGGTAAACCCTTTTGGCCAAGCCTCGAACTACAAAAGTTGATTCCGCCTAGATCGGCCCCAAAGGGTAGGCATTCAGGAGCATTTACGATATGTCTTTCGACACTCTCGGCCTATCCGCCGGGATTCTTCGTGCTGTCGCCGACGAAGGCTACAGCGTTCCTACGCCTGCACAGAGCCAGGCGATACCGGCGATCCTTCAGGGGCGCCACGTGATGGTGCGCGCGCAAACCGGAACCGGCAAGACCGCCGCCTTTGCGCTTCCTATGCTGGAGCGCCTTTCTTCGGCGGCTTCCCGCGGCTCGGACCGACGCGCGGTCCGAGCGCTGGTCCTCACGCCGACCCGTGAGCTCGCTTGCCAGGTGGAGGAGAGCATCCGCACCTACGGCCGTCACCTGTCGCTCAAAACCGGAGTGGTCTATGGCGGGGTCGGCATCGGCCCTCAGATTGGCCAGCTGCGGCGCGGGATCGACATCCTGGTCGCGACCCCCGGGCGCCTCCTGGATCACACGAGCCGGGGTACGCTCGATCTCTCTCGCGTCGAGATCCTCGTTCTCGACGAAGCCGATCGAATGCTGGACATGGGATTCCTCCCCGACGTGCGGAGGATCCTGGCGATGCTGCCGAAGGACAGGCAGAACTTGCTGCTCTCGGCCAGCTTTCCCGAGCCGCTTCGGAAGCTCGCCGAGGCAATGATGGACTCTCCCGCCCGCATCGACGTGTCCCGTCGGACCTCGGTCGCCGACCGCGTTTCGCAGGTCGTCCACCCGGTCGCGCGGGAGAGGAAATCCGCGCTCCTCTCGTTTCTGATCCGCTCCCGAAAGTGGGACCGAGTGCTGGTCTTCACCCGCACGAAGCGGGGCGCCGACCGCCTGTCGCGCCATCTTTACCAGGACGGCATCGCCGCGGCGGCGATCCACAGCGACAAGAGCCAGAGTCAACGCACGCGAGTGCTCGGGGATTTCAAACGGTCCCTGGTTCGTGTGCTGGTCGCGACGGACGTGGCCGCTCGCGGGCTCGATATCGACGAGCTCCCTCACGTCGTGAACTTCGAGCTCCCGCACGTGCCCGAGGACTACGTGCACCGCGTGGGCCGAACCGGGCGCGCCGGCAACGAGGGCCGTGCGGTCTCCCTGGTCTCGACCGAAGAGCGCGATCTTCTCCGGTCGATCGAGCGGTTGATCCAGCAGGACATTCCAAAAGAGGTCATCTCCGATCGGGAGTCCGGTCTTCCGGCGGCATCGGAGCAAAACCGCGAGCGGCCCGCTCATCCTGGGGCGCCGCGCAGGCGCGGCCCATGGTTCGAACGACGAAGCGCCTCGAGGTCGAGGAAAGGGAGGCGCGCTCACGACAAAGGGGCAGGAAATCGATGAGGATACATTTGGTCAACCCCAGCCACATTTCTTTCGGCACCGGCGTCATCACCCCTCGGTGGCTCTTCGTCCTTGCGGCCTCGACGCCGCGGGAGTACGGAGACCCCGAGATCGTGGACGAGACGCTCGAGCCCATCGATCCCTCGAGGATTCGAACGGGGGACGTCGTGGGGATCGGCATCCACACCGGAAACGCCCTTCGAGGCTACGAGGTGGGTCGCTTGGCGAGGGAGCGCGGCGCTTCCGTGGTTTACGGGGGGATCCACGCCGGCCTCTATCCCGAGGAAGCTCTCGAGATCGGCGGCGCGACCGCGGTGGTGAAGGGCGACGGGGACGTCATCTGGAAGACGGTCATCGAGGACTGCATCGCCGGGCGGCCTCAAAAGGTCTACGAGGCCGGCAGGATTCCCGCCGAGCAGTTCCAGCCGGCGCGGTGGGACCTTCTTCCGCCGGACCGATACATGTGGGCCTCGGTGCAGACGGTGCGCGGCTGTCCGAAGCACTGCTCGTTCTGTTCGGTATGGCGAACGGATGGGCAGGAGCCCCGGCAGCGAGCGTCGGACGTCGTCCTCGAGGAGGTCGTCGCGCTTCGCCGGCTCGGGTTTCGTTTCATCGCGCTCGCGGACGACAACTTCTATCCCGTGACCCTCACCGACTTGAAGCACGCCGAAAGACGGGAGGACAAAGCGAGGTTCCACGAGCTCACGGAGCTGCGCGAGGAGCGGTTCGAGCTCATGGCCCGGATGGCGAAGCTCCCTTCGGACATGGTGTTCTTTACGCAGATCACGATGGAGGTCGCCGAAGACCCCGAGTTCCTGGAGGCAATGCGCGCCGCGAACATCAAGGGCGCGCTGGTCGGTGTCGAGTCGGTGACGCCCGAGGGGCTGAAATCCGTCTACAAGGATTTCAACGTCGCGGGCGATGAGCTCGTCGAGAGGCTTCGCACCATCCGCCAGGCAGGGGTCCACGTGCTCGGCTCGTTCATCTTCGGGCTCGAGACGGACCGTCCGGAGACCTTCGAGGCCACGGCCACGCTCGCGCAGAAAGCGGATCTAACGTTCGCGCAGTTCGTGATGATGACCCCCTTTCCGGGCACGCTGGACTTCAAGAAATGGGAGGACTCACTGAGCGATGACCCCACGCGCATCGCCGGCATTCCGCTGACGCGCCACTGGCTGATTCCCCAGCACCTTCGCCCGAAGCTCTACACGCCGCACCCCGTCCTGTCTCAGGACGAGATCAAGGCGCGCACTCAGGATGTGTGGAATCGCTTTTACAGTTTCTCCGCGATCTGGAAGCGCTCCCGCTGCACTCCCACGCTGCGGTCCCGTCTCGCCTTCGTCCTCATCTCGAAGCTCTACCGACAGATGTACGCGAACACCGGAATCGCGACCGACAGCTCGCGGATTCAGCGAGCGACCAGGGTGGCGAGCTGGATCGCAAAGCCCTGCCGGCGTCTCTTTCAGACCGCGCCGATGCCGGAGCTCATGGTGCCGAGCGCGTAGCACAGAGGCCCTGCGCCAGGCGTTGTGCCGCTTGATGCCTCGCTTCTCTTGGGGGAAACTATTCCCGTGGGGCTCGCGATGGATCATTTGGTGAGTCTTGCGGTCGGGATCGGTCTCGCCGCCGCTTGCGGGTTTCGGGTCTTCGTCCCGCTTCTGGTAATGAGCGCGGCCGCGTACACGGGTCACCTCGAGCTATCGACCGGCTTTCACTGGATCGGAACCCTGCCCGCGCTCGTGGCCTTCGCTTCCGCGACGGTTCTCGAGATCGGCGCTTACTACGTTCCCTGGGTCGACAACATGCTCGATACGATCTCCGGGCCCGCGGCGATGGTAGCCGGGACGGTGGTGACCGCTTCCGCTCTCACCGACGTCGATCCGTTCCTCAAGTGGAGCCTAGCGATCATCGGCGGCGGGGGAGTCGCGGGCATCGTGAGCGGCGCGACCACGGTGATGCGGGGAGCTTCGACGCTCACGACCGGCGGTCTCGCGAATCCGATCTTCTCGACCATCGAAGTGGCGGTGTCGTTCGCGTTCGCGGCCCTCGCCGTCCTAGTGCCTCTTGTGGCGCTTGGAGTCGTATTCGTCGCCGTCTATTTTCTCGCGAAGAAGCTCTTCGGTCGGCCGCCCCGACGGCAGGCAGTCTAGCCCTTCACTTGTTCTTCAAGAGGTCGTCGGGGTCCGGCCTCACCACGAGATAGGCGATATCCGCTTCCATCTCGCTCCACCAGTGGGGCGTGCCTCCCGGGATGAGGACTACGTCTCCTTTGGCGATTCGCCGGCTGGTGCCGCCCTCGATACGGCTTCCAAAAATGCTCGGGCCGTTGATTTCCGTGACGACCCGGCTGTCCGCCGGCGCGCGTTCGGGATCGACCAGCTTGCCGCCGGTCACGAGCGTCCCCGCGCCCTCGAGCATGTAGTAGATCTCGGAAATCCGGTTGTCGTGAAGGATGGCGCCCTGGACCGTCGCCTTCGGCCGGTTCACCACGTAGATCCCGACGTTGTAGCCTCCCATGTCGACGACGCGAATCGCCTGATCGGAGACCGAGGTCGGAGGCGCGTTCTTCAACGTCGCCGCGATCGCCGACGCGAGCACATCAGTAGCCGGTCTCGTCAGATCAATGGCGGGGTTGGGGGTCGCGCCGGTTTGAGCCAGTGCCAGTAGGAATGAAAGTACAGTAGCCATTGCGTTTACTCCTTGTCTAACTAGGTGACGAGAAAGAGAACCACAGTTCCCGTGGTCGTCGTGGGCACCTTCGGGGCGCGGCCGGAGACTGCGGCCAGAACGAGCGCGGTGACGAGGACCTTCCGGGTCATGTCGACTCCCTGACGTAGGCCGCGAGCCGGGCCTCGATCGTCCCGCACGGAACGAAGAACGGCTTTTCCGCGACCTCGAGGAAGATCGTTTGCTCCGAGATGGTGTAGATCCCGCGGAAAGCGCCGGCCGGTGTGGAGAGCGAGAACGTGCCTTTGGTCGCCGAGCCCGCCAGCTCTCCGCCGGCACGTTCGACGTGGGAGCGGATCCTCTCGACGAACGATTCGCCCGTACCCCTGAAGTCGAATTGGAACCTGCAGAGTGACAAGAGGCGCCTCAGAATCCCGAGGCCTGTCCATCCTTCCGGGATTCCGACGCACCGTAGTAGACGCCGCTCGTGGTGTCAACCCCAATCGCCTGATAGCCTCCGAAAGCACCCGGGGCCGGAGTCAGGCGGTGCCCGAGCCGGTGCAAATCACGGATCGTGTCGCCGGGGAAACCGTTTTCGAGATGAACCTCGCCGCCATCGCGCATCCGTCCCCCGGTGGGATGGGAAGAGCCCGAGTGGAGGATCCGAGGAGCGTCTCCCGCCTCCTGGAGGTTCATGTCGAAATCGACGAGGTCCATCACGATCTGGGCGTGCATCTGGGGTTGGGTGTCGCCGCCCATGACGCCGAAGCTGAGGAACGGTTTTCCCTCGCGGGTGATGAACGCGGGGATGATGGTGTGGAAGGGGCGCTTTCCCGGAGCGTATACGTTGGGGTGGCCTTCCTCGAGGCTGAAAAGCTCTCCGCGGTTCTGTAGACCGAAGCCGAGCCCGAAAGGGCAGAGGCCGCTACCCATACCGCGGAAGTTGCTCTGGATGAGCGAGACCATATTGCCGTCCCGATCGGCCGTCGTGAGATAGACGGTGTCGCCCGTCCGAAGGAGAGGCTCTCCGGGCTCCTGCTCGAGGGCGGCTTTGTCGAGAGAGAGGAGCCGTCGCCGTCGTGCGGCATAGTCCTTCGAGATGAGCTCCTCCACGGGCACGTTCGCGAAATCAGGGTCGGCGTAGAACCTCGCCCGATCCTCGAACGCGAGCTTCTTCGCTTCGACGAAGTGATGGAGGTGCGGAGCCGTCCCGAACCCCATCGCCCGCAAGTCGAACCCCTCGAGGAGATTCAAGATCTGGAGCGCGGCGATTCCTTGCCCGTTCGGAGGAAGCTCCCAGACGTCGAATCCTCGATAGCTCGCCGAGACCGGGTCCACCCACTCCGACCGATGCTCCGCCAGATCGCGGCGAGTCAGGAACCCTCCGGTGCCGCGCACGAAAGATTCGATTCTCTCGGCAATCTCGCCCTGGTAGAACTCCTCGCGGCCGCCCTCGGCGATCGTCCGGAGCGTTGCCGCAAGGTTCGGGTTGCGGAAGACCTCGCCCTTCTTGGGAGGGCGACCGTCCACGAGAAACGTATCCGCGAAACCCGGGAAGACCGAAAGCCGCCGGGCGTTCGCCGCCCAGGCGTCGGCGATGATCTCGGTCACGGCAAAGCCCTCGAGCGCGTAGACGATCGCGGGCGCGAGTAGCTCCGCAATCGAGAGCTTTCCGAACTTCCCATGGAGCTCGAACCATCCGTCCACCGCTCCGGGAACCGAGAGGGAAAGCGGGCCGAAGCTCGGGATCTTGCTGAGCCCGAGCTCGCGGAATCGGGCCAGCGTCAGGCCGCGGGGAGAGCGGCCGCTTGCGTTGAGGCCATGAAGTTTTCGCGAGCCCGCATCCCAGACGATCGCGAAGAGGTCCCCCCCCACGCCGCCGCCCGTGGGCTCGACGAGGCCCAAGACGGCGTTCGCGGCGATGGCGGCGTCGACGGCGCCTCCGCCTTTCTTGAGGATGTCGATCGCCGTCTGGGTTGCGATCGGCTGACTGGTAGCGGCGATCCCGTTGCGCGCAAGAACTTCGGAGCGGGTGACGAAGGGTCGCCCGGTTACGCGATCGGGCAAGTTACGATTTCTTTCGAGGCTTGTCGGCGGACGCCATGAGCTCCGCGATATCGAGCGCGGGAAGGGTGCGCGAGCCGACCTCGCCCAGGACCTCCTCTTTGCTGAGCTGCATCAAGCGGACCTGGCGTTTTTCGAGGAGCTGGACCATGCGCCGCACCCGCTTCTTCAGCCGCTCCAGCTCACGCTCCATATCCTTGAGCTCGTCGAGCATACGTCACTCCGCTTTGGGTTTCTCTCAATTCTACTCGGCGATTCCCGCGGAGGCCACCGCCAGCAGGAGAGCCTTCTGGATCCCGAGGTGGCCGTCGACGTTCGACCACCACTCGTGGAGCGCGTGGGCGCCGTCGCCCTCGCCGCCGCGGCCGATGGTGGTCGCGGGGATTCCGAGCGCGATGGGCACGTTCGCGTCCGTCGATCCGGTGTCGAGCTGCGGCTCGACTCCAAAGTGGCGAGTCGCCGCGAGGGCGCGCTGGATGAGAGGTGTCGACGGGTCGACCGTTCCCGAAGGGCGGTTTCCGAGCATCTCCACGTCGACCGTGAGCGGATCGCCTCGGCGTTTCCTCTGGTTCTGCTCCTGGAGCGCCCGGTCGACGGCTTTCTTCATGATTTGGTCGATCTTCCTGAGCTGCTCCGGGTCCTCGGAGCGCATGTCGACCTCCGCCCAGTTCTCGAACGGGATGGCGTTCACCGAGGTTCCGCCGCCGATGCGGCCGATGTTGTAAGACGTCCTCGGACCTTCGATCACGAACTCGCCCGCCTCCTCGTCGAAATGGTAGATGAATCGCGAGAGCGCGTGCGCGGGGTTCCCGAGTCCGAAAGCGCCCCAGGAGTGCCCTCCCGGGCCCTTGAACGTGATCTTGTAGCGATAGGATCCGATGGCCTGGTTGAGCACCCGGTCGGTGCTCCCGCCGTCGACGGCGATGAATTGATCGATTTTCGGGCCGCCCTCGCGGAGGAGGTGCTTCACCCCGCGGAGATCGCCGAGGCCTTCCTCGCCGACGGAGGCCACGAAGAGGACGTCGCCTCGCGTCTTGACTCCGGAGCGGAGCATCGCCCGGACCACGGTGAGCATCAGAGCGAGTCCACGGGTGTCGTCGCCGATTCCAGGCGCCAGCAGATGGTTCCCGTCCCGCCGCACCGTCACGTCCGTGCCCTCCGGGAACACGGTGTCGAGATGGGCGACCACTGCCACCGTCTCGCCCCCCGTCGTTCCGTGAAAGCGCGCGGTCACGTTGCCCACGCCGTCGATCTCGACCCCCGGCATCCCCGCTTCGCCGAGCATCTCGGCGTAGCGGGCCCCGCGTCTCTCCTCCTTGAAGGGAGGCGCCGGGATCTCCGTGAGCTCGATGAGGTCCTTCTCCGTTTGGGGCTCGAGCTCCACGACGATCTGAAAGGCCCTCTGAATCTCGGGGCGCGCGGCGAGATCGCGCATCTCGCGATCGTAATCCGGCGCCTGCGCCCAGCCGAGGCTGGCGGACAGGGTGAACCCGAGGACACTCCAGTGACGTCTCATCGCTCCTCCACTCCGATTCGAGAAGAGGAGTATCCTAACCCAACTACCTCATTTCGTTGGGATAGTTGAGAGCGAGCTCCCGCTCTACGTTCCGGATCCGGTCCGAGGGGCGCGAGTGGCTTCCGAAGAGGAAGTTCGTCGCCGCGCTGTCCTCGCCGTACTTCTTGCGGAATTTCTTCCAGAGCGCGGGCCCCCGGGAAACGTCGAAACCGCCCTCGTGGGCGTAGCGGAGACCGACTCGATCCGCTTGATCCTCGAGGTCGCGGCTGTAGCCCCTCTGCCACGCGGAGACGGAAAGGAGAGTTCCCAAGGTGGCCGCGCGGCGGCCCGTGCGGTCGTCGATGGACCCCGCGCCCACCATGCCCGCGAGGCCGGCGAGCTGGCCCCACATGGCGCTCTTCGCCCCGCGGCGGGAATGCTCGTGAGTGTAATGGGCGAGCTCGTGTCCGAGGATGATCGCGAGCTCGTCGTCGCTCATCTCCTCGAGAAGACCGCGATAGACCCAGATGGCGCCGTTGCCCATGGCGGCGGCGTTCCACTCCTCGGTGTCCACGACGCGAACCCGGAGATCGGAAGTGTTGACGTACGGCGGAACCAACCGCGCCATGATGCGCCGCACCCGTTGGACTTCGGGCCCCTCCTCCACGATCTCGCCGATGGTCTCTCTTCGTCCCCGCGGACCCTCGGAGTACATGGCACCGGCCTGGACCCACAGGCGCTCGATCTCGTTCGTGGCGGAGAGAACGTCGGACTCGAACATCGCCATGCCGTCCGGCTTCGCCTCGACCCGGGTCGCGAGGATCGAGCCGTCGGTCCTTCGGGAGCCTTTGACCTTGACCTCGTATCCGAGAGGGATTCCCGGGAGACCGCGTCCCTTCGCGCCTTCGATCCGGGTGTTGGCGTCGGCGACGACGCGCTGGCCATCGACGACCAGGGTCGAGCCGAGGCGGTATTCGGCGTAGCCCTGGAGCTCGAGCTTGCCGCTCGAATAGCCGGAGGATGCGGTGAAAGCGAAGAAGGCCGCGACGAGACCGATTCTCGTTCTCATGTCAGCTCTCCTTTGGCGGCGTAGCCCCATCATAGGCACACCGCGCTCGTTCCCCCAAACGGTCAAAGCCGAAGCTCGAGGGGTTCGCCTTCGAAGACGGCCGAGCGGACGGCCGTCTCCCCGGCAACGCGCACTTCGAGGGGCCGCCTCGAGGGCGGGAGGAGGCGCGACCCCGGAGCGAGAGCGAGCGTGAGACGGCGGTCGCGATCCCGCCAGGTCATCGAAAGCCGCATCCAGGCGCCTCTCCTGTGGTCGAACGTCTTCCCGTCGTCCTCGTAAAGCGTCGAAGCGCCATCCGCCCCGGGATAGACCTCCAGGGTGAGCGGTCCTTCGACCGGCTCGTCCGTGTACTGCTGAGTGCGGACGAGGCTCGGGAGGGCCGCCGCTGCCCCCAGCCGTTTGAGCGCGGCGCGGCGAGAGATGGGAGAGGTCACGAGGGGATCCTATATGATTCGGGCATGCGCGCCGGAGGCGTCGTCCCTCTGAGCTCGACGAGCGAGGTCCATGTCCCGCCGCAGGGCCGCTCGTTCATGAAGTTCAGCTTCGATTTCCCCGAGCCTTCCGTCGAGATCGAGGGGTTGAAGATCGGCTTTCTGGTATTCACTTACGCGATCTATCACTCGTTCTCGTCGACGGTGCTCGCGGGCGAGGTCCTGAAGGTCGCCCGGGTCTTCCAGCACTTGAGCCGTCCGGCGCCGGGGCGGGGAAGCACCGGAGTCCACGAGGCGGGATTCCAGAGGTGGAATCCGGCGACCCTTTCCCTGACCGAGCATCAGATTCCGACGCTCAACGTGGTGGACGATACGTTCGAGGCGCACCGCGCGGAGATGGAGGCGCTCATCCGGCGAGCCCGGGAGAGGGCCAGGATATGAGGCTCTGGATCCCTGCTGTTCTCCTCTGCGCCGCCTGCGAGCAGAAGGCGGAGTCCCCGCTGAGGGCGGTGCCGTTCGAAAGCGTGAAGCTCACGGATTCTTTCTGGCGGCCGCGTCTTTCGACCAACCGCACCGTGACGATCCCTCACATCCTCCGGCAGAACGAGGAGACGGGCCGGGTCGACAACTTCCGCAAGGCGGCGGGTCTGATCCCGGGCGAGTACCAGGGCCGCCGCTTCAACGACACCGACATCTACAAGGTAATCGAGGCGGCTTCCTACGCCCTCGCGCAAGAGTACGACGCCGCCCTCGACGCGGAGATCGACGAGCTCATCGTGCTCATCGAGGGCGCGCAAGAGGATGACGGCTACCTCTTTCCCGCGCGCACCATCGATCCGGAAAAGCCCGACCCCGGAGTTGGCGACGAGCGGTGGGTCCACGAGTCCGCCGGAAGCCACGAGCTCTACAACGCCGGCCATCTCATCGAGGCCGCGGTGGCTCATTATCGGGCGACGGGGAAGAAGAGTCTCCTGAACGTCGCCATCCGCTTCGCCGATCTCGTCGACCGCGATTTCGGCCCGGAAGCCCGTCGCGACGTTCCCGGCCACGAGGAGATCGAGCTCGGGCTGGTAGAGCTCGCGGACGTCACCGGCGACGCGCGGTACGTCGAGCTCGCGCGGTTTTTCATCGATGAGCGCGGGCGAGAGCACGACGGCGAGCCGTACCCCGAGGGCACGAGCTTCGCCATCTACAACGACCGCCCCTACAAGCAGGACCACGTTCCGGTGGTGGAGCAGAAGAAAGCGGCGGGGCACGCGGTTCGCGCGACGTACCTCTATACCGGGATGGCGGAGGTCCTCGCCCGGACCGGAGCTCCCGGTTACCGCGAATCGCTCGAGAGCATCTGGAAGGACGTGGTGGCGACGAAGCTCTACCTCACGGGAGGCATCGGCTCACGAGACACCTTCGAGTCCTTCGGGGACGACTACGAGCTTCCGAACAGGACCGCCTATACCGAGACCTGCGCCGCCATTGGAAACGACCTCTGGAATCACCGGATGTTCCTCGCGAGCGGCGATGCGCGCTTTCTCGACGTAATGGAGCGGGTTCTCTACAACGGGGCTCTCTCCGGAGTCTCGGTGAAAGGGGACACCTTCTTCTACGAAAACCCGCTCGAATCCGAGGGAGGAGTCGAGCGCGCTCCCTACTTCGAGGTGGCCTGCTGCCCCGCGAACCTGGCGCGCCTTCTGGCGCACCTCCCGGGATTCGTGTACGCGCAAAGAGGGGATGAGCTCTTCGTCAACCTGTTCGTCGCGAGCGAGGCTGAAGTCGAGCTCGATTCCGGCAAAGTGCGCGTGGTGCAGGAAACGAGCTACCCGTGGGACGGTCGCATCCTGATCACGCTCTCTCCGGCGACACCCGTCGAGCTCACGGTGCATCTACGGATACCCGGTTGGGCAAGAGGGGAGGCGGTGCCGAGCGATCTCTATCGCTTCGGCGACAGCGGGAAGGCGTCTCCCGAGTTGAAGATGAACGGGGAAGTGGTCGCGCTGTCTCTCGAAGCGGGGTTCGCTTCCGCGCGCCGGGTCTTCGAAGATGGAGACCGGCTCGAGTTGACGCTTCCAATGCCCGTCCGCCGCGTCGAAGCCCATTCCGCGGTCGAAGGAAATCGCGGGAAGCTCGCGCTTCAGCGCGGGCCTCTGGTCTACGCCGCGGAGGCCGTGGACAATGGAGGCCGCGTCCTCGACCTGGTGTTGCCGAAGGAGGTCGAGCTCGAGGTGACGTTTCGAGAGGACCTCCTTGGGGGCGTGGCCGCCATCACCGGGACCGCCCGGCGCGGCGGAAACGAAGTCCCGTTTCTCGCGATTCCCTATTTCACCTGGGCGAACCGGGGCCCGGGGGAGATGGTCGTGTGGATTCCTTCAGGGCTCCCGGGGACGAGCCGCTGAAGGTGTACACCGGAAGCCCCGTCTCCTCGGCGTATCGGCGCGCGATCTCCCAGATCGAAGCGCCGGCATCGCGGCGACCGAGGATCGCGACCGTACCTCCGCTTCCTCCTCCGGTGATTTTCGCGCCGTAGATCCCCCGCGAAGGCCCGAAGCTGCGCGCGATCTCGACCAGTCGGTCCGTCCCTTCGGAGCCGAGCCCGCAGGCGGAGTAGCTCGCGTGGGACCCGTACATCAGCTCACCCAGCGCGGGAGCGCTCGAAGCAGCATCGTTCTCGAGAAGCCGGACGAAGGCGCGCACACGGGCATGCTCGTAGACCGGGTGAGCGGTGGGTCGCCTCACCGGATAGACTCTCTCGGGGTCGACCGTGGTCGCGGCGTCCGCCGTTTTCCCGAAGCGCTCGAGAAACTCGCGTCCGCCGATCGTTTCCGGGAGCCTTTCGAGATACTTCTCCTCGAGCTCCGAGGGAGTCAGGTTCGCGAGGTAGCCGCCCCAGTCGGTCCCCGCGCACTCCTTCAGCATGCGATACCCCATGAAGGCGCCCACGCGGACGGAGCCGTAGTCCGCGCCCGAGACCTGATGGACGATTCCGGAGTCAATGCCCCAGAACGCGAACTCCGAGGGAATCTCGACGTTCGCCTGGATCTTCGCCGGCTGACAGAGCAGGGCCAGGAGTCGATCTTTCTCTCCGAAGACGGCGGTCATCTGGTCCATGACGCCGCAGGGAGCGCCGACGACGGCGTTCTCGACTTTCTGGCAGAGGAGCGCGACTTCTTTGGGGTTCAATCGCAGGTCGTAGGCGGCGTCGATCGCCATCATCGTCGCCACCTCGAGAGCGGCAGAGGACGCGACGCCCTTGCCCTCGGGGACGGTGGACCGGATGTCGATGCGAGCCCCCTCGCGAAAGACGACGCCCTTCTCGCGCGCCAGAACGACGAAAGCCCCCGCAACGTAGGCCGCCCAGGCTCGGGAGGGATCTCGCCGAAAGTACCATCGCGCCTCTTCGTAGGTCTGAGGAAGCTCCTCGAGAGGCATCGTGAGCCTCGAGGACTCGCCGCAGGCACGCTCGCTCGTGAGACTCAGGGTTCTCGACTCCTCTCGCTGGATAGAGACTCGCGTGGCCTCTCGGAGGGGTAGCTCGAGAACCAGTGAGCCGGAGTAATCTGCTATCCCGCCCATGACGTCGAGACGGCCTGGGGCGCGTTTGACGATCAAAGAAGTCCCCGCCGAATCAAAGCCTCACGCAGGAGGGGCTCAATCTGCTCGCGGATGGCCTCGTTGGCATATCCAACCCAAACGACGTTCGACTCCAGGTCCAGAGGACACGAGAGCCGGCGACCGCGCTCGTCGGTGACCAGGACGCCGAGCTCGCGCGCGATGAGCTCCGTCGCGAGGTCGTAGGGATGGGCGCAAATGCCGAGCGGAAAGCCCCGCGTCGCGGCGACGGGCGAAAGAAGCGGCCTTAAGTCCGCGACGAACCGATCGTGGCCGGAGAGAAGCTCGTAGAGCTGTCCGCCGCTCGAGATGTACTGATCCTCGAAGCACTGGGCCTTTCCTTCCCGCGGAGGGCCGAGCGCCCCGCGAACGATCTCCTCGTCGATGGCGGCGAGCTCCTCCCGCACCCCGGGAAAGAAACGCGAGATCATCGCGAAGCCGTGCTCGATGCTTCTGGCGCGGGAGGGCGAGAGGGAAAGGGGACGACTCTCACCCTTCAATCGATCGTGCCGCTCGGCACGGGCGCCCTCTCCCGCGACCGCCCAGAGCGTATCCGACAGATGCTGCTTCACCAGCGGGATCTCCGTCTGGACCGCGAGCTCGATGTCGGCGAGAGTCGTTTCCGGACCGCGGTTCGGCGCGACGCCGGTGAGAATCCAGGCGCTGCGCTTTTGGTACATCAGCCCTCGGGTGCCGTCGATGGGATCCATCAGGATGCGAAAGGCGGCGTCCTCTTCCGACGCGTCGTCAGGAATGACCGCCCGTCCGTGGTTCTCGAGGCCCTCGGCGACCAGGATCACGGGTTTCTCGAGGGGGAGCTCGGAGAAGAAGTCGCGAATCCCCTCCTCGCTCACGCGGTCGACGGCGTAGATCGTGTCGCCGTCCCCGTCCTTCGCCACCCTCGACATCTCCTCGAGATCCGAGCGCTCGAGGGCGGAGACGACGGAATCCCGGATACGCTCGTGGAGGCGCCGAATGGGCTCGAGCAGATCCGCGGCTCTCATGACGTTTCCAACCGCCGATAGTGAACGTCGGGGAGCGCCTGGAGCTCCCGGGCCTTCTCCTCGGCAACGGTGTCGCTCAGGAAGCTGCCGCCGCCGATCTCCGGGCCGGCGAGGTACTTCAGCAGGTTCGGCTTCCGAAGAGGAGGATGGAGCTCCACGTGGAAATGGAAGCCTCGGTAGTCGGAGCCGTCGGTCGGCGCCTGGTGGAGAGGCATCACGTAAGGGAAGCTCATCCGCCAGAGGTTGTCGTACTTCGTAAGGACTCGCTGGAGCGCCGCGGTGAAGTCGACGACCTCGGCGTCGGACAGGCTCGCGACCGAAGGGTGGGTTCGCTTCGGCGCCACGAACACCTCGTACGCGTATCGGGCGAAGTAGGGAACGAAGGCGATCGCGGTCTCGTTCTCGTAGAGGATCCGGCGTCCATCTTCGATCTCGGCGTCGAGCACGTCCTGGAACAGAACGCGCCCCGTCTCCCGAAGGTGGCGCTCCGAGACCGTCGCCTCGTTCTCGATGGTCTTGAAGACGAAGTTCGTCGCGTAGATCTGCCCATGGGGGTGAGGATTCGAGACCCCGACGGCGCTGCCTTTGTTCTCGAAGATGAGAACGTGGTCGACCTCCGGCCGCGCGCCGAGGTCGATATGCTCCCGTTGCCAGGTGGCGAGGACCTCTTCCGCGTCCTTCGGCGCCATCTCTGCGAGAGTCAAGTTGTGGCGGGGACTGAAGCAGACCACGCGGGCGACACCCGTCGCCGGGCGGACGCGATAGATCCCGGGAGGGCGCGGCGGATCCTGGGGAGCGTTCCCCCCGACGCATGGGTGGTCGTTGTCGAATACGAACGTCGAGGAGTAATGCGGGTTTCGAGCTCCACTCGACCGGACGTTCCCGGGGCACAGGTAGCAGCTATCCACGCGATCGGGAAGCGTCGCTCCCTCCGCCGCCAGGGTCTCGCCAATCCAGGGGCGATCCTGCCGGTGGGCGGAGACGACGACCCACTCCTCCCGCAGAGGGTGCCACCTCTCTTCCCAGCGCCCCTCGATTCTCAAGTGGCCTCGAGTTTAGATCACGGGCACGGCGGCGGACAAATTCTCGACCTCTGTGGTATCCTCGCGCGTCCGACCTTTACAGATGAATGAAATGACGCTCGCGCTTCGAAAACTCGCGAGGCGGCCGGTCTTCTCTCTCACGACGCTCCTTTGCCTCGCTCTCGGAATCGGCGCCACCACCGCCATCGGGAGCGTGATCAATACCCTGTTCTTCAAATCCACCTCGGTCGAAGACCTGGACCGGGTCGCGTTCTTCATGGCGATGCGCGAAGGGGTCGAGCCTTTCGGTGTGTCGCCCATCGAGATCGAGGCCTATAGGGCGCGGAGCCAATCCTTCCGGAGTCTCGGCATCGCCCGGACGATGGATGGGAACTCCGTGAATCTCACCGGGGGCGAGCGCGCGGAGCGGGTGCGCGCGGCTCAGGCGTCCACCGCCTACTTCGAGACGTTGGGTATCGAGCCCATGAGGGGAAGGGTGTTCGTGGCGGAAGAAGAGCGCTCCGGCGGCCCCGGGGCGCTCCTCCTTGGCCACGGGCTCTGGACCCGGAGGTTCGACGCCGCGCCGTCGATGGTGGGGCAGGTTCTCCGGGTCAACGGCGAGAGCCGCACCGTCGTGGGCATACTGCCCGAGCGGTTCGATCTTCCCTCGAAGACCGAGCTCTGGCTTCCGCTCGAGCTCGATTTCGAGAGGCTCTCGCTCGACGATCGCACCTCCCACTCCTACATGATGGTGGGACTTCTCGAGGACAGCGCGAGCCTTGCGCAGGCTGAGACCGAGCTCGTGGCGATCGCGCGGGACATCACGACCGAGTTTCCACGGTCCAACACCGGCTGGAGCGTCGCCCTCATCCCCTTTCGCGATCTGCTCCTGGGCGACGTCCAGGGAAGCATGCGGACCCTGATCTACGCGCTCGCGGGGGCGGTCTCGCTTCTTCTGATCATCGCCTGCGTCAACGGGGCGCACCTGTTCCTCGCCCGATGCCTGGAGCAGGAGAGGGAGATCGCTCTCTCCGCCGCACTCGGAGCGAGCCGGAAGGACATCTTTCGCCAGCTCTTCCTGGAAGGCTTGCTTCTCGCGTTCGGCGCCGGCCTCCTCGGTTCGGCGGTGGCGCTCGCGATCGTGCCCGCCTTCATGGCCTCGAGTCCGATTCACGAAGGGGCCTACACCAACTTCTTCCGTTCCATCGAAGTCGACGGCGGTGTCCTCGCGCTCGCTCTCGGCGCGAGCTTTCTGACCGCGTTCCTGTTCGGAACGCTTCCGCTTCTCGCGGTCCTGGGGCGCGACCCGGGAAGCGCGCTCCGAAGCGGCGGCCGGAGCGGTTCCGCCCGCTCGCAAGCGAGACTCTCGCGGCTTCTCGTGGTGGCCGAGGTAGCGGTATCGGCGATGCTGCTGGTAGGCGCGGGCCTTCTGGTTCGAAGCCTGGCGCAGCTCACGAGGCTCGACCTGGGCTTTCGACCCGAGTCGATGGTGAGCGTCGAGTTCACGCTCCCGCCGAGCGAGTTCCCCGAGCAAAGCGATCGCGTCCGGTTCTCCCAGCGGGTCCTGGAGCGAGTGCGGTCGATGCGCGACGTCGTCGCCGCGGGCACCACGACCGACGTTCCCCTGAGGCTCGGGACCTGGGACAAGCGCTACTTCATCGCGGGAACCCCGCCTCCCGAGCCCGGCGAAGTGCCCTGGGCCGCGTACCGAGAAGTGAGTCCGGGTTACCTCGAAGCGCTGGGCGTCCGCCTCGTCCGCGGCCGAACGTTCCTGGCCGAAGACCGGGATGGGGTCGATAAAGTCGCCATCGTGAGCCGGGAGCTGGCGCGGCGCGCTTTGGGCGACGCGGATCCCATCGGAAGGAAAATCGGGCATCCCGACGAGATCGCGGAAGAGTCGGGCCGGTGGACGATCGTGGGGGTCGTCGAGGACGTCAAGGAAGACCGCTACAACTTCCGGATCGACCGCCCCGTCTGGTACGTTCCCTACGAGCAGGCGAGGGAATCGGGCATCCTCCTGAATCTCGTGCTGCGCACCCGCGGGCGCGCCGTCGACGTCGGCTCCGAGATCCGGCGCGCGGTGAGAGAACTCTACCCCGAGGTCGCTCCGGGAGAGATCTACGAGCTCGAGCCCCACGTGACCGCGGTGGTGGGAGCCGAGCGAACGGCCACCTCGGTAGCGCTCCTCCTCGCGGTCCTCGGTACCGCGCTCGCGGCGCTCGGTCTCTACGGGGTCATGGCCTACGGCGTGCGGCAGAGATTCCGCGAGCTCGGTCTGCGGATGGCGGTGGGAGCGAGCCCGCAGCACCTTTCGCGGCTCGTCCTCGGCGACGGACTGAGGTCGGTGGCCTTCGGTCTCGCCGCGGGGTTCGTCGGCGCGCTCCTTCTCGCGCGATGGTTCTCGAATCTCCTCTTCGAGACTCGACCCTGGGATCCGTTCACCTATGGCGTGGTGGCAATCTTGTTCCTCGCGGTGACACTCGCCGCCTGTTATTTCCCCGCGCGTCGCGCCGGGGCCACGAACCCGGTGGACGCCCTGCGCATGGAGTGATTCGCGATCATGGAGACCGCTCCCATCAAGCCGACAATCTCGATGAGCGATCTGGAAAAGATCGACCTTCGGGTGGGCACCATCGAGTCGGTCGAGGATGTCCCCTCGGCCGACGCCCTGGTCAAGCTCGTGGTCGACTTCGGAGATCGCAAACGGACGGTCGTGGCTGGCCTCAAGAAGGAGCGGCCGAACCCTCGTGAGATCGAGGGAAAACAGGCGCTCTTCGTGGTGAACCTCGAGCCGAGACGGATGAAGGGCATCGTTTCGGAAGCGATGCTCTTCGACATCGGCTACGCCGACGGCATCGTTCCTCGCCTCGCCGTTCCTGAGGAGCCGGTTCCGAACGGCGCCCGGGCGGGTTGAATCCCCCTCAGGCGCCGGGGGAGAACCCCCTCAGATATCGCAGCACTGGCAGAGGTCTTTGCGGCAATGCCTCTTGCATTGGGGTGACTCGTTCCCCTTGCACTCCGTGACTTCGTAGCATTTGCAGGAGACGGCGTCCTTCGGCTTGTCCTTCATGGGCTCGGGAACGCAGGCGCCCTGCTCACCGTCGGATTGAGCCATGTGGCCACGTGGGAACGTGTGGTGGGAGCCACGGCTCATGGCCGAGCCGAGACTCTCGTCGTGCTCAACGAGATAGGCGTTCCCGTCGTCCGCGATCATGGGAACGGGCCGCGTCGAATCCTCAGGGTCCAGCGTAACGCCGACCAGGGGACCCAGACCCGCGAGCAGAATGGCGATGGCGGTGAGTCGGAAAGTCATGACGCACCCTCCTCCTTCCTCGGGAATGAGGGCAGGTGCGTCGGGGATAGGATAGGGACTAGCGAAGCAAGAGCCGTGCCAGTATCGGTCGCCGGCACGGCTCGCTGAAACTTACTGCTTTTTCGGCTTCGCCGTACCCCCCTGGGAGCCGCCGCTGCGCGAATACCCCTCGCTGGAAACGCTTCCCCCTGACGAGTTCGACGAGCCGCTGGAGCTTGCCTCGGAGTGGCTGCCGCCGGACTGGCCGCGGTGTCTCGCGCGGCGCTCGCCGGAGTCCCCAGGCTCCGCACGAGTGATCCGGGTGTATCCGCGGCCTTCGACGACTCGTCCTACGTTTGCGCCGGGCGAATCGGCGGGAGGCACTCCGTAAATGGAGTTCCACGGCGCGTACCCGTAGTAGTAACCGAAGGGCGCGAAGTAGTACGGGTAAGCGAACGCTGAGTCGAAGAACGGATCGTAGCCGGGGTAGCCAAAGCCCATCCCGCCGCCGCCCCCACCCGTCTCGCGCTCTACCGAAAACTGCTCGGGGAAGGTGAGCGCCACCATGAGATCGATGACACTCGGCGGAACCGAGGCCTCGGAAAGGCGCACCAGACTCTTGCTATCGAGAGGATATCGGCCGCCGCGCTCGAGAAGCGACGCCTCGACCACTTCGGGCGCCACCCGAGACGAGGCTTCGATGACATCTTCGATGCTCATCGGCGTCGAAGCTATCTTGTGGCGCGCTTCGACGGCATCTCGAATCTTCTCCTCGGTAAGAGACGGAGCGCGCAGCCGACTCACTTCGTCGCTCGCGGCCCGGAAGCGGCGGACCAAAACGGCGCGGCCGTCGCCGGTCCCAATCGACTGCAGCTCGACCCAAGTGGAGCTATCGGTGAGCATGCTGACTCCGGTGATGGAGCGGGTTCGACCCTCCTCGCACGTCAGCTCAGAACGGGTGAAGAGGACCGAGGCGTCCTTCGACCAGTCCAGTTGCTGCCAGCCTCGACACTTCCCCTGAGAGATCTCGTGCCTCCGACCGTCGGCCGAAAGGATTTCCTCGAGGAACGTTTCCTCCCCCGAGAACGTCTGGAGGCGAACCCCGTTCCCCTCGGGAGCGAGGCAGACGAGGCCCACCGGCCGTTGTTCTTCCGTCGCCTCCTCCTCGGGATCGCCGAGGAGGGGCTGTCTCACTTCGTCCTCGATGAGGCTCCAGCAGCCGAGGAACGGAGTCCAGCGGGAATCGGCGCTCGCCGTCGAAAGCAGCGCCACGATGAACATCGCGGAAGACATCATGTCGGTCCTCTTTTCTCAATGCGCGCTCGGCGCTTCCATCGGTGCCTCGCGCCTCCTCGGCGCTCGGCTCGCCGCTTCGCGCATGCGCGCTGCGCGGCAGCTGACGGCTCCTCCTCGCGCGCCCAGCACCCTGCCCGTTCAGAAACTGAAGTATATACCTGCGCCGATCCGGGCACCCGAGAGGTCGATGGGCTCGAAGCTCAAGAAGTCGCCGCCGAGATCGGCATCGCTCCAAAGATAACGCCCTTCCACGGACAAAAACCACCTCGAAGTCAGGCTCACCTCGACTCCGCCGAACGCCTGGCTGGCGAAGCCCCAGCCAGACGAGCGGAAGGCGGAGGTGAAGATCGTCAGGTCGACGAAATCGACGAAGTCTCCCCCCTGCTCGAGCTCGTACCAGACGATGCCGCCCCCGCCCCCGACGTAGGGCCGGACCTTCGCGGGAACGAACGCGTAGCGGCTGACCTCACGGCCTCGGGGCGTCAGGTAGAGCTTCACGCTCAGGGTCACGGGCACTAGCGTGAGCCCCGTGTCCTGGACGATGGGAAGATCGTTCTCGTCCACGAAATCCCGGTACTCCGAGCTCACGCTCGCCCGGCTGATCTCGAACCCCGCGACCAGATCGATCCGGCTCGCGACCGCGAAGCTCGCGTCGACTCCGAACAAAAAGGAATCGAAGTCGCCTTTATCGATGGTGAGCTCCTCGCCGAAGAAATCGTAGATGTCGCTCGATGCCGCCACCATCTGCCAGGCGCCGCGGGCTCCCAGGGAGCCTCGCGGTCTCCCGAAGAGGAAATCCGCGCTCGGGTCCTGGGCCTCGGCAGCACCTGCGGTGCCGACGAAGATCGACGCGACCATCAGAAGGAACGCCAAAGCACGACGTTTCATCTAGCCCATTGTCCGCTGAAATCGCTCCCGTCGCCAGGGAGAAACGGGGCGAGCGGGGTCAGGGGGTCGCGCGCTGGGGAGTGCCCGGGAGAAGGTTCTCCACCGCTTCGGGCTTGCCGACGAAGAAACCCTGGGCGAAGTCGACGCCCGAGTCCCGCACGGCCTTCAGGATCTCCGCGCTCGAGACGAACTCGGCCACGGTGCGCTTCTTCAGCGCCCGGGCGATTCCGACCATCGCGCGGACCAGCTGCTGGTCTACAGTGCTGGTCGGGAGATCGCGGATGAAGCTCCCGTCGATCTTCAGGTAGTCGACGGGGAGGTGCTTCAACTGGTTCATGGAGTTCGAGCCGACGCCGAAGTCGTCGAGCGCGAGCCGGCAGCCGATTTGCTTGAGGGCGATGGCGAAAATCTTGGAGCGCTCCTGGTCGGTGATGGCGGTGGTCTCGGTGATCTCGAACGTCAACTGGCCCGGCTCGACGCCGCCCTCGGCGAGCTCCTTTTCGATGATCGTCGTGAGCTCGAGATCGCCCACCGATTTTCCCGAAAGGTTCACCGAGAGGCGGACGTAGTTTCCCAGAGTCCGCTGGTGGGTGATGAGCCAGATCGCCTGTCGAACCACCCAGCGGTCGATCGAGCGGATGAGACCGAAGCGCTCCGCGGTGTAGAGGAACGAGGCGGGCGGGATGAGCTGGTTCTGCTCGTCGAGCATCCGGATCAGGAGCTCATACTGCACCACCTCGTTGCTCCTCAGGTCGAGGATCGGCTGGGCGTGGAGCACGAAGCGCCCCCGGGCGAGCGCCTCACGGATGAGCTTCTCGCCGGAGAGGCGCGAGCCCACCTGCGCCTGCCATTTCTCGTCGGGCTTGAACATCGCGAACTGATCGCGTCCCTGTCGCTTTGCCCGGTCGAGCGCTTGATCCGCGCGGGAAAGAATCTCCTCGGCGCTCGCTCCCTGCTCCGGGAAGAAGGCGATACCCGCGCTCGCGGTCACTCCGATCGGCTGCTCGCCCACGTGTACGAAGTGGTTGCGGACCGCTTTCAACAGCCGCTCGACGACGAAGTCCACGTGGCTGGGCTGGGTCTCGGTGACCAGGACGGCGAACTCGTCGCCGTCGAGCCGCGCGAGGAGGTCGTTCGCCCGGACCGCCTGGCGAAGGACGTGCGCGAGACTGGTGATGAGGCGGTCGCCGTTTCGGTGCCCCTGGGTGTCGTTGACGTACTTGAAATCGTCGAGGTCGACCAGCACCACCGCGCCCGCGGCGCCCGAGCGGTGGGAGCGGGCGATCTCGCGGCCCAGCTCCTCGACGAAACGTTTGCGGGTGTAGAGCGAGGTCAAAGGGTCGTGGTCCGCGAGAAACGACAGGTGGTCGTCGAAGCGCTTGCGCTCCGACTGGTCGCGGGCGATGAACGACAGGAGCTCGACCTCGCCGTCGTCCGACTTGTGAGCGACCGCGGTGACGGCGATGGGGATTTCCCCTTCGTCGGTGGTGAGGAGCGCCGACTCGCCGTGCCACTCGCCCTCCTCGATGGCGGTTGGAATGGCGGTCTTGAGGATCTGCTGCTGGGCCCACTCCGGAAGGAAGTCGGTGAGCCTCAGGCCGAAGCGCCGCGGCTCCTTGATCCCGAGGAGCAGTCGCCCCGCGGGGTTGATGTATCGGATCTCGCCGTCGGCGGTGACCGTGACCACCGCGTCGAGTGTGGCATCGAGGATGGTATTGAGGCGCGCGCCGGTGCTCGCCGTTTTCTTCACCCGGGTCACGTCGCGCACGATGGCGAGGGCCTCGTTCTGGCTCGCGCGGGTGAAGCGCGCCTGGTAGCTCCGCATTTCTTCCTGAAGGTCGAGCTGGAAGTCGAACTGCTGCGGCTCGTCGCTGATGAATACGTTCCCGAGGGCTTCCACCGAGCGATCGGTCACGCTCTCGGGAAAGATCTCGCCGAGCTTGCGTCCGAGGGCGGGCTCGGCGTTCAGGAAGAACGGTACGTCCCGCGGCGGCTGGTGGCTCAAGATCACGCCGTCGCGGTTGATGCGAAAGATGGCGTCGCTGATGGCGCCGTTCAGTGCCGCGATCTGGCTGTCGTTCTGCTCGCGCCGTAGCTCGGAGACATTGCGCTCGCCGGCGAGGAGCGCCACCTCTCGCGCCAGCGCTCCCACCTCGTCGCTTCTGTGGATCGGGAGCTCCGGAGGAAGCGGTCCGCTTCGACCGCGGAGCCCGGCCACGACCGCGGTCATGTTCGAAATCGGGGCCACCAGGTGTCGCCGTATGGCCAGAGTCGAGAGCGCGACCGATCCCAGGGCCGCACCAACGGCGACGAGAACCTTCCCCCTGAGGGGCAGGCCGTCCCCGAGGAGGCACGCCCCGACGAGAAGTGCGACGGAGGCGGCCGCCCACGGGGCGAGGCGCCGGACAATCGCTTTCGACATGAAGTCTTCAAATTGGGCAGGCGTCGGAGGGGATGCCCGCTTGCTCTTTGACCCTGCAACGATCAGGCCAGGAATGATGGTCAAAACCGGATGCGAACCCGGTTCCGCGCAAGGGCTTGGACCCCCTTGCGACGCGCGGCCTCGTCGGGCTGTCGGGGTTTCCCTACGACCTTTCGGTGGGGCGTCGCAAATTGAAATCAGTAAGGAGTCTATAATATTGCCATGCGAAAGCTTCCTCTGCTGTTCCTCCTGGTGCCGGCGCGCGAGCTCGCGCTTCTGATCGAGAACTGATGCATGTAAGCCAGTGACGGTCTTCTGGCGCTACTGGCTCCTGCAGATCCCCGGGTGGGGCGTTCTCGTGGTCGCCCTC
>Ga0326597_10003020_pt1 | contig 24627 bp, 31 predicted proteins | sample RVTome_12_FD_203789 | JGI IMG/M metagenome (GOLD analysis project Ga0326597, IMG submission 203789) | Soil microbial communities from uranium-contaminated site in the Upper Colorado River Basin, Wyoming, United States - RVT100D185 | ecosystem: Environmental > Terrestrial > Soil > Contaminated >... | reverse complement strand
CGCACATGGTCATGGAGATGGTGGCCGATTCCGGGAAGCTGCTCGGGCTCGACATGGTCGAGGTGAACCCGATTCTCGACGTGCGCAACCAGACCGCCCAGCTCGGCACCGAGCTGGTGCTGTCGGCCTTAGGACAGAAGATCCTCTGAGGCGCTGGGCGTTGGGCGCTGGGTCTGGGCTTTGGGCTCTGGGCTGCAGGCTTTGGCTCTGCCAGAGGCCACCAAGTATGACGCTCCGTGCCCTTCGTGATCTCCGTGGTCGCTTAAATTGACCTCCGCGCGCTCCTCACCTTTTCCCCAACATCTTCTTCACCGTCTCCACGAGCATCACCAGCGAGAAGGGTTTGAGGACGAGGCGCGTGTGCGGGCGGAGGCGATCGAGGCTGTCGGCGTCCTGCGGGACGCCGGAGAAGATGACGACCGGCGTCGGCGGCGGAATCGAGACGACGACGTCGCGGCCGGAGCCCTGCGGGAGGCGCAGGTCCACGATGGCGGCGTCGGGGAGGCCGCGAGCAATCAGGTCGAGCGCCTGGTCCGCGGTGGTCGCCGACGTCGTGTCGAAGCCGTGCAGCCGCAGGAACTTCTCCAGCGGCAGCCGAATGGCGTCGTCGTCTTCCACCACCAGGACCAGCGGGCGTTCGCGGGGCATGTCGGATCCGCGTGATAGAGTCGAGCCAAACGAACACGACGACGGCCGGGCTTCCCTATTCCAGGCGTATCGGCCGTTATCCATGGGAACTCCAGCGACGGCGGACGAGGGGGAGCAACGAGGCATGCGCAGGGCAGGAATGACGGTGGTGGCGGTTCTCTCGGCGACGACCCTGGCGCTCGCGGGCGCCGGGCAGAAGACGACCCGGGTATCCGCCTACAAACGCTGCTGAGGACCTGTGCCGGGTCGACCTGACGACCGAGGCGCTCCCCGCGAACGTCGAGCAGCTCACGATCTCGATCGACGACACGCCCGCCGGTGCGGTGCTCCGGATCGAGTGGGAGAAGACCCGGGCGTCCATCCCGTTCTCGGTCAGGTAGCCAGTGGCCGGCCGCCTACCCTATCCCCCGTTCCGGGTTGTGCCGAAACGCCCCCTGAGTGACGGATTCGTCACACGACGCTGCCGCTGCCCGGCGCGTCTACCGCGACATTGGCACAGAAGTCTCTATTTTGTAGTCAGTTAGGCCTTGTCGCTGCTTCCGGCCTGACGGCAAACGTCTTGCGTCACTTGGTCAGGGTACTGCGGCTCTGGGGGCTGCGGGAGCAGATGCGATGGCGACCTGTGCGCACTGCGGCGGACATCTGACCGACCACCACGCCTGCCATGGGTGGATCACGACCACGGTGGCCTGGGGCGCCGACCTCCTCCTCGGCGGCGCCCTGGGCGCCGCGGCCGGCGCGCTGGTCCTCGGCCAGTTGCTGAGTCGTCTGACCAGAGACCCCTTCGAGCTCGTGGGGGCCGGCACCGGCATGGTCTGCGGGGTCGCGATCGCCCGCGCTCTTCGGAAGATCTGACCTTTTTTCCTCTTTGCACCAACCCGGCGCGCGTTCAGGCGCACGGGTGACGTGTCGCTGCGGTCTGCCGCTCCGCCGGCATGGTACAATCCGCCCGATCCAGGCGGGGCCGCCAGCTCAGTGGTAGCGCACGTGACTTGTACTCGTACTGGATTTGCCGAGCACCTGAGGATGCGACGGGTCGGTTTGGGGCGTCCGGATCGTTGCCGGTTCGACAACTGGAGTCGCCTACCAGCCCGTGGCAGAAGTCACTCCACGGGCTGCGAGGACGCGGAGCGCGAACACCGAGAGCCCGAGAGCACGGAGATGCGCCGGATTCCTCCGTGATCTCTGACGCGGTGGTCACGTCCTCCGTGACCTCAGCAGGCCGTGTCGACTTTCACCACGGCCTGCTACGGGGCTTTCGGGTACGTGCTCGCTCAATCTGGAGGGAGAAGGTCATGGACGGGCGCGAACTCCGACACCACGGACCCGGGTTCGTCACGTCGCTCGTATTCGTGCTCGTGGTGATCGGCACGATCGCCTACGGCAACCGCGACAACGCAGTGACGCAGGCGCTCGCTGCGGCTCCTGCCCCGCCCGCGGCGGCCTGTACGAACTTGACCAAGCTGTCGCTGCCGGACGTGTCCATTCGATCGGCCACCATCGTCCCGGCAGAAACCACCACGCCGGAATACTGCCAGGTCCTGGGCGCCGTCGAGAGAGTGATTCTTTTCGAGGTCGCGCTGCCCACCACGGCCTGGAGCGGGAAGTTCGCGTACGCGGGAGGGGGCGGGTACAACGGGTCGATTCCTGTTCTCACCCACCTGCTCGCCAGGGGTTATGCCACGGCAGGTTCGGACACGGGCCATCAGGGCCAAGACATGTCGTGGGCGCTCAATCCGATGGCACAGATCAATTACGGACACCGGGCGACCCATCTCGTGACGGGTCTGGCCAAGAAGATCGTTCGGGCGTATTACGGCCAAACGGAGCGGCGTTCGTATTGGATGGGCTGCTCGAACGGCGGCAAGATGGGGCTCATGGAGATCCAGCGGTACCCGGATGACTATGATGCGGCGCTGATCGGAAACTTCGTGATCGATCGTTCCCAGCTCTCGATGTCCTACGTCTGGAACGCCCAGGCCCTCGTGCCTGCCCCCATCCCGCCGGAAAAGACGAAGGTGATCGCGAAGGCGACCCTGGCCGCGTGCGACGGCCAGGACGGCTTGGTCGATGGCGTGATCGATAGCCCTGACAAGTGTACGTTCGATCCGAAGACGCTGATGTGTTCCGGGAGCGATGGCCCGGACTGTCTGACGCCGGGCCAGGTGAACGCGTTGGAGAAGATCTACGCCGGGCCGACGAATTCAGCCGGGCAACAACTGCATCCTGGATTCCCACCGGGCTATGAGTACGACTACCCGAACTACATCACCGGGACCGGAGTGCTCAGTAGCTATGGCTCTTCCCAGTGGAGGTTTCAGGACACGTTCATGCGGTACTTCGTCTTCGACACGAGCTTCCTGGCGGTCATGGAGTTCGACTTCGACAAGAGTCTCGCGGCACTCGCGCCCGCCGCCGAGCACCAGGACGCCGCCAGCCCCGACCTCTCGGCCTTCAAGGCCCGTGGCGGCAAGCTGATCATGTACCACGGCTGGGCGGACCATTCGATTACCCCACTGCGAACCGTCAAGTACTACGACGACATCCGCGAGAAGGACGGGGACAGTACCGACGAATTCGTCCGGTTGTTCATGGTGCCCGGCCTGCATCACTGCACGGGAGGACCTGGTCCCAACAACTTCGGCGGTCGGGGCCAGCATTGGGCCAAAGACGATGCCGACAACGACATTTTGCGGGCGCTCGATCGCTGGGTGGAACAGGGCGTCGCGCCGGACCGGATCATTGCCACGAAGTTCGTGAACGACGATCCGCAGCAAGGGGTCGCCCGCACGCGTCCGCTCTGCCCGTACCCGCAGGTGGCGCGGTGGACGGGGTCTGGCAGCATCGACGACGCCGCCAATTTCGTGTGCACCATGCCGCAGTGACTGGCGGCGTGTGATCCGCCGGGCACAATGTCAGGAGATCGGGCGTCGGCTGGCAGTCGGCAGTCAGCGTAAGTCGTCTTGTATGATGAGCAAGGGGCCGCTAGCTCAGTGGTAGAGCACGTGACTTTTAATCACGGTGTCCTGGGTTCGATCCCCAGGCGGCCCACCACGCTCTGCCGTCGCCTCATACCGCCGTGCTAGAATCGGAGGCTGTTCGTCCGAGCCCACCGCTCGCCTCAGGTCCCCATCGTCCAGAGGCCCAGGACGCGGCCCTTTCAAGGCCGAAACACGGGTTCGAATCCCGTTGGGGACGTACCCGCTTTTTTGAGAAGCGGCACGGCGCCGAAGAACCGGTCGAGCGTCGGCCGGACGCCCACGTCGTACCACCGCTCGGCGCCCCGGGCCTGCGGGTAGAACACGAAGCGCTCGCGGTCGAGGAGCTTCCGCAGGAGTTGCCGGCTCGTCGCGACGTGCCGCCCGAGCAGCCCCCGCCAGTCGTCCAGGAGCCGCCGGGCCTCCTGCCGGACGTACGGAGCGGCGGCCAGCACCGCCGGTCCCGCGTCGAGCGCCGCCAGCTCGGCCCGGAGATCCTTCTGCCGGCGCTCCCGCTCGCGGATGCCGCCCAGCAACGTCTCGGGCGGGTCGCCGGACGCGACGGCCGCCTGGAGATGCGCCAGCTCGTTCTCGACCTTTTTCAGCGCCGCCCCCATCTGCGCCCGCCGCGCGTTGGCCGTCTTCGGCGGCGCGTCCACCATCGCCAGCAGCTTGTCGATCGCCAGCGCGATCACGTCCGGCGAGAGCACGTCGTCGGCGACGATCCCGAGCGCCGCCGCGTCGGCGACCGTCATCGGGACGTCCAGGTCGTTCGTGCATCGGCCGACGTGGGCGCGCGGGCAGCCGTAGAAGAACGCGCGCTTGCGGCCGTGGCTGCGCGAATAGACCTGCATCCCGCCGCCGCACGCCCCGCACGCCGACATCCCGACCAGCAGGTACTTCGACTCCACGCCGTTCGCCGGCTTCCCCCACAGCCGGCCGTCCGTCGCCCGGAGGTAGTTCAGGCGCGAACTGCCGAGGCGTTCGTGCGCCGCGTCCCACAGCTCGCCGCCGATGATCTCGAGCGCGGGGACGGCCGTCCGAACCCACTCCGTCTCGGGGCGCCGACTGAAGGCGACCTGCCCCCAGGTGTTCCGCTTGCGCCCCTTGCCCCAGACCTGCTGCCCGCGATACAGGTCGCGGTAGAGCACCGCCCGGACCGAGGACGGTACCCAGCCGCGCGGCCGGCCCTGCTGCGCGCGCGGCGCGGGCGCGCCCTCGGCGTTCAACACTTGGCAGATGCGGCGCGTGCCCTTCCCGTCGCGGCACAGCTCGAAGATGCGCCGGACGACGGCCGCGGCCTCCGGGTCGATCTCGCGGACGACGTGGCCGTCGGTCCTGACGTTGCGATACCCGAAGCAGGTGCCGCCGGTGACGTAGCCGTGCCTGGCCCGTTGCCGCGCGGCGTCGCGGGACCGCTGGCGCGCCATCTCGCGCTCCAGTTCGCCCGCGTAGGCGTTGACGGCGAGCAGGACCTTGTCGGTCGGCGAGTCGAGCGTCCGCTCGCGGTCCTCCATGAAGTAGAACACGCGCACGCCGGCGGTGACGATCTGCTTGAGCGCGTAGCTCGTTTCGATCATCTCGCGGCCGAGCCGGCTCTCCTCGCTCATGATGAGCGCGCCGAACGCCGGCTTTGGCTTCAACGCGTTCATCAGCCGCACGAAGCCCGGGCGGTTGGCGAACTCCGCGCCGGAGACGCCGTCGTCGACGAAGATGCAGGACCCGTCGACGCTCCAGCCCTTCTTGCGCGCGTAGGCGCGGGCGTGCTCGACCTGCCGCGCGACGGACTTCGTTTCGTCGCCGGCGCCGTTCTGCTCGGTGCTCTTGCGGGCGTAGATGGCAGCGATCACTTCTTCACCTCTCTCGCTGGCGCACTTGGTTTAATGCGCTGGGCCAAGTCTCGAACCACCGCTTACGACAGATGCGGCCGGACGCTTCCGATCTCTCCCCCGAAGAGACAGAACGAAACCTCTTCTCCCGATTCAGTCGTGCCGCTCACCTGCACGGTCAGCCCGCTCTTCGATTCGTTCATCTCCCATCGCACACCAGATCGTTGAAGAGTCCAACTGCCCGCATTGTCCGCCCTTGAGTACCGGGCTATTGCGCTATCCCGAAGCGCCCACGCCCCGAAGAAGCCCCCAAGGACGTGCGCTGCAAAGCCAAGGGTTTTCGCGCGCGTACCTGTCATGCCAGCCGACATAAACGAGACTCGACTAGTCGTCACTACGAGCTTCCCAATTCGGCACGAGGACGGATTCGGCGCACTTCCGGCGTTGCACCTACAGGGAACCTCAAAGACCAAGCTTTCGTCTGGCGGCGGCTCGGGCAGCGCGCGGCGCCGCAATTCCTCACGGATGACTCGCTGACCCTCCTCTGTGTAGTCCCACAAGTGAGTTGATGCCTCCGAAAGCTCTTCATCGGTCTTGGCGTGCCAGACCCTCTCAACGGTGTTCCTGAAGCGATCCCCGTCCTGCATCTCCACCCTCCATTCCCCCAGGGCGCCTTTCGTCACGTCATGTCATCCTGCCGCTGGCAGGGAACTCCTCTACCTCTACAGGCGCCTTTGAAGGCATTTGCGGACGTCGAGGAACTCGTCCAGGGCCTTACGGATAGTCGAGTGAGACTCCTCCTCCAAGTCGATCACGGGCGGCTTCTTAGCGACACCGCAGGTCTGGACTATCAAGTCCTCGTTCTCTCTCGCCCACTCGTGCACTCGAGCATAGACATCCTTGAGGTATTCGAACCTGTGAGCGCAGCCTTGTACGCGGCCAAGCGCGGCAAGCCGAGCCGTTCGTGAAGCAAGGTGGCCTCGTCAATCGCTCGGTTCATCGCGTTCCGCCACGTTGCTGAGCCCATGACGTACCGCCCGGCTCAACAGCCCGGCGAGTTCTGACAGCCGGTCGGCGCAGAACTGCAACAGCTCGGACGATCGCGACGGCGCGCTTTCGGTCTCTCTTTCTTCATCGGTTCCTCCTGCTGCTACACGCGCCGCGGGTCGGTCGGATCGTCCGGCCCGCGGCGGAGTCGGTGGGTCGCTTCGACAGCGCGCGCGATCGCACGCCGCAAGGTTGCCGCATCGCGCGCCTGTTGGACGGCGGTCGCGCCGAGCTGGTCGGCGACGATCGCCGCGCTCTGGAGCGCGTTCGCCACGTCGGAAACGGCTTCGTTGAAGGGCTCGTCGTGTTCGGGCATGTTGGCCTCCAGGCGCTTTCGGCGCCCGGGCCGGCCGGCTGTTAGAATGCGGGGCAGCCCGGCCAGCCTGCTGGTTCAGGTTGACGGGTTAGGGGCGCTTGCGCGGCTTACTCCCGCGCGGGCGTCCCGCTTCTCCGACCGACAAGCGCACCAGACGATCCATCGCCGGTTGCATCCGCATCTCGCCCCGCTCCCACCGGGCCACGGTGTTGGCGGTTACGCCGACCAAATCGGCGAAGGCGGCCTGGGTCAGGCCGAAACGGCGGCGGAGGCGTCGAAGGGCGCTCGCGGTCATAGGCCCATTCTATACGGTCGTATAGCAGTAGGTAAAGGAGTATTTCTGCCGATGCCTCGTCCAACGTTCGGCCGGTGCAAACACTGCGGCAGTCCGCTTGAGCGCGTTGAGCCTCCTCCCACCGTTACCCACTACATTGGGAACGAGAAAGAAACCAGGCGAGAGACTGGGCGACAGCCATACTTCGAGTGCCCGAACTGTCATTGGCGGCCTGATGTCGATGAGGCTTCCTAGGGTCGCCTGACACCTGCAAACCGGAAACGGAACAAAGCGGCAATACGGTGGGCTTATTCGTCGCCGAACTGAATTCCCACCCGCCGCGCTGCGAGGCCAAAGGCTTCCTGGATGGCTGTTCCTGCGGCTCCATGATCATCACTGACCTTGTCCAGGAACCGCCCGTACGTCGCCAGATCGATGCCGAGACCGTTGCTCAAAGCCTCTTGGCCAAGAGGCAAAGAACTCCTCACCATTTTCGGACCTTCTCCGTGGGACAGCACAACATCGCGTTCACCGACGAGTTCGTCCAACCCCTTGTCGATGATTTCCTTGTCAACGTGGAAGGCTGCTATGTTGCGCATCCGTCGAAAGAACTCATCGCCCTCCCACCGATCTTCAATAACTCGCAGTCTCTTCCACGGATCGCTATCAGGATCGAGAATGCCGCGCCTCGCAAGGGCGCCCCGAAGGTCGCGGATTGCGAGCGCCAACTCGCGTAGGGTTCCGATGGTGAACCAGACCATGGTCTGCAGGTCTCGGCCAAACGCGACCGAATCAGAACCGTAGTGCTGTTGGCTGACGTGAGCAAAGCTGACCATGCTGTTCAGACGGTCCGCGTGGACGAAGCATCGGCAGAACGCATTCAGAACGTCACGACCGAGAGCGCCCCCGAACTTCCTGAAGTTCTTCAACTCGATCTTCCAGCGGTCGCTGGTCCCCTCCTCAACGAGCGCCGCCGTCGGTCCCGGCGGCCCGATGCAGCACTTCTTGAACTTCCGCCCACTTCCGCACGGGCACGGATCGTTCCGACCGACTCTCTGGACCATGTGAAGAGTCTAGCACCGGCGAAATCGAGCGTCTTGATTGAATGTCTGGCATCATCAGCTGGCGTACGATTTCCGAAGCTCGATCGAAGGTAGTAGCCAACTCCGAGAGAAGCGCCGCTCTTCGGTCGGCGTGCCAGCGCGCCCGACAGCGCGAGGAGCAGAACCGGGCGCCGTGGCCCCGGGGTCGGGGCTCGAACGAGGCGCCGCAGGTCGGACAGGTCGGCAAGGTGGGCCTCCGAGAGCGTATAAACGCTGTCTAGGCGCGGATCGGCGGCCGACCCGAGGTTACCCTCGGCCAGGGGCCGCTCGTGCGGCGTAGCCGACTCTTACGGTTCGGGCGACCCGGCGATCCGACGGGCCTGCCGCAGGGCCGCCGCCTCCCGCTGACGGCGGCGCTCGTCGCGACACGACGGACACCGCTTGGGCGGGGCGAACCCGCGCGACGCGTAGAAGGCTTGCTCGCCGACCGAGAAACCGAACGTCGCGCCGCAGTCCTGGCAGTGAAGCCAGGCCGCGTCGGCGTGGCCGCGCTCGCAACTCATCGAGCCGTCATCCATTGCCCGCCCTTCGATGGCTGGTGCCGCCCGAGCGATGATCCCGGCGCGAGACTCGCCGGTGCGGGGACTCGGGCGGCTGGGTCGCCAGCCGGCGGCCGGAGAAGTCCCCGCCACGTCAGTCGGCGTCAAGCCACTTTCGCAGCATTGACACGCCGGACTCGATCTGGGTGGCGTCGTTGCCGCGATCAAGATCAAAGGCGCCGTTGAGCAAACACGCCTGTTTGTGAACCGCCGAACCGCTGCCGTCGTTGATCGCGTCCTGCACGAGGGTCCACATGTCGCGGTAAACGCCCTCGCGGAGCGCGGCCACCGCGGCGATCAGACGCGGCGCCGCCGCCTTGCAGCGCGCGATATGCCAGCGGTCGAGCGGAACCTGCGCGACCGCGCGCGCCTCGCGGACTCGCACGATGGCCCGGTCCTTCACCAGTTGCGCGCGCTGGACCGCGAGCCGCGCCTGGTCTTCGCCGACGCGAGCATCGAGAATGCGGAGTGGGTCGGAAGACCGCAGGTCGGCGCGGAGCGCGGCCCACTTCTCCTCGACTTCGGCCAACCGGGCGGCCGCTTCTTTGGCAGCCGCTTGAACCTCCAGAACAGCGGGATCGTTGTCAACGCGCGGCGGACGGGGACGGTCGGTCTCAGTCTTCGGTGCGATCATCGTCGTATCTCCTTTGTCGTGTCAGCGCCGCGTCGAGCCGGGCGCCGCGAACGGATCCTCGCCCTCGCCGCGCTGCGCCAAACCGGCCTCGCTCAGCACGGTGAATCTGCCGAGCGGGCCGAGACTCGGCCTCGGCGTCGCCGATCGCGTCCGACGCGGGGGCGTCCAATCGGCGTCCGGAACTCGGCCGCTCGCCTCGCAAATTGCGATGTAGGTCGCGCGCGCGACGACGTCACCGACCGCGTCGCGGATGGCTTCGGCCAGCGCGACGGGATCGATGGCGACCCGCTCGTTGGGATCGGCGTCGCGAATCAACAGCCCCGGTCCGTCGTGTCGGCTTCCCATCGTTCTGCCCTCCGCGAGCACTCGGCCCGCCCACTGTTTCAGCAACGACACGTCGATCCCGCGCGCGCTCGCGGCCTGGAGCGCCTCGGCGTTGGCCGGAACGGGCACGACGCTGATCTCCAGCAGTTCGACCTTGACGAAGTTCACGCCGCCGCGCTGCTCGTCGTAGGTCCATTCGAGCGGCCGGAAGCCAATCGAAACGGCGCGCAAGTAGCCGGCCTTGACCAGGCCGTAGATTTGCTCGGCCATCGGATTCAGGTCCGCCGCCGCGAACTCGATCGTGGCCAGCAACCTCGTCGGCTCGCGCGTCAGATCGACGCACCGCCCGATCGGCAGCGAGTGGTAGTCGTGCGCGAAGAGCACGACCGGGTTGCTCATGAAACCAGTCGTCTCGACGCCATCCGCGGCGACCACGTCACCTTCCCGATCCGGCGTGGACGTCGTGATAACGAACCGCACGCGGCGGCCGTCGAGCGCCTGGGCTTTGGCCGTGAACTCCTTGAAGATGCGCCGGTCCTCGCGCGACGCAGTCTCGATCTCAGTCTTTCGCATGGCAATCAACCTCTCAATGAATCAGCCGCGCCCGCTCGACGTCCTCGAAGTCGAGCCCGACGCGCGGCGCCATCAGGATCTGCGCGGCGATCTCGTCGGGTGTCATCCCGCGCGCCCGCGCGGCTCGATCGCGCGCGCGTTCGACGGCTCGCACCGCCCGTCGGTCGGCCGTGGCGAAGATGAGCTTGCCATCGACGACGAGCCCGACCACGCCGCCGTACTCCGACCGTCGCCGCCGCCACGGCCACGTCATCGGCCGCCTCCTGACGGTGGCCACCACCAGCCCAGTCGGCGGCAGCTCGTCTCGATCTCTGCCGCGCCGGCCGCGGCGGCCTCGTCCGCCATCACTTGCTCGGCCTGGCGCTCAGCCTCAGAGACGGCGGCGCCGAGCGCCAGATCGACCGACGGCCGCCAGCCCAGGTGCCGCGCTCGCGCGTCGCCAAGGGCCGTCCGGCCCGCCCGGAGCAAATCGGAAAAGTTGCTCACGATGATGCCTCCCGTTGCTGTTGCCGCTGCGCTCGCAGGCGCGTCAGCTCGCGCTCGTAGATTTCGCGATAGAGCGGATCGGACGTGCTGACTTCGCCGAAGGCGCCCGTGAAGATCTGGAGATCGCACGGCTCGGCCGCTCGACGATGCGCCGCCACAAGCACGCCGGCCGCCGCGTTCACGACATCATCGTGGCCGCCGGGCGAGTGGTCGATCGAGTCCTTCCCGCCACGAGCGGTCCGCCGCTCCAGGCCGGCGAGCTGCGCCCGAAGGCGCCGATGATCGAGCAACTCGACGCGGCCCGAGTTCACGATGGGCAGCAGGTCCCGATAGATCTCAGACTTCGTGCGCTCGCTCACGACGTATTCGATCCCGCTCTTGCGCAGCGCCTCGCGCGGCCATTCGCCGGCATATCGATCGCCGACGACGCGATCGATGCGATACGTCCGGAGTACTTCGGCGAACTCGATCGCCGTCCTCTGCGGCGAGAACTTCGGACGCACTTCGCGCAAAACATCGAGCACCGCGACCGGCGACCCGTTGCGCGTTTCCGCGTGCCCGATCGCCAGCGTCATGCTGTCGGCGCCGGAGCCGCCGGCCGGATCGACGAAGCCGACATAGATGCAGCCATCGACCGGAGGCAACTCGAAGCGCCCCTCGATCGTCACCGCGTCAACAGCTTCGGCCGAGACGAACGACTCAACGTCCCGCCGGAACTGCGCGCCGTACTCGGCGATCGCCGACGCCTCGTCCTCGGCGTAGGCGCGGGCGATCTCGCGCTCCGAGAACGTCGGGTTCAACGTCGCCGTGTCGGCCTGCACGACGAGCACGCTCGCGTCGTCGTCCTTGCCGAAGCGCTCGCGCCACGTCCGGTGCAGCTCGCCGCGCCGGGCGTAAGGACTGCTGACCACGACGAGCAGCGCTCCGGGCACGCGCGCCAGGGCCGGCCTGACGGCGCGCAATAGCTCACGGTCCGGGTCGGCCGCGTCGTCGGCCGGCAGGTAAGCCGCTTCTTCGACGACGGCCAGCGCGTAGGCGCGACCGCGCGGCGCCGCCTTACCGGCAGTGATGACCTCGATGACGACGCCCGTGCTCAGCTCGATCGACTCGCGCCGCTCAGCGATGATGAGTCGGTCCAACGCGGGCACGGCGCGCAGTAGACCCACGATGTACCGGAACGTGATGGCGGCCTGTTTCCTGTCGGGCGCAAACACGCCGACGTAGATCTGCTCGCCCGGCGCCCGCGCGTACGTCCGCGCCGTCGCGAGGAACGCTGCGAGCCGCGCTACAAAGCGGCTCTTGCCGGAGCCGCGACCGGCGATGATCCACGCTTCGGCGACCGGAGCCGTCGGCAGCACCGTCCGGCCGGTGACGCGACGCACCAGCGCCGGATCGCTCGGGCGACGGCCGAAGATGGCGTCCTCGATCGAGGCCCACGCCGCCCACGAGGGCGCCGAGAATTCGGGAAACAAGCGCCTGAACGCGCGCGGCGTGATCTCGCGTCGGGCGGTCACGGGGCGTCCTCCTCGACGGCGGCCAGGGCCTCGGCCAGCGTCGGTGCCGGGCGTGCGGCTCTCCGAAGTCCGACGAGACGCAGATGCTTCTCCAGCCGATCGGTCGCCGCGCACCACGCCACGAACGCCCGGCGCACTCGACCGCTCGCCGCCAACGGGCCGCCGCCTTGGACGAGCCGAAGGTAGGCTGAGTCCCGAATCAACGTGCTCTGTGCGATCGACTCGGCGGCGATGATGAGCGCCCGCGGGGCGTCCTCGGGGCGGTGGCCAGCGTCGCTGATGATGGCTTCGCGCAACTCGCGGCGGGCGGCGTCGTGCTCGTGCCAGAACGCCGCCGACGTGGCCCCGGTGACGAGCGCCAAACCGTTGCCTTTGAGAACGTGGCCGAGCGCGCAGCGGCCCTCCAGCTCCGCGTGCGGAGGCGCGCCACACCGGCAGGCGGGCGCCGTTTCGACGCCGACGCGGCCAAACGGAGCGACCGTGCCGGCTCGCATCGTGGATTCGCGCATCAGCCGTCGCCCTCCCGTTCGGCCTCGCCCGCTCGGTTAATACCCCTCGGGGAATCGTCCGAAGACGCTGAAAACCCTTGAATTTCCGAGAGCAACGCCGCGGCCAGCGCCTCGGCTACGGCTTCGCGCGCGCCCGGCGAACGACGTCCGGCGGCCGGCGCCAGTGCCACCACGCGGTCCGCGACCGGATGCGCCGGGCGCTCAGGCCGTTTTTCAGACTTCAGGGACGCCCATCGACGCGAGCGCGGCGCGCCGCTCGCCTCGCGCTCGAACTGGAGCGGATGCGCTGTCGCAGCGGCGCGGCGTCGGATGTCACTCACCCGCGTTGTCCTCCACGCGCTCGACGCCCTTGGCTCTTCCGCCTGCTCGTTGCCGAGACCGAACGGTGACCGCAAGCTGGACAAGTTCGGCGCGTCCCGTAGTAGAAACTGCCGCAGCCGCCGCGGTGCTCGCGAGTTCCGCGTCGGCCGGCGATCCAGTTCCCGCAGCAGACCAGCGCCGCCGCCGGTGGACTCGCGGTCGCGGTCATCGTCATCCCGTGCATGTCCGCCATCCTGGTGGCTCGCAGCGGCCGTCCGGCGCCTCGATCAGCGGCGCGCAGAACTGATGTCGGCGCCGCCAGCGAAGCTGCCGTTGCCGATCTAGTTCCCGGCGGCGCGCGGCCGGCGACTCGTCCGGCCCACGAACTCGATCGGCGTCGGGCTCGTCGTCGTCGAAGAAACCCGTCTGGCGCGAGATCATCGCTCGCAGCCCTCGCGCGGCCGAACGTCCGCGATCTCGTCGAACCGACGTCTAGCATCGGGGCGCACGCACTGGCGGCAGACGTAGCCGACGGCCTCTCGTCGGATCCGGAACGTGAGCGTCCACGACAGGTCGCACTCGAAGCGCCGATCGCAGATCAGGCAGATCGCGCTTCCCTGATGGCCTCGCTCGATCCGAAGTTGGGTGACGATCCCCTTCATGCCATCGGCTCCTTCTTCGCGAGCGGATCGATCGTGAGCACGTCGTCGAGATCGAACACGTCTTCGACGGGCGGCGCCGAATGGGCGACGCCCCGTCGCCATAGAGGCCCTGCTAGGTTTTCCTCTTCTGTAGAAGTTCGTACTTCTCCTGATAAGGCCCGGGCCTGTAGGCCCGGGTATGCGGGGTCATACCCGGGCGCGTAGGCCCGGGTTCCCACAGCTAAGGGGGCGTACGCGCCCGGGTAGCTGGCCTCGTCTACCCGGGCCTGTACGCCCGGGTTCCCGTCGGGCCTCGGCAAGCGCTCGACGTGGAAGCGGTAGACGCTGCGGATCCCGCGGACGTGCTTTCCGTACCGGCGCCGCCCGCCGCCACGGGCGATCGCTTCGAGCACGCCGCGCTCCTCTAGCTCCCGGAGGAGCCGGCGGACGTGTCGCTCGCTCCGGACGCCGAGACACCGCGCCAACATCCCGATCGACGCGAACAGTTGGCCGGCCGGCTGGTCGCCTCGCGGGACGTCGCGGACGAGGTGCGCCACGAGAGCTGCCAGCGGCCGCAGGCGGGATGGCAAGGCCGACGCGTAAACAGCGCCCACAGCCCGGAACCCCATCAAGCTACCGCCTCTCGCTGGGCGCGGCGCCGACTCATTAACCGGTTAATCGTCGCACCCGGCGTCATCGCTGGTCCTCGTCGACGCCGCGGCGCACCAGGTGCCGGAGTTGCCCGCCGATCGTTCGGTCGGACTCGCGCGCCATCGTGCGCACCCGATCCATTAGGGCCGCGGGCAGGCGGACCGACTGGACTTCTGAGGAGGAGTTCGGGTCGAGCGGCGGTCGCGGCATCGTGTCCTCCGGGCCGAGCCCGAAAACAACAAGAGCCGCCATCGTCTCGCTTCGATGGCGGCTCTTTGCCGCGTGCGGTGGTGGCGGGGCTCGTTGGTTCGGCCCCGGCGTTGTACTCGAATTATACTACGTTTTGCACCTTCGCCGCGTCTTGTTTTTCAGTTAGCGTTCCACGTCAGCAACATCCAGAAACACGCGCTTCTGGATGTTTTAAACGCGCCGCGCGACCTCAATCCTCGGACCTTCTGAGCCTTCCGTCGGTCGCCGGCAGCGTCGGCACGATCGGAACCCCTGGCGCCTCAAGGACCTACCGACCCCTTCCCACCTTGGCGTAGGTCCTCTCGACCGTCGCGGCCCCCGGCATCCGCACGAGGGCATCCCCTGTGAAGACCTGTTGCCCGTACGCGGGCACCACGAGCCCGTAGCTGCGGTCGGTGTCCACAATGAACCCTCCGCTGTTCTGAAACTCGATTTGCGCGTCGAGGGCGATGGACTGCGCCGTGTTGTTGGCGACCGTCAACTTCCAGGCAAAGCGCCACCATGTATCGTTGCGCTCGGTCACTTGTGATTCGATGCTGAGAATCTCAAAGTCCTTGCCGGTCGCGGCAGGCGTCGCCTGCGGCGTCGGCGTTATTGGACTCACGCTGGGCGTAGAACGGGGCTGAAACCTCTCAAGCGCTTGGCCTGACAGATCGTCGAGCAATCGCAGGTTCATTACCGACTGGCCCAGGCTGTAGCAACCGGTCAACTCGCTCGCCAGCGACTCGGCTTCGTCGGGGAACAACTCCGCGAGAATGTTGAACAGGTTGTAGTCGGCGCGAGGCACCATCGGATCAGCCATGAACACGAAGATCGTCGCACCATCTGGACCCGGTTCGATCGCTTGGAACGACCGCCAGTTCTCCGCTTGCGCGCGTCGCCTCGGATCATCGCTGTTGAGCAGACCTGCGTGGACCTTTCCCACGATCTCCTCAAACCGCTGGGCCTTTTCCTTCGCCACGTAGTTGAGAATCAGACCGGCATCGGACCCAAACAACAGGGCCGATTGGGCTAGCCCCGAGTAGGGTTGCAGTAGGAAGACCGCTAGTAGGACCGCGCCCACGCTTGGACGACGGACTCTGACGATCACGGCTGGCCCATCACAGCGCTCTGCCATCGGGAGTCCTCCCTTCACCATCCATGACCCGATGCAAACCAGCGAGCTATCGCTCTCCTCGAACAAGGCAGAGCTTAGCACCGACCATCTCGATGATCCAGGAGTCACGAGGGGACTCGACGTCTACGTCCCACCGTACTTGGCGCAGACTAGCCCGGCTCCCCGTGAAGCAGGTAGCGAAGGGCCGGGCGGTCCTTCCTGGGGCGCCCCGGCGCACGCACCGGCCCCCAGTTGCCAGCAGGCCCGCTTTACGCCGCACGCCTAAGCGAACGGCGCAGTTCCCGAGGGAAAAAGCGCGCCGATCCCGTTGGGGACGCCAGCACCTTTGGAAGGATCACCGACCCGGCTAGACACCTTGCCGATCGTGGCCGTTCCCGTGACCTCCGCATAGCAGTCGGGCCGCTCGGGGGTCGGTTGCACAACCAGCCGTCCAAGTTCCGTCTCAACCTCCGCGAGCGCCCTTGCGAATTGGTCCCGTTCGTCTGTCGCCGTGGGGCGTGCCCATTCGGCCATCGCTCGCTCAAGTGTTCGCTCGATCACCTCAGGCGCGAGCACCTGCCGTTCGACCGCCGCGAGCACCGTCCGATCAAGTGCCGCCATCGGAATCGCCTCTGTATTCCCGCAGACCGTCGCGCCCTTCAAGTGGTTCGCCGTGCAGTGATACCGGAACCCGCGCCCCGGCCCCGACCGGCGGCTGATCACTGACAGACCGGCCCCGCAGACGCCGCAGGCGGCGAGTCCGACCAAGAGGTACTTCGACTCGGTGCCCTTCCCCGGGTTGCCCCACACGCGCCCCTCGTTCGTGCGCAGCGGAGCCGAGTTTGACCGACGGCCGACAGCCTGTCAGATCTATGGCTGCGACTTGGTTGGACGACTGCAATCGGGTTCCACGTTTTCGAGTGCCCCTTGGACCCACTCCCGGCGCATGCGGACCTTGTGCGGCGGTGGAAACAGCGAGATCCGCTCTTCGGAGAGGCCATCCGGGCCGCACGGCTAGCGGGCTCACGCTTCTCGTTCGGAGAGCCCGTGAGCCGGTCCGCACTCGGGCAGCATTAGCCGCACGGCGGTGCTGCACCCGGCCGACTAGTCGTGACCTGTCGCCCTTGAGCACCCAAGGATGCAACAGGCATTGCCAAGTTGTGGCCCAGCTGGCAGAGTAGGCCGATGAACAGTCACGCGCCCAGCTACCACGGCTATCGATTCCCGCCCGAGATCATCAGTCACGCCGTCTGGCTCTATCATCGCTTCTGTCTCAGCTTCCGCGATGCGGAAGATCTACTCGCCCAGCGAGGTGTGACGGTCACCTACGAGACGATTCGGCAGTGGTGTCGGACCTTCGGCCCGACGTATGCGCGGACGGTGCGGCGCCGGCGGGGCCGGATGGGCGACACCTGGTACCTGGACGAGCTCTTCGTGACGATTCGGGGTCGGCAACCGTATCTGTGGCGCGCCGTGGACGAGGACGGTGACGTGATCGACATCCTCGTGCCGTCGCGGCGCAATCGCCGGGCGGCCACACGATTCTTCCGTCAGCTGTTGAAAGGCCGCCATCTGCTGCGGTCGGCGCACCACCGCTTGCTTCGAACGCGAGCGTTCGTCGAAGGAAATGCGGTGACGTGCGCCTGCTGAACGAGAGCGGGCGCTCGGCCTCGCAGCGGGACAGATGCGCGGTCTTCGTCAACTTGACAGTGCCTGGGCACGGAATATGGCACGCGAGCCCTTACACGCACGCGATCGTTCTCGCATCTGGAAGTTCCTCACCACCGAGCGCTTCTGCCTGCAAGTCGGCCTGGCGCTACTCGTACTACTCGTCGTGCTCTGGCAATCGTATCCCCTCACGTTCTGGGAATTCGACGAGCTCCTGTTCGGCGCGGGCGTTCTCCATTACGATCCGTTCCAGCAGCATCCCCATGCGCCGGGATTTCCGGTGTTCATAGGCCTGGCGAAAGCGCTCAACATCGGCATTGACGATCCGTTCACGTCGCTGGTCGTGCTGAGCGGCGTCTCCTCGCTAGTCGGGTTTCTCGCGCTCACGCTCGCATTTAGGAACTTGCTTCGTGACGATCGTCTCGGTATCTTCGGTGCGCTGCTCTTCTATCTCTCCCCGGGCATGTTAGTGCACGCGACGCTGCCATTGTCCGATCCGGCGGCGCTTGCGCTCCTGGCCCTCACGTTCTACAGCGCCTCAAAAGTCGACCTGTCGTTCGGCGATCGTGACGCCATCCTGTTCGGTCTGACTGCGTCGCTCACCGTTGGCTGCAGACCGCAGCTCGCAATTCTGATTGTCCCGTTGATCGCCTTCGTGATCCTGTGGGACGGCTCCTGGCGGCGAAGCACAATTGTCTTGATCGCCTTCGCCGTCGTCTCGATGCTCTGGCTGCTGCCGCTCATCGTCTCCACCGGAGGCCTCTCGGGCTTCACTCGGTATCAGGTGGCGCAGGCCTCGGACTTCGCCGTGCGGGACGTTGATCTCGCCCGGAGCGGTCGCAGCTGGGCGAACGTGCTCTTCCGCTTCGTCGCGCATCTCTGGGGACCGAAGCAGCTTTCAGGACCGGTTCTTCTCTGTGCCGCTGTCGGATTCGCTGTCGCGGCAAGGAGGGTTGAGACGCGCCTGTTCCCGCTGCTTGGTGCGGCCGGCGTGTATCTGCTGGTTGCCGTCACGATAATGGACCCGGCGGATGGCGTCCGGTACGGACTCCCCGCGGGAATCGGCACCGCTCTCCTCGCGGCGCGCGGTGTAGGCTGGCTCGCACGCCAGCCACGATGGACGCCCGCAATCCTCATCCCGATCGTCCTCTGGGGTGCCGGGTCGATCGTCTACGTCCACTCCCTCATCAGCCAGCGCCATACCTCCGCTTCGCCTCCCGTTCAGGCGGCGCGCTACGCGCGGCAGAGTCTACCCGGCGATACGGTGATCCTGTACGAGGCGCCTCTCTTTCCGCACGCCAAACAGCTTCTGTCGAGCTTTCGAAGCACGAGCGTGAGTGACGGGCTGGACGAGTATTCCGACTGGCCGGATGTTCCGCTGTACCTCTTCGCCGACGGAGGGAGCGACTCGCCGCTGGCGAAGACGTTCTCATGGGTCAACAGCGACGCCTACGGCAAGCTGACCCGAAACTACTATCGAGTCGTCTCGCTGGTTCCGGTGGCGCCCACCGAGCGTTACCGGGCGATCCGGGGTCTGTATGCCCCGGAGCGGGTGCCGGGCGAACGGCAGTCCTGGCGCTGGCTCGGTTCGACCGCGGAGATCGCCCTGCCCGATCTCGGCGCCAAGATAGTTATCATTGGTTTCGGGCTTCCAGCCGACTACCCGCTTGGATCGAACTCGGTGAAGATTCTCGTCAACGGCGCACCGGGCGCGCAGGTCACGATTCGGCCGGGTCAGCCCACCGAGGCGACGATCGATCTCCCCGCGGGACGCGCCATGTTGTCGATCGAGAGCGAGAAGTCATTCGTGCCGGCGAAGATACCAAACAGCCGCAATCGCGATCGCCGCGAGTTGGGCGTCAGGCTCCTCTTTGTTGAGCAACGACGCTGATTGCCGCGGACCGAAACCGCAGTGATCTCTGACTCTTGGTGACCTCTGGCGCCGCATGGACTGCTGAAGCAACGACGAGGACAGACGATAAGCCTTCGTCTTGACCGGATCGTCGGTCCAAAAATGTTCATGGACATGCACGCTCGGCCGGGCAACGGCGCGATCCCGGTGTCGCACCGCCTCACCGCGACCAGCGCGCCGGCGGCGGCCGAGACCAGCACTGGCGCCGCCAGGTACGCGGACGGATGAACACAGGCAGGAACCCTCCGGTCGACGCTGGCGCCCTCATTCTGTCTATAATCGGCCGGTGTCAAAGCGCTTCGCGCTGGATCTCCTGCGCCGCGCGTCGGCGCGTCTCCCCCTCGGGGCGCGCCTGCACGTCCTGGGACGGTTCCTGAGCTGCCCATTTCTACGAGTGGTCGACGCCCTCCCTCCGGCCGGCCGCGTGCTCGACATCGGGGCTGGCCACGGCGTCTTCGCCCGCCTGGCCGCCCATGGCGACACGCGCAAGGTCGTGGCGGTGGAGCCCGACCTCAGGACTTGAGGTCCGTGCTGCGGCATCCCACAATCCGTTGGATCGCGGGGTACGACCACTGCGTCCGGGGCGAGTTCGACGCGGTCGTGCTGTGCGACGTGCTCTACCGGGTTCCCCTCGGCGACCGCGACGCCCTCCTCGGGCGTCTGGTGCGCCGCCTGAAGCCGGGCGGCCTGCTGGTGTTCAAGGAGATCGACCCGGACCACCGCGTGAAGTTCTCCTGGAACGTGGTTCAGGAGTTCCTGGCGATCCGGGTGCTGCGCCTGACGCTCGGCTCGGGGCTGGCCTACGAGAACCGGCGCGCGCTCGCCGACCGCCTCGCGCGCGCGGGGCTGGTGGATTTTCGCGTCCAGGACGTCGGACGGGGCTACCTCCACTCCCACGTCCTCTACACTGCCCGGCGTCCGGCGTGACGCGGCCCCGCGCGTTGTCGGGGTCGTCGACTGACGGTATCATGGCGCCGAATCGATGCCGCAGCCCCTGCCGCCCCTGAGCGCACGGCCCACCGTCTCGGTGGTCATTCCGATGTTCAACGAGCAGGAGAACATCGGTCACGCTCTGGGCTTCGTGGTCGAGGCGCTCGAGCGGCAGGCCGGCGACTACGAGATCATCATCGTCGACGACGCGTCGAGCGACGACTCGCCGCGCATCGTGCGGGACGCGGCGGCGCGCAATTCCAGGATCCGGCTGGTCACGCACGAGAAGAACCGGAAGCTGGGCGGCACACTTCGCACCGGCTTCGCGGCAGCCACGAAGGAGCTGGTCTTCTACACGGACGCCGACCTCGCGGTGGATCCCGACAACCTCGGCCGCGCCATTCGCGCCATGCGGCTGACCCGCGCCGACGTGATCGCCGCCTACCGGTTCGACCGGGTGCCGGAGGGCATGCGGCGCACCGTCTACTCGATCGTCTACAACACGTTCATCGGGCTGCTGTTCGGCTGGCCCTTCCGCGACATCAACTTCGCGTTCAAGCTGTTCAGACGCGAGGTGCTCGAGTCGTTCGAGATCCGGGCGGAGGGGTCGCTCATCGACGCCGAGCTGGTGATCAAGGCGAAGAACTCCGGCTTCGTCGTGCAGCAGATCGGCGTCGACTACTTCCCTCGCAGCTTCGGACAGTCGCATCTGGCCTCGCCGGCCGTCGTCGTCCGCATCTTCCGCGAGCTCGTCTCGCTCTATCCGGAGATGCGTCGGCCGCGACCGAAGCGGGCGGGACCCCCGCCCGAGGGCGCCGGTGAGCCAGAGGCCAGATCGCGGTGAAACACCTGATCGTCACCGCGGACGATGTCGGGCTGCACCGCGGCATGACGCTCGGGGTCATCCGCGCCCACCGGCAGGGCATCGTCACGGCCTGCAGCGTCGTGGGGTGCGGCGCCGAGCTCGATCACGCCGTCGATCGGCTGCGCGACTGCCCGGCCCTCGACGTGGGTGCGCACCTGATGCTCGTCGAGGGCCGACCGCTCTCTCCGCCGTCGAGCGTCCCGACGCTCGTCACCTCGGACGGTGGCTTCGTGCAGGACTACCGGCTGTTCGTCGCGCGCTACGCGCGTGGCCGCGTGTCGCTCTCGGACGTCGAGGCGGAGCTGCGCGCCCAGCTCGAGTGCGTGCTGGCGAGCGGGCTGTCGCCATGTCACCTGAACGGGCACCAGCACGTGCACGTCCTGCCGCGGGTCTTCGAGATCGTCCTGCGGCTCGCGGCGGAATACCGGATTCCCTACGTGCGGATTCCCGACGATCGGGTCCCGGCCGGCGTGCCGATCGGCCGCCGCGCGGCGGTTGCGCTGCTCCGCGGGCTGGCCCGCCGCGCCCGGCGGCTCGCCCGCGCAGCCGGCCTGTACGTCAACGACGCCACAATCGGTATCGCGCAGGCGGGCCATCTCGATGCCTCGCGCCTCGGGCGCCTGCTACCGGCCGTCGCGGGCGTCACCGAGCTCGTGACTCACCCGGGCGTGGACGGCGCCGAGATCGGACGATCGTGGGACTGGGGCTACGAATGGGACGCCGAGACCGGCGCGCTCTGCGATCCCGCTATCGCCGCGGCGCTCTCCGACCGCGGCATCGAGCTTGTCGGCGTTCGCGCCGCCGTGGCGTAATCGGCGCGCGCCTCCCGTCAGCCGCAGAAGTCCGCCATTGCGTCAGCTCGGCCGACGCTCTACAGAGCACTTTGATCTCAAGGCGCGCACTGCCACTGTCAGGAATCCGCACGCGGCGATCCTTCTCCAGGCAGTGGCGAAGCAGCCTCTTGATATTAGACGGCGTCTCGTCAGGCAGCGCACTCCAGTCAGGTTCGGCGCGAAGGACCGCCGCCAGCGTCTCGGACACATCCTCGCCCTGAAACGCCCTGCGCCCCGTCAACAGCTCGCACAGCACCGCGCCGAACGCCCAGATGTCAACTCGCTTGTCGATGGGGCGGCCCTTGGCTTGCTCCGGCGCCATGTAGGCCGCCGTGCCGAGAATCACGCCGATTGACTTGGCGGGACTCGTGATCGTCAGCGAGTTCGCCAGGTCGGCGTCGGACGAGGGGGCCGCGAGCGCCTCGGCGATCTGCGTCGCGATGGGCAGGGTCTCGTCAACGGGGATTGGACCCTGCGCGATGCGGTCGGCGAGGGTGGGGCCCTCGACGAGTTCCATCACGAAGGCCGTCGTGCCGTCCGTTCGCTCCAGCCCATAGATCGCGGCGATGTGGGGATGGTTCAGTGCGGCGAGCGTTCTGGCTTCCCGCTCGAACCGGGCGAAGCGGTCCGGGTCACTCGCGACGGCGTCCGGGAGAGCCTTGATGGCCACGTCGCGGTCGAGCAAGGTGTCCCGCACGCGGTAGACCTCGCCCATCCCGCCCGCGCCGAGGGGGGACTGGACTTCGTACGGGCCGAGGCGGACGCCTGGCCGCAGGGACATGCCTACCTCCACGTCCCGGTGTGCGCCCTCCCTTACCATGCCGCCGGGCAGGATCGCCGCGAGAGTGGGCACGCCGAGCGACTGCTCCAGCGCCGGGTTGCAGAGTCCTGGCGGCGTGGTGGATCTTCTCGTTCGGGTCTGCCTGCAGAAGATCGCCTCGCCCGCCCAGTTCGGCCAGATCACCAACGCCTTCAAGACTCGGCCTGCCGAGCTGCGCGGCTGAGCACCGGGGCTCGCCGCAGGACCTCACGCCGCGAGTTGCACCGCGTCGAGAGCAGCCACGCGCCCCCGGAGGGCCGCCTCGGCTTTCGGGTCGCCCTCAGTGCGCGACGCGACGCGCGCGGCGGCGTGGCGGACCGCCTCGCCCAGCACCCGTGGGTGTAGTAGCGCGTCGGCCAAGACGTTGACCACCGCGTCCTCGAAGGCGCGCGCCGGAAGAATCAGGCGGTTCGCACAGGCGGCGCGTCCACGGCGGTGAAACACACTGCAGCCGTGGAAGACGACGCGAGCGCCGCCGTGGGCCCGGGCCGTCTGTGCCGGTCCTCGAGGACGGGCGAACGGCTATCGGCTGCTCCAACGATCGTCATCGACCGTTTCCCGGGCTCTCGTGCTACCCTGACCTTCCCACGGGATGATGGCGAGATTCCCCAGTGCCGCGTCCCTTGCCGCCAGCATCCCCTCCGGAGCCGTGACGCGTCTCGGTCAACAGCGAAAAGGAGTCACCTCATGCCTTCTCTCGGGAAAACCCTCACGCGGGCACTCTGCGGATCAGCGGCGATCTGCCTGGCCGTGCCACTGTTCTCACTGCTGGCTGTCTCGGCCAGCTTCGCCCAGAACGTACAAGACGGGCGGGCCGTGTTTGAGGAGCGCCGCATCCGGGCGTACAAGTACCTCGGCGCCGATGAGGACATCATCCGCATGACACTGCCGCGGATCACGAGACAGGAAGGCAATGCCCCCGGATCCTGGGTCTACGAGTGGCGCACCATCGGCGAGTACTACGAGAAGCTCGGCGACGCGGCTACCAGCCGTCAAGCAGCCCTCGACGCCTACATGACGGCCGGCGTGTACTACGCGATCGCCTGGTTCCCGACGATCACCGACGCCGAGCAGGACCAGGCCTACCAGGCGCAGCTGCGCGTGTATCAGAAGGGAGGGAAGCTGTTCGACGTGCCGCTGGAGGTGGTGAACGCGCCGTTCAGGGACGGCCACCTCGTCACCTATCTGCACAAGCCGCTGGGCGTCGAGAAGCCGCCGCTCGTCATCTATGCCGGGGGCGGCGACCAGTACAAGGCGAACCACTACCGCCCCATCCAGCACTACCTCGTGAAGGGATTCGCCGTCGCCACCTTCGACCTGCTCGGCCTCGGGGAGAGCCGGCAATGGCCCCGGGAGCGAACGGCGGAGCCCGTTATCGCCATCCTGGAGCACTACATGAAGCGGGGCGATATCGATGGCGAGCACATCAGCTTCTTTGGGCAGAGCTATGGCGGAGACGCCGCCTTGCGTGTCGCGCTTCTGAATGATCCGCGCATCACCGCGGTCGTGGCCATGTGTGCGGGGATAGGCTCGCTCAAGGACAAGATCGGACAGGGCAAGACGATCACCACGCCTTTGCTCGTCCTCAACGGCACGCGCGACCCCGGCAACCCCGTCGAGGACATGATGGCGACCTGGCAGTCGGCGAAGGAGGGCGATCTGTGGCTGCTCGGCCTCGGCGAGCATTGCGCGGTGGAGTACTATCCGGTCGTGATGCCGCACGTGGCGCAGTGGCTGGTTGAGAAGAACTCCAAATGACGGCATGGGGGTATCCCCTTGACTCAACCAGCCCCTATTAGTTGTGGTGCCGCCGGCGTCGCCTCGGGCGTCCGGATCGTACGTGCTTGATGAGCGAGGTGTAGGGAGCCGGATCGACCGCGACGGCCTG
>Ga0326597_10003019_pt1 | contig 24632 bp, 21 predicted proteins | sample RVTome_12_FD_203789 | JGI IMG/M metagenome (GOLD analysis project Ga0326597, IMG submission 203789) | Soil microbial communities from uranium-contaminated site in the Upper Colorado River Basin, Wyoming, United States - RVT100D185 | ecosystem: Environmental > Terrestrial > Soil > Contaminated >... | reverse complement strand
TGGCGCACACTCGATTAGCCGGAACAGAAGCGGCGAGGAGATGTTGTAAGGTAAATTTCCAACGACGCGAAGCTGTGGTCCAAGAGCCGCGTAGTCGAACCTCAGCGCGTCCGCGGTATGCAGCCGCAAACGCGAGGAGGAGTGCTGTTGCGCGAGCCGCTCGGCAAGATCGCGATCGATTTCTATGACCTCTAAGCAAGCGACTCGCTCGAGCAGAGCGTTCGTCAGTGCGCCCAACCCTGGGCCGATTTCGACGATACGCTCGCTCGGTTGCGGATCGATGGCATCGACGATGCGCTGAATGCAGAAGCGATCGACCAGAAAGTTCTGACCGAATCGTTTGCGCGCTCGATGTCGCTCGATCAAGCGACGTTGCCGGGAGCCCGCGTCGTATGGCGGACGTTGCGCGCCATCGATATTGCCGCATCGATCGCTTCCAGCAGGCTTCCTGCTTCGGCCTTGCCGCTTCCGGCAATGTCGAGCGCCGTGCCGTGATCGACCGAAGTACGCACAATCGGCAGTCCAAGCGTGACGTTGATTCCGCGGCCGAAGCTCGCGAACTTGAGCACTGGAAGCCCCTGATCGTGGTACATCGCCAATACCGCATCGAATGCGGCTAAACGCGCTGGCGTGAACAAGCTATCCGCCGGTATCGGCCCAGTAATCGCCATGCCCTCGGCGCGCAATCGCTCGACCACCGGCGTGATTACCTCGATTTCCTCGCGACCGAGGTAACCTGATTCTCCCGCGTGGGGATTCAAGCCCGCGACGCCGATGCGTGGGGATGGCAGCGCATAACGCCACGCCAGGTCTCGCGCAAGGACTCGGATTGTTTCTTCGAGGCCGCGCACATTGATTTGCCGAGTAACGTCGCGCAGCGCCACGTGCGTGGTTGCCAAGGCAACGCGCAGACCTGCACCTACGAGCATCATCACGACCCGGGCGGTTCCAGTTCGCTCGGCCAAGAATTCTGTATGCCCGGTAAACTCGATGCCTGCTGCGTTAATGACGCCCTTGTGCACCGGCCCCGTGACCAACGCATCGAATGTTCCGTCAAGGCAACCGTCCGCAGCGCGCTCAAGCGTCTCCAGCACGTATCTACTGTTGCGCGCGTCGAGCCGGCCGGCGACTACGTGCGCGCGCAATGGCACGTGTAACACGTCGAGCGCGCCATCCACCGGTGGGCTGCCGGGTTGCCACGCGACCACGGATAAGTCAACCCTAAGCTGTCGCGCGCGCGCTCTCAACAAGTCGCAATCGGCAACGACCACAACGCGCGCTGCACGCGGGCGCTGCGCGATCTTGATGACGATGTCCGGACCTACTCCGGCCGGTTCACCTGGTGTGAGTGCGAGAGTTACAGGCCATTGGCCGGAATCACTCATCGATTTTGCTCCCCGCCCGCCAAGCCCACATTCCACACCCTAACGCTCTTCGACGCGATAATCGACGTAAGCCCGATCGCGCAACTGCCGCAGCCACTCCTGGTATGCCTCATCGGCTTTTCGCTCTCGCAGCGACTTGCGCACCAGAAGTCGCTGACGTTCCTTGGACATGTCCTCGGTGCGCCGACCCAATACCTGAATGAGATGCCAGCCAAACTCGGTTTTGATCGGATCCGAAAGCTGATTAATCTTTAGCTGGCTCATCGCGCGCTCGAATTCCGGAACGGTATCGCCTGGGGAAAGCCATCCGAGGTCACCGCCTTTGGACGCGCTGCCATCCTGCGACTGTAGCCGGGCAAGCGCAGCGAAATCGCCACCGTTTTCGATTCTCTCGCGCAGCCCGAGCAGGCGGTTGCGCGCCTCGGATTCGGAAATCAGTTCGTTGGTCCGAATCAAGATATGGCGCGCGTGCGTCTGTTGCACTATCACCGGTGCAGCCCCGCGCTGATCGATGAGCTTAACGATGTGGAAACCATTCGGGCTGCGCAGCAACTCGCTCGTTTGACCCACGCGCATGCGCTTCAGTGCATCGACGAACAAAGACGGTAGCCGATTCGTCTCGCGCCAGCCAAGCGCACCCGCTTGCAGCGCCTCCGGTGCATCTGAATACGCTGCGGCGATCTCTCCGAAGTCCACGCCATTGCGGATTTTCTCGAGGGCATCCTCAGCGCGTGCTTGTCGCTCCTTGATCTGCTCCGGGCTTGCCTGCTCGGGTACACGCACGAGAATATGCGCGAGATTGTATTCGTTGCTCTTTCCTTGGGTGTCCTGAACGACCTGCAGCAACGCATCGATTTCGGCCTCGGTGATCACGAGTTTGCTGCCGATCTCGCGCTCCCGCAGCCGCGCGATGATCATCTCCGTGCGAAGATTTTCCCGGAACTTGGTGAAACTCAGCCCATCTTCTTGCACAGCCGCGCGCAGTCTGTCGACGCTCAGTTTGTTTTTTTCTGCAATCCGTGCGACCGTCTTATCGAGCGTCGCATCATCGATGCGGATGCCGATTTCTTTGGCGAACTGCAGCTGGGCTTTCACCGCGATCATGCGCTCGAGCACTTGCTTCTCGAGTACGTCGGCGGGCGGGACTGGTGTGCCTTGGCGCCTAAGCATATCTGCAGCCAGTTTGAGCTGTTCGGCCAAATCGAGCTTGGTGATCACATCGTCATTGACGACGGCGACGATGCGATCTACTGCAAGTACCTTGCGGTCAAGTTTTGCCGTACTCTGAGCCAAAACTATCGCGGTGCTGAGGGCGATAACGATTCCGGTGATCCAAATTGACAGGCGCATAAGAAAGGCTTCTAGCGCAGGGCGGGCAGATCACTACCCTGCCGTTCGTTGATCTTGGTGTAACCAGCGATGTTTTGCCTTAATACATCGAGCGGATTGGCGCCGACTTTCGCTACGCCATTTAGTTCCAATTGCATATAGATCGAATTTGTTGTGTCACCTGTACCAACGGTAATCGAAGTGCCGACGACCCGGAACACCCAGCAGCCACCGTCGTACTCGATTCCGGCTAAGCCCTCGGCAATCCGGCGATCGCGCAGCGAGTAGTTCATGCGCGCCACGCCCGTCCAGCCGCGCGCGATCGGCCATTGCGTCGAAACATCGATGTTTTCCAAACCGCCGTTGATAAATCGATATCCAGCGTTAAGCACCTTGCCAAGCTCCGGCTGGTAGCGCGCCCCGAGTGCGAACTTTTGCGTTTGCGAGGACTCGTCGTTGTACTGCAGACCGAACTCCGCGATCAGGTGCGGCGCGACCTTGCCGCTAAGTGCTGCAAGAATATCCGAGCTGGTGCGTGTGCGCGCTGGCATTCCCGGGATAGTAACCTCCTGGCCCTTAAAGTAATAACGCTGCGCTAGGTCGACGCGCAATTGTTCGATCCCGGTTTCCGGATCAAGTAGGCGGGACGACGCACCCAGCGTGAGCTGATTCGCGTCGTTTATGCGGTCGTCGCCGCTAAACTGGTTATCCGCGAAGATGGTCGCAAAGTTGATATCGCTCACTGCGCTGTCGAAATTCGGCAGGTGGTCCTGATTACGCGTGGGGATGTAGACATAGTACAGCTTTGGCTCGAGCGTTTGCAGGTAGCGCCGCCCTCTGATCGCAGTGTCGCGCTCGAAGACTAGCCCGGATTCCGCGCTTGCGATCGGCACGACACGGCTCGCGTCGGGCAGCTTGGTGGTCGACGAATCCAAGTCGTAGCGCGTGTAATGCACTCCCAGCTTCGGTGTTAGATAGGCGTACGCTGTTTGTAGCGGAAAAGCGAAGCTTGGATACGCGACCGCCCGACGGCCGTTCACTAACGTCGGGTGGTGAAAGTCGACGTAGCTCCCCGTGAACGAAGCATCCGCACCGAGCAAATCGTAGGAATTGGTCGATAGCGTAAGCTGCGGTAATCGATCATAGGGCGGTGTAATCGGGGCTAGCGGATCCTGCAGGGTCTGCCATCTCTGCAGCATGCCGGAAAACGCCCAGACGCCATTACTGCCGAGCGCACCGGCGCGAGAAACTATCCCCTGGCGCGGGAGAAACGTCCGCGATGTGGTTTGGACCTGGGTGGAGAGATCACGAAAATAGCTGTCGTCGGAGACTTTCTGCAGGTCAAGCGCGATGCCCCAGGGCCCCCAGCTCTGGCTATGTCGCAAAAACGCGGCATACCTACTGCCGTCGAATACCCGGTCACGCGGCAGGGTCTCAACGCGCACTTCGCCCTGATAGCTTCGTTCAAGATAACGAAACTCGCTGCCCAGCAGCAATCCGCGCCGGGCCAGCAGATGCGGGGTTATGGTCGCGTCTCGGTTGGGTGAGATGTTCCAGTAGTAGGGGATGGAGAACTCTGGCCCGCTCTTGCCGCTTGTCGCAATCGTCGGTGACAGGAAGCCGGACTTGCGCGCTCGGCTCAAAGAGAAATTTATCCATGGGGTGTAGAGAATCGGTGTCCCTAGAAACACCACGGACGCGTCGCGTGCGGTGCCAATATCGGTGCTCTTGTCAATGTCCAAGTCGCCCGCGCGGATGAACCAGTCGTCCTGACCTGGACCGCAGGTCGTATAGTTGGCGCGTTCGGCCCGGTAGTGATCGGTACCTTCAAAGAAAAAGTCGCGCGCATCGCCCCTGGCATTTTGCTGCATGAGGCGAAACTTCGGCTGCTTCATAAAGCCGCGGTCGGTTTCGACATTGAGCTTGAGCCGCGTGCCGTCGAATATATCCCCCCCTTGCTCAATGCGCACGTTTCCGGCCGCTTCGACCTCATCTTTGCCTTGGTCGTAGTACAACCAGTCGGCGGCTACTGATTTGCCACGAGTGCGCAACCGTACGTTGCCGCGCCCCTCGATATCCTGCTCTTGCCGGCCCCGCAGCTCATCGGCGTCGAGGAAAATTGGAAAGCGCTGCTTGTCGCTCTGCGGCGCAGGATGCAATACCGAATCGAGCTTCAGCCCCAAGCCCGAGCTCGCGGCATGCGCGTGCGCGCCAAACGCAAGTAGCGCGACCAGACCTAACGGCTGCAGCGGAAGAATTCGCATCGTAATCGGCGGGAATGCTGTTGCGGTGTTCGGACCAGCGCTGCTGGCACGCTGGACCGCCCAGGCGCCAGAAGCGGGGCCTGAATAGCCCAAGGCGACCAGGAGTGCAAATGATAGAATTGCCTCACCTGGAAGGCAACGGAATCGCGATGAATCGTCTCGACCAGCTGCGCCTGTGGGTTTCAGTGCAGCTTGAAGGGGCAGATGTCAACCTGAGCCCCGCCTCGGCAGACGCAAGCTTCCGCCGCTATTTCAGGGTGACATACGACCGCGGTACGCTGATCGTGATGGACGCACCGCCCGAACAGGAGAATTGCGCACCCTTCGTGCGCGTGGCGCGTTTGTTGCGCGCCGCGGAAGTCAACGTCCCCGAAGTCCTGGCGCAAGACCTAAAGCAGGGGTTCTTGCTGCTCACCGATTTCGGTTCTTCAACGTATCTTGATGCGCTCAACCCCGGTAACGCGCGCACGCTTTACGAGGACGCGCTCGATGCGCTAATTTCGATCCAGTGCGCAAGCCGCCCGGGAGCGCTTCCAGAGTACGACCGCGCGCTGCTTAAAAGTGAAGTTGGGCTTTTCCCAGAATGGTACGTTTTGCGCCACCTCGGACGCGAGCTTACCCTGAGGCAAGCCGAAGCCTTCGATGCCGTTTGCAGCGTGGTTCTTGAAAGTAATCTTCGCGAACCACGGGTTTACGTACATCGCGACTATCACTCGCGTAATCTCATGCTGGCGCAGCCGAATCCGGGTGTCCTGGATTTCCAGGACGCCGTGTTCGGTCCGATCAGTTACGACTTAGTGTCGCTCCTCAAGGACGCATATATCGAATGGCCGGAGGAGCAAGTGCTCGATTTTGCGGTGAGATACTGGGAGAAGGCCCACGCGGCGCGCTTACCGGTGCGCAGTGATTTTCCCGCCTTTTATCGCGACTTCGAATGGATGGGGGTTCAGCGCCACCTCAAGGTGCTCGGAATTTTCGCGCGCTTATGGCATCGCGACGGCAAGGACGGCTATCTCGCCGATCTTCCACTGGTGCTGCGCTACGTGCAGCGCGCGGCTACGCGCTACCGTGAACTATCTCCCCTCGCGCGCTTACTCGACGAGTTACATGAACGTAACCACTCGGCCGGGACTCGTTTCTAGCGTTCGCCGAAAATGAAAACCTTAGTGCTGGCGGCAGGACGCGGTGAGCGCATGCGACCATTGACCGATACGGTACCGAAAGCGCTGCTTCGCGCCGGCGGCCGCAGTTTGATCGAATGGCTGATCGCGCGCCTGATGCGCGCGGGGTTTCGCGATCTGGTAATCAACGTCTCCCACTTAGGCGAGCGCATCGAAGCGCACCTTCGCGACGGAACGCATTTGGGCGTTCGCATCGAGTATTCGCGCGAGCCGATCGCTCTTGAGACCGCCGGCGGCATCGCGCAAGCGCTCGCGAAGCTTGGTAGTGCGCCATTTCTCGCGGTGAACGCCGACATCTATTGCGAGTATGACTTCGCTCGGCTGCGCTCGGTGCTGCAAGCGCTGGCGTGCACGAAAACGCCGTGGAACGCTCATCTAGTGCTGGTAAACAATCCACCACATCATCCTCGCGGCGATTTTTGCCTCGCGCCTGATGGGACGCTGCACGAATCGACAGGCACTTGCTTCACTTTTAGCGGAATAGGCGCCTATCGCCCTCAATTATTCGATGGGGTGGTGCCGGGCGAGCGGCGAGCCTTGGGTCCGCTGTTGCGTCAGCAGGTATCTGCTGGGCAGTTGCGCGCAGAGCACTACGCCGGGCCCTGGATGGATATCGGCACCCCTGAACGCCTTCGGCAACTGCGCGATTATCTCGGGGCGGGCCATGATTGCGGATGACGTCGATGCTAAGCTCCCAGGGTGTGGGCAGCGCCGGGCCGCGTCGCTGGATGCACAGTTGACGGATCTACGGGACAAAGACGAGTTTGCACGTTGCGTGCAGTCCAGCGCGGTGTTGCAATAGCATAGTGCCTAAACGCATTTCATTCGGAGCTACGCTGTGATTTCGATCGAAGCATTCGCAGCGCGTCGGGCGCGCCTGACCGCACGCATGGGCGCAGGGGTCGCAATCATTCCGACCGCCCGCGAGCGCGCACGCAATCGCGACTCTCACTATCCCTATCGCTTCGATAGCTACTTCTACTATCTATCCGGTTTTCCGGAGCCCGAGGCGCTGCTCGTGCTTATTGCCGGGGCTGAGCCGCGATCGATCCTGTTCTGCCGTGCAAAAAACGAGGAACGCGAAATTTGGGAAGGCTTTCGCTACGGCCCCGATGCAGCGCGAGAAGTATTCGCCATTGATGAATGCTTCACGATCGATACGCTCGACGAGCAAATGCCCAAGCTACTCGCAGACCAAGCAAAGTTTTACTTCACTCTGGGTGCTGATGCCGGCTGGGATGCACGTGTAACCGGTTGGCTGAATGCAGTGCGCGCGCAGGCGCGCACCGGGGTGCGCGCTCCTTCCGAGTTGGTGGACCTACATGTCCTGATCGATGAGATGCGGCTGTACAAGGATGCCGAAGAACTGACGACGATGCGCCGCGCAGCAGAAATTTCGACCGGCGCTCACCGGCGAGCCATGCGCTTCGTTCGACCAGGGCTACGCGAATTCGAGGTTGAGGCCGAGATCTTGCACGAGTTTCTGCGCCACGGCGCACAAGCACCTGCGTATTCTTCGATTGTCGCCTCGGGAGCAAACGCCTGCGTGCTGCATTATGTTGCCAATCGCGCGGTACTCCAGGAGGACGATTTGCTGTTAATCGACGCGGGCTGCGAGCTCGACGGTTACGCCGCCGATATCACGCGAACCTTTCCGGTCAATGGGCGATTCGCCGGGGCGCGCAAAGACATCTACGAACTGGTCCTGGCGTCGCAGGCCCGTGCCATCGAGGCAGTACACCCGGGGAACCAGTTTATCGATCCGCACGATGCGGCCGTCCGGGTCCTCGCACAAGGCATGATCGACTTAGGCCTTCTGCAAGGCAGCCTCGACGGCGTCATCGAGTCCGGTGCGTACAAGCGTTTCTACATGCACCGCACGGGGCATTGGCTTGGCCTGGATGTCCACGATGCCGGCGAGTACGGCGCCGAGGGGCACTGGAAGGCTCTTGCACCCGGCATGGTGCTTACCGTCGAGCCCGGGCTTTATGTCCGGCCCGCAGAAGATGTGCCGCAAGTGTTCTGGAACATCGGCGTGCGCATTGAGGACGACGCGCTTGTCAGCGCAGCAGGTTGCGAGATTTTGACTTCCGCTGCCCCAAAATCGGTTGCGGAAATTGAGGCGCTCATCGCGGCATCCTAGGGAAAACTGTGCGCGAGCTCGCGATCGTAGGCGGCGGACCGGTGGGCATGTCGGCAGCACTTGCGGCGGCCAGCAACGGGATCGACACCATTATTTTGGAGGCGCAGGCTGCCTCGGAGGCGCGTGATGCGCGAGTCCTCGCGCTGTCCTACGGGACGCGGCTTATTCTGCAGCGTCTTGGCGTATGGGCATACCTGAGCGCGAGTCAGCCGATACGCACGGTTCACGTCTCCGAGACCGGCGCCTTCGGGGCAACGACGCTAAGTGCCGATGCGCTCGGTTTGCAAGCACTGGGCTATGTCGTCGCGCAAACTGATCTGGTTCAGGCCCTGCGTCGACGGGTATGTGACATGGGTATCGAATGCGTTACGGGCGGGCGTGTGCTCGATGTCGCGCAAACCCGCGAGAGCGCCGCTGTACGCTACGAACTGGACGGACGGACAGAAGAAATTGAGGTGTCCGCCGTTGCCGCGGCAGAGGGCGGTGCGACGCTCGCGCCCCGCGCGGGTGTCACCGAGCGCGAATACCACCAGCACGCGTTGATCGCGACGTTGAAGGCGGAGCGTGCGGCGGACGATTGCGCCTACGAGCGCTTCACCGCTCAAGGCCCCATCGCATTGCTTCCACTGGGTGCGATGCACGCACTCATCTGGACGGTTCCAGCAGCCGATGCGGGTGCACTGCTCACGCTCGATGACGCCGAGTTCGAGCTAGCCCTCAGCGAACGCTACGGCAGTCGCATCGGAGCAGTTAGACTGCACGGCCCACGTGCGTCGTTTGCACTGAAGCTGCGCTTCGCCCGTAACATCACTAGCGAACGCCTGGTGCTCGTCGGCAATTCCGCACAAACCCTGCACCCGATCGCCGGACAGGGGTTCAACCTAGGGCTGCGGGACGCATACGAACTCGCGGCGGCGCTCGGGTATTGCATAAGCCACGGTCGCGACCTTGTGCAAGGGATACGGCAGTATCGGTCAACGCGGCGTCTGGATCGCGTTGGCGGGACACTGTTTACCGATCTGCTGGTGCGTGCCTTCAGCAACGACCACCCGATCATTGCGTTGGCGCGCAGCGCCGCTCTAGCGGGGTTAGACGCGTGCGAGCCCGCCAAAAAGTTCCTGTTGCGCCGCCTGATCTTTGGCGCACCGCGTTAAAGTTTGCGCGCGCGCTTTTGCCTTGAAACGAATGCGCTTAATATACTCGCGCTTTCCCAGCAAACCCTACTCGTATTTCCTGGCGCCGCGGCCGTGCAGATCGGACCTTATTCGTTCACAAATAATCTTATCGTCGCGCCGATGGCCGGGGTGACTGATCGGCCATTCCGCAAACTTTGCAGATACTTCGGCGCGAGCCTGGCGGTATCGGAAATGGTTGCTTCAAACCCGGCGCTCAGGGATACGCGAAAGACTCAGCGCCGGATGGACCACTGCGGCGAGGTCGCGCCGGTGAGCGTGCAGATTGCAGGTGCGGATGCGCAGCAGCTCGCCGAGGCCGCGCGCTTCAATGTCAGCCGAGGCGCGCAGATCATCGACATCAACATGGGCTGCCCGGCGAAGAAGGTATGCAACGTCGCGGCCGGGTCCGCGTTGCTCAAGGACGAGGGGCTCGTGGCGCGCATCGTCGGCGCAGTTGTTGCCGCGGTAGAAGTCCCAGTGACGCTCAAGATCCGAACCGGCTGGGATCGCGGCTGTCGCAACGCGGTTCGTATCGCCAGCATTGCCGAGGCAGCGGGTATCCGAGCGCTCAGCGTGCATGGTAGAACGCGCGCGGACGCGTTCCAGGGTGCCGCGGAATACGACACGATTGCCGCGGTAAAGGCGAGTGTAAAGATTCCAGTAATCGCTAACGGCGACATCGATAGCCCCGAGAAAGCGCACGAGGTATTGCGCCACACCGGAGCCGATGCGCTTATGATCGGCCGAGCAGCGCAAGGCAGGCCATGGATATTTCGCGAAATCGAGTATTTTCTGGCGAACGCAGAGCGCGCCGACGCACCACCGCTAGATGAAATTCGCACCGTTCTCATTGGACATATCCAGGAGCTGCACCAGTTTTATGGTGAGCTCCAGGGGTTACGCGTGGCGCGCAAACATGTATCCTGGTATACGGCGTGCCTCGCGCGGGGACGCGAGTTTCGCCAGCGATTTAACCGGCTTGAAAACGCGCAGGCTCAAATCGACGCGTTAGAGTCTTATTTCATCGAACTCGACCAAAGGGGATACGAGTTAGATGCGCACGCAAGAGAGGAGCTTGCGGCATGACCCACGAAACTGATTTGGCGCGCTCTGTGCGCAGAGCAATCGACGGCTATTTTCGCGATCTTGATGGCGAAAAACCCGGCAGCGTCTACGAAATGGTGATCAGCTGCGTCGAGCGCCCGCTCATCGAGGCCGTGCTCAAGCGTGTCGACCGCAACCAAACGCACGCGGCCCAGGTGCTCGGCATCAACCGCAATACGCTGCGCAAGAAGATGAAGGCGCACGGGATCAAAGGCTGAAGCGCCTGCGGGGCGGCAAATTCATGGTCTCGATCAAACGCGCATTAATCAGCGTATCGGACAAGACCGGGCTGGCTGAGTTCGTCCGTAATCTGGCGCGTTATCGGGTCGAGACCCTGTCCACAGGCGGCACCGCAAAGCTTCTGCGCGAAGCCGATATCGGCGTCACCGAAGTTTCGGACTACACCGGGTTTGCGGAAATGCTCGATGGCCGGGTCAAGACGCTACACCCGAAAATCCACGGCGGAATTCTCGGGCGGCGCAATTACCCCGAACACGTGCGGGCCATGGCGAGCCATGGTATTGCACCCATCGATTTGGTCGTGGTCAACCTATATCCCTTTGCGCAAACGGTCGCACGAAGCGATGTCACGCTAGAACTAGCGATCGAGAATATTGATATCGGTGGTCCGGCGATGGTGCGCAGCGCGGCCAAGAATTACCAGGATGTCGCTGTCGTCACCGACCCGGCAGACTATGCGGTGGTGTTACAGGAGCTTGAGTCCACCGCCGGAGCGATAGGGCCAGAACTGCGCTTCGCCCTCGCTAAGAAGGCATTTGCACACACTGCGGCCTACGATTCGGCGATTAGCAACTACCTTTCGTGCCTCGGCGCCACTGCGGTGCCCGAGCTATTCCCGCACAGGCTCAATCTGGGCTTTGAGCGTGCACAGCTCTTACGCTACGGCGAGAATCCGCACCAAAGCGCCGCGTTCTATCGGGATCTCGTTCCGGTGGCGGGCACGCTCGCTGCCTATCGACAGCGTCAAGGCAAAGAGCTCTCCTACAACAACATCGCTGATTCTGATGCGGCCTGGGAGTGCGTGAAGACCTTCAGCGAGCCGGCGTGCGTGATCGTCAAGCACGCGAATCCCTGCGGGGTTGCCATTGCCGACAACCTGACAGAAGCGTACAAGCGCGCGTTCGCAACCGATCCAGCATCGGCGTTTGGCGGCATTATCGCAGTCAACCGGCCCATTGATGCGGCAACGGCGCAGGCGTTATCCGTGCAGTTCGTAGAGGTGCTGATTGCGCCGAGCGTGACCGCAGATGCCATAGATTGGCTCGCCGGTAAACCAAATATCCGGGTGCTGGAGGTCCCGCTAGGCAGCGGCAACAACCTATTAGACTTCAAGCGCGTCGGCGGTGGCTTACTCGTACAGAGCGCGGATTTGGGCGCCGTAACACCTGCAGACTTGCGAAGCGTGACCGAACGCAACCCCTCGGCCGCGGAATTAAGTGACTTGCTGTTTGCATGGCGAGTAGCGAAGTTCGTCAAGTCCAATGCCATTGTCTACTGCAGCGGCGGGCGCACCTTGGGCGTTGGCGCTGGGCAAATGAGTCGGGTTGATTCCGCGCGTATCGCCGCGCTCAAGGCAGCAAACACCGGTTTATCGCTCGCCGGCTCTGTTGTAGCCTCGGACGCGTTTTTCCCATTCCGCGACGGAATCGACGTCCTCGCGCAAGCTGGCGCCAGCGCCATTATCCAGCCCGGCGGCAGCATGCGCGATGACGAGGTGATCGCCGCCGCCAATGAACAGGGACTGGCGATGGTATTCACCGGCCTGCGCCATTTCCGGCACTGAGCAGCGCGAGAACAGCATGAACGGAACAGCACTAGGTGCGGGCGTCCCGGTGAGTACTCGATGAAAATTCTCGTCATCGGCGCCGGCGGACGAGAACACGCGCTCGCATGGAAGCTCGCCCAGTCAGCGCGAGTGAGCCACGTTTACGTGGCACCAGGAAATGCCGGGACCGCGCGGGAGCCGGGATGCAGCAACGTCGCAATTACGGCCATCCCTGAACTGATCCAATTCGCGCAGCAGGAGCGGGTCGCGTTTACGCTCGTGGGGCCAGAGGCGCCGCTCGCCGACGGAATCGTGGATGCTTTTCGCAATGCGGAGCAAAAGATCTTTGGCCCGACGCGCGCAGCCGCGCAGCTTGAGAGTTCCAAGGATTTCGCCAAGGCGTTCATGCGCCGCCACGGCATACCGACCGCGGACTACGCCACGTTTAGCTCCGCCCCCGAAGCGCACGCATATGTTGACGCGCAAGGCGCGCCTATCGTCATCAAAGCCGACGGCCTGGCTGCCGGCAAGGGCGTTGTTGTCGCTGGCACGAATGCCGAGGCCCATGAGGCCGTCGACGCTATGCTGATCGGCGGATGCATGGGTGCGGCAGGGGAGCGGGTCGTAATCGAGCAGTTTCGGAAGGGTGAAGAAGCGAGCTTCATCGCTATGGTCGACGGCAAAAACGTTCTGGCGCTTGCCACCAGCCAGGACCACAAGCGTCTGCGCGACGGCGACCAGGGACCGAACACGGGCGGCATGGGAGCGTACTCGCCGGCACCAATCGTGACACCGCGACTGCATGCGCGCGTGATGCGCGAGATAATCGATCCAGTCATCCGCGGAATGAGTACCGAAGGTATGCCCTATACGGGGTTTCTCTACGCCGGATTGATGATCTCGGGCGATGAGTTCAACGTGCTTGAGTTCAATTGCCGCCTGGGGGACCCGGAAACGCAGCCTATTATGGTGCGTTTGACAAGCGATTTCGTGACCATGGTCGAAGCCGCACTGAGCGGCAATCTGGACAAGATCGAAGCCCGGTGGGACCGGCGCATCGCGCTCGCGGTGGTGCTGGCGTCCGAAGGCTATCCCGAGTCGCCGCGTAAGGGCGATGCCATCATGGGACTGCCCGAGACCGCCCACGAGGATTATCATGTCTTCCACGCGGGGACGGTGTTCGATGGCAACCGCACCGTCACGAATGGAGGGCGCGTGCTCGCGGTTACGGCTCTGGGCGACAATGTGCGCCTCGCGCAACAGCGAGCATACGAAATCGCAGACCAGATCCGTTTCAATGGGATGCAAATGCGCCGCGACATCGGGCTTCGCGCCAACGGCGGGAACCGACACAACGGCTGATCATTCAATTTAGGAGACCTGCACATGGCACAGCGCTTCGATCGGGCGAAAGAAGACTCCGGCAATTCGGTTCAGCTCGAACATCTGAATCTCCGCCAACCGGATCAGCGGCTGGCCACAATTTTCTACCTTATGGGCATGGGTTTCACCCGCGACCCCTATCTCGTGGTCGGCGTGGACAACATGTGGATCAACATCGGCCGCAGCCAGATTCACATGCCTACGGGCGAGCCCCAGCGTATTCATGGCACCATCGGCCTGATCGTGCCCGATCTCGCGCAGTTGTGCGCGCGGCTGCAAACGGTAGCACCACGGCTCGAGGGCACCCAGTTCCGATTTACCGACCGCTCCGACTTCGTCGAAGTAACTTGCCCCTGGGGCAATCAGTTTCGCGTGCATGCGCCCTCGGAGGAACTGGGTGGCATGGAACTCGGCTTGCCTTATGTCGAATTTCTTGTGCCGATAGGGCATGCCGCAGGGATCGCGAAGTTCTACTCCACGGCGATCGGCGCCCACGCACGCTGCGAAACGACGCGCGGAGCGCAGGTTGCCGTCGTAGAGGTTGGACGAGCACAGCAGCTCATTTTCCGCGAGTCGGAGGAGAAATTGCGTGAGTACGACGGCCATCACTTACAACTGTACTTGGCCGATTTCTCCGGCCCGCACCGCTTTCTGCTCGAGCGTGGGCTCATCACCGAGGAAAGCAACCAGTACCAGTACCGGTTTAAGAACATCGTCGACCCGGCCGACGGCAGGTTGCTGTTCACTCTGGAACACGAAATTCGCTGCATCACGCACCCGCTGTACGCCCGTCCGCTGGTAAACAGAAACCCCGCCCAAACCAATAACAACTACACACGCAATCGCGACGCCTTCGCTGGGGCGCTTTAGCGCCGTTTCTCGGTCGATGGATGTCGCTGCTGTCCGAGTGTTTCTCGTCGGTCTCCAGGATACGAGCGTCGCGCGTTTGTCGGCGCTAGATGGGGGAAAGTTTCGCCGCGATCCGTGGCGGCGGCCGCAAGGCGGTGGGGGCATAAGCTGCCTGCTCGAGGAGAGCGCATTATTCGAGCGTGCCGGCGTCAACTTCTCGCACGTCACGGGTAGCGCCTTGCCGCCCTCGGCCTCGGTGTCGCGTCCGGAACTCGCCGGGCGCGCATTCGAAGCGATGGGCGTATCCATGGTGCTGCATCCACGCAATCCCTATGTACCGACCGTGCACATGAACGTGCGTTTCTTCGTCGCTAGGAGCGATTGCGTGCAGCCCGTTTGGTGGTTTGGCGGCGGGATGGATCTAACGCCCTATTATGGGTTCGACGAAGACGCGACGCACTTTCACCGCACTTGCCGCGCTACGCTCGCGCCGTTCGGACCGGAATTCTATGGGCAATTCAAGAAGCGCTGCGACGAGTATTTTTTCTTGAAGCACCGCAATGAGCCGCGCGGGATCGGCGGTATCTTTTTTGACGACCTGAATCAGCCGGACTTCGCGACATGTTTCGCGCTCACTCGCGCGGTGGGCGAAAGTTTTCTCGCGGCCTATGTGCCAATCGTCGAGCGTAGGCGCGATGTGGTCTACGGCGAGCGCGAGCGCAATTTTCAGGCTTATCGGCGCGGGAGATATGTGGAATTCAATCTGGTCTATGATCGGGGGACGTTGTTCGGTCTGCAATCGGACGGAAGGACCGAGGCCATACTCATGTCACTGCCACCGATCGTGAGGTGGCGCTACGACTGGAAGCCCGAGGCGGGAAGTGCAGAGGCGCGGCTGTATACCGATTTCTTGCGAGCGCGGGAGTGGGCGTAGCAGGCAGCGCCTCAATCCTAGCTATTTGAATGCCGGCAAGAAACTACGTAGCCGCTTCATCTTGTCGAGCAGCGCTCGCCCGATGTTAGAGGCGCGCAGATTCTCCGAGCGGCTGACTTGGTGCTGTTTGACAAGCTGCGGGGCTTGCTTGAAGGCGATATAACGAGTGAGCGCGGATTCGATATGACCTTTCAGGAGCTTGTAGTTCACCGGCTTATTCACGAAGCGGAAGATCTGCGCTTGGTTGATGAGATCGATCACGAGTTCTGAGTCGGAAGCATCGGTGAGCACGATGGAAAGGATCTCCGGGTGCTCCTGTTTCAGCAGCTTGAACGCCGCGGTATCGTCGCTTTGTGCGGCGCCAATGTCGGCGATGATCACAGCCACTTCGCGTGATTGCATCGTCGACAACGCATCGGCGAGCGTGGCCACTTGCAGGATTGTGTACGTGTCGCCGAACAGTTCATTGACCGCGCGGTGATAACTCGCGGTGGGGTCGATGACGACGATTGCTTCGTCCATCTTCCCGGGCGGCGCCGCCGCCGACACCGCGGTATCGGCAAGCTCAATGCCGATCGCCACCGCGTCGGCGACGATCGTTTGGATGTCCTGATTATTCCACGGTTTGTTGATAAACCGATAGACCTCGCCTTCATTGATCGAGCCGACGATGGAGGCAAGATCGGAGTAACCGGTGAGCAAGATGCGCACTGTGGTCGGCGAGAGTTCCTTTGCACGGCGCAGTAACTCGACACCGAGCATGCCCGGCATACGCTGATCACTCACTACCAGATGCACGCGGAATCGCTTGAGGAACTCGAACGCCTGATCGCCGCTCGTGGCCGTGAAGACATGATACTTGCTGCGAAAAATCGATTTAAGGGCATTGAGAATGCGCTCTTCGTCGTCGACGAACAGGATGCGTGCTTTCTGGTTCTCCTGAGCCTCGGACTCAACGCGCTCCACCGACTGAACCACGGGTATCCGTACGGCCGGCGCTGCTGCTGGTAAAGCCGGGGCATCAACATCTCCCACGTTCGGCAACCGCAGTTTCCGCGCCATGGCGAGCATGTCGGCGGCAATCGAAGGCTGGAGCGCCTCTACCGTGCTGGGCGCGGACGCAATCCGCGACCCGCTGCGCAGGCAGTCATCGATTGCCAGGCGGAAGTCATCGGCGAACTCGAGCGCGGTTTGATAGCGATCCTCGGTATTCTTCGCCAGCACCTTCTGAATGACATAATCCATCTGCCCGGTGAGGTTGGGCCTGAACTCCGAGACGTTCGGCGCAGTGTGATCGAGCACCTCGCGCATGACGCTCGCGTTGCTGCCCTTGCCCGGAAACGGGCGCCGCCCGGTGAGGAGCTCGTAAGCGATAACGCCTGCGGAGTAGATGTCAGTGCGTGCGTCCGTGTCTTCACCCATACACTGCTCGGGCGACATGTAAAACGGCGTACCCACGACCAATCCGTATTGAGTGAGCGCCGAGGATTCGATGCGCGCGATGCCGAAATCGCTGACCTTGATCTGATCGTTTTCCCCGATAAGAATGTTCGAAGGCTTGATGTCGCGATGGATGACTCCTTGGTCATGCGAATATTCGAGCGCATCCAGCAGAGGCAGCACCACATCGCGCACGCGCTCGAGCGCGGGCTGCGGTTCGCGCAGCAGTAGCTCATGCACGCTGTCTCCGCGCACCAGTTCCATTGCAATAAAGGCGTTCACTTCATCCTCGCCATATTCGAAGATCGTGACGATCCGTGGATGAATAAGGCGCCCGGCGGCCTGGGCCTCGTATTTGAAGCGCGTGAGAATGATGTGGCGCTCGTTCTCCTCGAGCAGGGTCTTCTCGACTACCTTCAGCGCCACTTGACGTTGAATTTCGGGGTCGCGACCCTGATAGACGACGCTCATTCCGCCGCGGCCGATCAGCCGCTCAATCGTGTATTTGCCAATTTTTTCAGGGAGTGCCATCGAAGCCCGATACTGGTGCTAATGCGGTGTTGATAGTGTGAAGTTACGCTAACTCGGCGCCAGCGGGTGGCTGCACTGGCAGTAATACGCTAAATCGCGTTCCCGTGCCGACCTGGGAATCCACCGTAATACGTCCGCCGTGTGCTTGGACGATTTTGTAGGCGATGGCAAGGCCCAGACCCGTGCCCTTGCCGATATCCTTGGTGGTGAAGAACGGATCGAAGATTTTCGGCAGTACATCCACCGCTATACCTTTGCCGTTGTCGCCAATCACAATTTCAACATGTTCGGCATCGGGCGCGCGCGTTGTCAACGTAATGACCCCGGCCTTGCCTTCGGTGGCCTGAGCCGCGTTCGTGATCAGGTTGAGAAAGACTTGGTTCAGCTGCGAAGGCGAACAGGTGATCATCGGAATCGTCCCGTATTTTTTCCTCACCTCGATTGATTTCAGCAAGTGCTTGGCGATGGACAACGTGCTATCGAGCCCATCAGCAACGTTGAAGCGATCGACTTTCTTGCGATCGAGACGTGAGAAGTCGCGCAGATTACCGACGATTTCTGCAATCTGACTGATACCGTACTGTCCGTCCTGAATAAGCTTGGCCAGGTCCTCAGCGGTGTTGTCGGAACGCATTTTGGCGATCGCCGCATCAACCGTGCTGTACTGTTTGCCGAAGGACTGTTCGTCGGCACCGTCGCGCAGCATGCGCAGGAGCTTGTCCATGTCATTGACCGAGCCAGTCATTTCAGTAAGTTGGCTTTCGACGGTTTCGAGACTGTTCTTGACGTAGGCAAGAGGTGTATTGATCTCGTGCGCAACACCGGCGACCATCTGGCCGAGCGAGGACATCTTCTCGGACTGTACGAGCAGCGCTTGCGACTCTTCCAGGCTCGTCAACGCCGCGGAAAGCTCTTGGGTACGCTCATCAACCCTGCGCTCCAGCCCCTCGTTTGCTTCTTTCAGCGCTGCGTTCGCCTGCGCCACTTCAAGATAGCTTTGGCGCAGCCGCGTACCGATGTGCGAAAGCAGAATGAGGAGCACACCGGCGTAGGTAATCAATGCCGTGCGGAATAGCTCCTTTTCCTGCACCGTGGCTTCCAGCTCGCGATGAAACGCGCTGGTCAGTGTATCCAGGCGCGGTCCCGCCGTGATGTAGGACAAGCGATTAAAGATTTCGTGCTCCTGGTATTTAGACTTATAGAACTGATCCACGCTAGCCAGGAAACGTTCGAGCAGGGCAGGTAAGCTCGGGCTCGGCGGAATCGCGGTCTGGCGCAGCGCCAGCAATGTCGCCTCCAGGCGTCCGATTTGAGTGGCATCCGGCACGAGATTGAAGCGCAGAACTTCCCCTTGCACCATCCCCACGGCTTGGTCGAATGCGGCGATCCGATCGCGTAATTTGGGCGCCGCCAACAGCGCTTGCCGCGAGGCCTTGCCGATGTCCGGCGCTGTCACGAGCAAAGATTCCAGCTGCTGCTTCGCCAGCGCTGCCACGACGCGGTACTTCTCCATCAAGTCCGCCTTTTCGAGGAAGGCGCGTTTGAGCTCGGGCATGTTGTACGTGACCATGCGGCTGGCGGACGATTCCGCGTCGATTCCCTGCAAAGCGCGCTTCAAATTTGCCGCAAGATGCGCGGTACTCACGCGCGTGGCCCCCGTTTCACTGCGTAACCGCAAGACCTCGGCTTCCCAGCGCGTGTCGATATCCTTTAACTCCCGCAGATATGAGGCAATCTGAATCTGCTTACGGAAGTCGCCGATGTCAGTCTTGTAGTAAAGGAAGGCGAGCGCAGCGGCGAGCACAACGGCCAGTACGGTGACACCGGCCATCTTCGCTGAGTTCATTCAGTCAGCCACTCCACGCCAGGGGTAAAGCGCGGCTAACGCGCAATACGCTGCCAGGGTAGGCCAAGGAAAGACGTTGAACCGTTCCATAACCCGACAGCATAGCAGAGCCTTCATTCTCCTAGATAGGCCTTGCGCACCTGGTCGTTGTGCAGTAGCGACTGGGCCGAATCACTAAGAGTGATCAAACCATTTTCCATGACATACCCGCGGTCGCAGGCTTGCAGCGCAAGGCGAGCATTCTGCTCGACCACCAGCAGCGTAACCCCCTGGCGCGCAATCTTTGCGAGGATCTCGAAGATCCGCGCGACGATAAGCGGAGCCAAGCCCATACTCGGCTCATCGAGCAACAGCAAGCGCGGGCGGCTCATGAGCGCCCGCCCGATCGCAAGCATCTGCTGTTCGCCTCCCGAGAGAGTACCGGCCGCCTGCCGGCGACGTGCTTCCAATATTGGGAAAAACGTGAAAACTTGGCGCAGATCGGCCTGGATTTCTGCATGATCGGAGCGCACGTACGCGCCCATCGCAAGATTTTCCTCGACACTGAGCTGCGCGAAGATGCCACGGCCCTCCGGAACGAGCGCCAAGCCGCGCCGCACGAGCTCATGGGGACGCCTACCCCCAATGGCTTCATCGCGCAAGCGCACGACGTTACTCTCGACCGGAAGCAGGCCAGCGATCGCTTTCAAGGTCGAAGTCTTTCCCGCTCCATTGGCGCCGATCAAGCAGACCATCGCACCCTCGGCCACGTCGAGGTCGATACCCTTGACGGCGTTGATTCCGCCGTAAGAAACGCAGAGGTTGCGTACGCAAAGTAGCTCCGAGCGGACGTTCATTACGCCGGTTTCCCCAGATACGCTTCGACCACGCCAGGATCGCGCTGGACTTCGCGTGGCACACCCTCGGCGATGCGACGCCCGAAATCGAGGACCAGAACCCGGTCGCACAATTCCATGACAAGGCGCATGTCGTGTTCGATGAGCATGAGCGTGATGCCGTCTGCACGGATTCGTTCAAGCAGATTCCGCAATTCCAGCGTTTCAGTCGGATTCATGCCCGCTGCCGGCTCATCCAAGGCGAGCAACTGCGGCTCGGTAGCAAGCGCCCGGGCAATCTCCAAACGGCGCTGGTCGCCGTAAGCCAAGTGCCGTGCGAGATCATTCGCCCGCTCGCGAATACCAACGTAGTCCAGCAGCTCCAAGGCGCGCGTTTCGATCGCCGCCTCTTCCGTGCGCTGCGCCTGAGTGCGCAACACGGCACCCATTACCCCGCAGCGGGTCCGGACGTGCCGGCCAATCATCACGTTCTCGATGGCCGTGAGATTAGCGAACAGGCGGATGTTCTGGAAGGTGCGCGCAATGCCGCGGGCGGCAATCTCATGCTGCTTGAGCCCGCTCAATGGCGTCGCGACAAACCGAAAACCGCCCGCGTCGGCCGCGTAGATTCCGGTGAGGACATTGAATAATGTCGTTTTACCTGCACCATTCGGGCCGATCAGGCCATAAATTTCGCCTCGAGCGATGCTGAAATCGACCTCAGCGAGCGCCTGTACGCCGCCGAAGCGCTTGCCGATCTGTGTGGCCTCGAGCAGTGGCGCGCTCATTGCTCGCGAATGGGCTGGGTCAGCTCGCGCCGTCTCACCGCGGACGGCCACAGCCCAGCCGGGCGATAGAGCATCATCAGCACGAGCGCAAGCCCGAACAGCAACATGCGCACGACCTCCGGCTCGATAATCGAACGACCGAAGACCGACTTCTGCAGCGGGTCGATGGTGTATCGCAGCAGCTCGGGCACGAAGGAGAGCAACAACGCCCCGACGATGACGCCCCAAATATTCCCCATGCCACCTAGCACAACCATCGACAGCACCATGATCGATTCCACCAGCACGAAGCTCTCGGGGCTGATAAATCCCTGCATCGCGGAGAAGATTCCGCCGGCGATGCCGCCGACCGATGCGCCCATGGCGAAAGCGAGCAGCTTCATATTGGTAGTGTTGATCCCCATGGCGCGTGCCGCAACCTCGTCTTCGCGAATTGCCTCCCAGGCACGCCCAATGCGTGAGTGCTGCAGGCGGATATTGATGGCGATGACCAGGAGCAGAATGGCCAGCAGCAGGTAGTAGTACTTGATCGGGCCACTAAAACTCAGCCCGAGCAGCGTTTCGCTTTCGCCGAAGCTGAAGTCGCCGAGCTGAAATGGGTCGATGCGCGAAATCCCTTGCGGTCCGTTGGTGATGTTGACCGGTTGCGAGAGATTATTCAGAAAGATGCGGATGATCTCGCCGAAACCGAGCGTAACGATCGCAAGGTAGTCACCGCGCAGCTTGAGCGTCGGGGCGCCAAGCAGCACACCGAACACACACGCGACCAACGCACCGAGCGGCAGGATCACCCAGAACGGCAGATGAATATCGAACTGCGGTGAGGCGAGCAGCGCGTAGACGTAGGCACCCACCGCATAAAACGCGATGTAGCCCAAATCGAGCAGACCGGCGAAGCCGACGACGATGTTGAGCCCGAGGGAGAGCAGCATGAAGAGCAGCGCGAGATTGGTGATCCGCACCCAAGTCGTGCCGGCGCTCGCCAGCACGAATGGCAGCACCGCGAGCGCAAGCCCGATCAGGGCAATGCCTGTCAAAGCCATAATCGGATGGTCTGTACCCTTCAACATATAACCCAGTTCCCGCGGGCGCATCGTTGGCCCCAATCAAAATCTTAAGCCCGATCCTCAACGCGCTTACCGAGCAGGCCGGATGGCCGCAGAACGAGCACCAGGATCAGCACGATGAAGGCGAACACGTCCTGATAGTTGCTGCCGAACCAGTTGTTCGTGAAATCGCCGATATAGCCTGCGCCCAAAGCTTCGACCAGGCCGAGAAGAATCCCCCCGAGCATCGCCCCGGGTATGTTGCCGATGCCGCCGAGCACCGCCGCGCAGAATGCCTTCAATCCGAGCAAAGACCCCATCGTGTAGTGCGCGATTCCATAGTAAGTACTTACCATAATTCCGGCAACTGCCGCGAGTGCCGCACCGATTGCGAAGGTCGAAGCAATCACACGATCGGTATCTATTCCCATAAGGCCGGCGACTTGCGGATTCTGTGAAGTCGCACGCATCGCGATTCCAAGGCGCGTGCGATACAACATATAGTGCAGCATAGCCATCATTGCCGCTGAAACGCCCCAGATTGCGATTTGCACGGCAGTCAGGGTAGCGCCCGCTATTTCGAATACGCGGTTGTCCAGAATCTGCGGAAACGCCAGTGGATTACGGCTCCAAATCATCATTGCGACATGCTGCAAGATGATTGAGACGCCAATCGCGGTAATCAGAGGTGCGAGGCGCGGCGCGCTACGCAACGGCCGGTACGCAACGCGCTCCATGACACAAGCAACCGCAATGCAAATCGGTACCGCCGCGCAGCCGCTCAATAAGATGATCGCGACTGGCGGCAAAGGACTATTCGATCCGACCAGAGCACCGATGATCGAGAACGAGACCATCGCACCGATCATCACGACTTCGCCATGCGCGAAATTGATCAGCTGAATGATGCCGTAGACCATCGTGTAGCCGAGCGCGACCATGGCGTAGACCGCACCCAGCGTAAGGCCGTTGATAAGTTGCTGCAGGAAGGTATCCATACGTCGCGGTTTCCCCGTGCGGCAACGTTAGCAGATAAGAGCTGCGCGTGGGCCGAGAAAAAAGGGCGCTGCACGTGCGCCCTTTTTGGGGTTGCGTCGCCAACGGCGTTTTACTTTTTCACTAGGTCTTTCGCACCCTCGAGCGCTTTTCCAGCCGCCTCGCGAATTTCCTTGCCGGCGTCAGTGGCATCCCGCGCCACCCGATTTGCGGTTTGCGATACGCCTTTCGCTACATCCTTGGCGGCGTCCTTAGCGACATCGACTGCTTTACCCGTGACGTCCTTTGCAGCGTCCAGTGCGGCTGCGCCGGCTGCCTCGGCAGCCTTCATGAAATCATCGAACTTGGTCGTCTTGCCACTTTTCACGATCGCCACCGGCTCGAGCTTGCCATTCCTGATCGTGAAAATCGTGATCTCCGCGTCTTTGCGGTCCCCCTTGTCGTCAAATTCGATTTTGCCGGTAGATCCATCGTGACTGATCTTCGCCAGCTCAGGAAGATACTTCGCCGGCTCAACGGAATTCGCCTTCTGCATCGCCGCGAGCAAAAGATTTGTCGCGTCAAAGGTAAAGGGCGCGTATAGAATCGGATCGGTGTTGAACTTGCCCTTATACGCATCGAGAAACGCCTTTGAGGCTGCCTGCACGGGGAGACCGGCCTGCGAGCATATAAGTCCTTCGGCCTGGGCGTCGCCGGCGAGTTTCTTCATCTCGTCGGTGCAGGCGCCGTCGCCAAACGCGAACACTGACGTAAGACCAAGTTCGCGGCCTTGTCTAAGCAGCGGGCCACCAGTAGCATCCATGCCTCCGTAAAACACGGCATCGGGCTTGCGGCCGCGCACCTTGGTCAAAATCGGCTTCCAGTCCTTAGTGTCCTTATGGCCCTTTTCGCGAGCGAGGACGTTGACACCAGCGCCTTTAAGGGCCTTTTCGACCTCGTTCGCAAGCCCTTCGCCATAGGCAGTCGCATCGTCGATTACGGCCGCCGTCTTGGGGTTGAACTCCGAAACAAGATAACTCGCGATCGCGGGCCCTTGCTGGTCGTCGCGCCCCACTACGCGGAAGATCCCCTTGAATCCTTGCTCGGTGAGTTTCGGATTGGTTGCCGAGCCGCTGATCATCGGAATACCGGCCTGATCGTAAACCGAAGAGGCCGGAATGGTGACGCCGGAATTCAGATGCCCGACAACGCCCGCGACTTTGGCGTCGGCGAATTTCTGGGCGACGATTGGGCCCTTAGCAGGTTTCTCTTCGTCATCCTCGGCAATGAGTTCGAATTTGATCGGATTGCCGTCGATCGTGATGCCCTTGGCGTTGGCTTGCTCGATGGCGAGGCGCGCGCCGTTTTCGTTGTCCTTGCCCAGGTGAGCGATCCCACCGGTCAGTGGCCCGGCATGGCCGATCTTTACGACGACTTCCCGGGGCACCACTTCTTCTTTGGCGGTTTCTTTCGTTGGCGCGAGCTTCGGCTCCTCTTTACCGCATGCGGTCAAACCAAGTGCGCTGACAACCGCAAGCGCGCTCAACGCAAGCCTTGGCATACTCGTCATAATCTCCTCCGGCTACGGATCCTATTTAATCGACAATACCCATTGCACCAGGGTCTTAACGTCTTCGTCCTTGACCCCCGGGTTGGGC
>Ga0326597_10003018_pt1 | contig 24634 bp, 25 predicted proteins | sample RVTome_12_FD_203789 | JGI IMG/M metagenome (GOLD analysis project Ga0326597, IMG submission 203789) | Soil microbial communities from uranium-contaminated site in the Upper Colorado River Basin, Wyoming, United States - RVT100D185 | ecosystem: Environmental > Terrestrial > Soil > Contaminated >... | reverse complement strand
CCGGTGCTGCCGATCGTGCTGGCCACATCGCTGGGGCGGCACCCGCTGGGGCCTGTGGCTTTGGCGGCGGGGATGGGGGTTTCGTTCACCGTTCTCGGGCTGGGCGTCACCGCCTTTGGTCAGGCGCTGGGGCTGGGGCCCGAACGGCTGGTGCAGGCGGGCGCGGTTGCGATGCTGGCGTTCGGGCTGGTGCTGCTGGTGCCGCGCCTGTCTGCCGGTTTTCAGACCGCCACAGCCGGCGTGGCAAGCCGCGCCGACGCCGGGATCGGGCGTGCCGACGCATTTGGCCTGCCCGGTCAGGCGCTTGGTGGCGCGCTGTTGGGCGCGGCCTGGAGCCCGTGCATCGGCCCCACACTGGGCGGTGCCATTGCGCTGGCCAGCCAGGGCGAAAGCCTTGGCACCGCTGGGGCGATCATGGCGGCATTTTCGCTTGGCGTGGCATCGGTGCTGCTGGCCGTGGCCTACGGCGCGCGCGGGCTGTTGCTGCGCAACCGCGCCCGTGCCGCGCGCTTTGCCGCCGCCGCGCGGCCACTGCTGGGGGCAGCGTTCGTTGCCGTCGGCCTGCTGATCCTGTCGGGGGTCACGCAGCAGCTTGAGGGCGCGGTGCTGAACCTGCTGCCGGTCTGGCTGCAAGACCTTTCCGTTGCGATCTGATCCATGAGGGAACCAAGATGAACCGCCGTGATTTTCTGTCACTTTCCGCCGCCGTCACGCTGGCCGCGCCGTTCGCCCTGCGCCCCGGCGCGGCGCTGGCGGCGCCGATGCTGGAATACGCCCCCGGCCTGATTGAACAGCGGCTGGCGAAGGGCGAGGTGCTGCTGGTCGATTATCACGCCGTCTGGTGCACCACCTGCGCCGCGCAAAGCCGCGCGATTCAGGCGCTGCAGGCGGAAAACCCGGCCTATGAGCAGCGCGTCACCTTCATCCGCGTCGATTGGGATACCTACTGGAACCAACCGGTGACCACCGCGCGCAACGTGCCGCGCCGCTCGACCCTGCTGGTGCTGAAGGGCGACCAGGAACTGGGCCGCATCGTCGCCGGAACCTCGAAAGCCAAGATCAAGGCGCTGCTGGATACCGCGCTGGCGGCGGCGGGTGTCGCCTAGGCCGCCTCTGGCATGTGCGCCGCGTCAAAAGCGCGGCTCGCCAGTGCTGCCGGGCGCATATGGCAACGCTCGACCCACGCGCGGATTGCGGCATCTTCAGGCATCAGATGCGGCGCCCAAGTAAAAACCGAATGTGCCAGCAGGTCAGCGGCGGTGAAGGCGTCGCCCAGAAGGTAAGGCCGCTCGGCCAACGCCGTGCCGAGCCGCGCGCCGGCTTCCGGCAGTCCGCGCAGACTTGCGTGCAGCATCGGGTGTTCAAGCCCGCAAAGCTGCGCAATGATCACCGGCTCCAGCACGGCGCCATACCACGCGAGCCATGCGAGGTAACGCCCGCGATGCGGCGCGCCGGGGGCAACACCCAGCCCCGCCGCGGGGCAAAGCTCGGTCAGATAGAGCGCGATCGCGGTTGATTCCCATACCGCCACACCATCGTGCACCAGTATGGGCACCTTGCCTTCAGGGTGCGGGTTTTGGGGGTCAGGCGCGCCGGTCTGTGTCATCGCGCGGCGGATGCCGACCAATTCCACCTTTGCAGGGCGGCCAAGCTCTTCGTTGAGCCAATATAGACGCGACGAGCGCGAATTGGGGGCGTGAAACAGGGTCAACATAGTGGTCTCCTTTGCATTGCGGTCGGCGGTCAGTATGCTGCCCCCATGCTGACAGTTTCCGGCAGGAACCCATGCCCCGCGCCGACCGCCTGTTTCGCCTTCTCTCCACGCTGCGTGGCCTGCCCGCGCCGGTTACCGCCGCGCGGCTGGCCGCAGAAACAGGGGTCAGCCTGCGCACCCTCTACCGTGACATCGCGGCCTTGCGCGCGGGCGGCGCGCTGATCGACGGCGCAGCGGGCTTTGGCTACACCTTGACGGAGGACCCGGCCCTGCCGCCGCAAAGCTTTACCCGGCTTGAGCTTGAGGCGCTGGTGCTGGGTCTGGGCGAGGTGCGCCAGTCCGGCGACGCCGCGCTTGCCAAAGCCGCGCAGGCGGCGCTGGCCAAAATAATTGCCACTCTGCCTGAACGGCAGCAACGGCAAGCACTGCATGCAGTTTCACAAGTTTACCGTTTTCAGCGTCGCCCTGCGCCGCCCGTCGACCCCGCCATTTTGCGCGATGCGGCGTGGGAGGAACGCGCGTTAGACCTCAGCTACGCCGATGCCGCTGGCACCATCACCGCGCGGCGCATCTACCCGCTGTCGATCGTGGTGCTGGACCGCAGCGAGATGCTGCTGGCGTGGTGCTGCCTGCGACAAGATTTTCGCAAGTTCCTGTTGGAACGGATGCGCACCGTGGCCGCCACGGAAGAAAGCTTTCGCCCGCGCCGGGTGCCATTGTTGCGCGAACACCTGCGCAGGCTTGGCGGCGGCTAACCGATCACCCCGCGCACGCCGCCGGTCTGCCCGCGGTCGCGCAAAACGTGGTCCAGCAGCACGCAGGCCATCATCGCCTCGCCGACCGGCACGGCGCGAATGCCGACGCAGGGGTCGTGGCGACCCTTGGTCACCACCTCGACCTCTTCGCCCGCGGTATTGACCGATTGGCGCGGCGTCAGGATCGACGAGGTGGGCTTGACCGCGAACCGCACCACCACCGGCTGGCCGCTGGAAATGCCGCCAAGAATGCCGCCGGCGTGATTCGACAGAAACGCGATTCCGCCCGGCCCCATGCGCATCTCATCGGCGTTTTCGACCCCGGTCAGGGCGGCGGCGCGCATGCCCTCGCCGATCTCAACCCCCTTCACCGCGTTGATCGACATCATCGCGGCGGCAAGGTCGGCGTCGAGCTTGCCGTAGACCGGCGCGCCCAAACCCGGTGGCACGCCCTCGGCCAGCACCTCGACCACCGCGCCGACCGAAGAGTTCTGCTCGGTGCGGATGTGGTGCAGATAGGCCTGCCATTCCGCCACCACCCCGGCATCGGGCACGAAAAAATCGTTGCGCGCGATCTCGTCGCGGTCAAACCGGGTGCGGTCGATATGCTTGGCCCCGATCTGCACCATGTAGCCGGTGATCCGCAGGCCCGGGCACAGCGCCGCCAGCGCTGCCCGCGCCACGCCCCCCGCCGCCACCCGCGCGGCGGTCTCGCGCGCGCTGCTGCGGCCGCCGCCGCGGTGATCGCGCAGGCCGTATTTCTGGTGATAGGTCAGATCGGCATGGCCGGGCCGGAAAGCCTGCGCGATGTTGCTGTAATCGCGGCTGCGCTGGTCGGTATTCTCGATCATCAACTGGATCGGCGTGCCGGTGCTGCGCCCCTCGAAAGTGCCCGACAGGATGCGCACGCGGTCGGCCTCTTGCCGCTGCGTGGTCAGCTTGTTCAGCCCCGGCCGGCGCAGATCAAGCCAGGGCTGGATGTCGGCCTCGGAAAGCGCGATGCCCGGCGGACAGCCGTCGATCGTGGCACCAAGTGCTGGCCCGTGGCTTTCGCCCCAGGTGGTGACGCGGAACATGTGGCCGAAGGTGTTGTAGCTCATCGCGGGCACTCCTTTGGGGCTTGCACCGGCTTAGCCCCGCCGGTTCCACCGCTCAAGCACATTTGGCTTGCGCGGGCGTCGCGTGGCCCTATGCTCGCCCCCACCTCGGGGGGCCCTTTGGCAGGGCTGAGATGCGGGACGACCCGCGCACCCGTCGAACCTGAACCGGTTAAGACCGGCGGAGGGAAGGTATCCGGGCATCCCCCGGCCTGACCCCGCCCGTCAAGCCATTGGAGGATGCGATGAAACTATCCCTGATGCTTGCGGGTTTCCTGTTTGCCACCGCTGCGGCGGCGCAGGAAAAGCCCGTGCTGACTGTTTTCACCTACGACAGCTTCATTACCGAATGGGGCCCCGGCCCTGCGGTCGAGGCGGCGTTCGAGGCCGATTGCGGCTGCGATCTGCGCTTTGTCGGCGCTGGCGACGGCGCGGCGCTGTTGGCGCGGTTGCTGCTGGAAGGCGCGCGGACCGAGGCCGATGTGGTGCTTGGCCTTGATACCAGCCTGACCGCGCAGGCCGCCGCCACCGGGCTTTTCGCGCCGCACGGGCTGGCCCCGGCGCCCGATCTGCCGGTGCCCTTTGACGACGCGCTGTTCACGCCCTACGACTGGGGCTGGTTCGCCTTCGTTTACGACAAGACCCGCCTTGCCGCCCCGCCCGCCGATTTTCTGGCGCTGGCCGCTTCGGACGTGAAGATCGTCATTCAGGATCCGCGCTCATCGACCCCCGGGCTGGGCCTGCTGCTTTGGGTCAAGGCAGCCTATGGCGAGCGCGCCGCCGAAGTCTGGCAGGGGCTGGCCGACAATATCGTGACGGTGACCCCCGGCTGGTCCGAGGCCTACGGCATGTTTCTGGAGGGCGAGGCCGACATGGTGCTGAGCTACACCACCTCGCCCGCCTACCACCTGATCGCCGAGGGCGATGACAGCAAGGTCGCGGCGGCCTTTGTCGAAGGGCACTACATGCAGATCGAGGTGGCGGGCAGGCTTGCGGGTTCCGATCAGCCCGAGCTTGCCGACCGCTTCATGGCCTTTATCGGCAGCCCGGAGTTTCAGGGCGTGATCCCGGAAACCAACTGGATGTATCCGGCGGCCACCCCGCCCGGTGGCCTGCCCGACGGGTTTGAAACCTTGCTGCGCCCGGCGGCCTCGCTGCTGCTGCCGCCCGATCAGGCACAGGCGCTGCGAGACCCGGCCCTGGCGGAATGGCGCGCGGCGCTGGCGCGCTGATGCTGGCGGCGCGCCTGGCAGCCTTGGTGGTGCTGGCACTGGTGCTGGGCACGCTTGGCGCCGTGGCCTGGCGCGCTGGCGGCCTTGGCGCACTGCAGGCGGCAGATCTGTCTGCCGCCCGCTTTACCTTGGCGCAGGCACTGGCATCGGCGACGCTGTCGGTGGCCTTCGCGGTGCCGGTGGCGCGGGCGCTGCACCGGCGCCACTTCGCCGGCCGTGGCGCTCTGATTGCGCTGATGGGCGCGCCGTTCATTCTGCCGGTGGTGGTGGCGGTGATGGGGCTGCTTGCCGTGTTCGGCCGCGCCGGGTTGCTGAACGACGCCTTCGCGGCGGCCGGGTTGCCGCGGCTGTCGATCTATGGCGCGCAGGGTGTGGTGCTGGCGCATGTCTTTTTCAACCTGCCGCTGGCGACGCGGCTGGTCCTGCACGGCTGGCAGGGCATTCCGGCCGAGCGCTTCCGGCTGGCCGAATCGTTGGGCTTTGGCCCTGCCGACACGCTGCGCCGGCTCGAACTGCCGATGCTGCGCGCCACCTTGCCCGGCGCCTGGCTGGCAATCTTTCTGGTCTGCCTGACCTCGTTCGCGGTGGCGCTGACGCTGGGTGGCGGCCCCGCTGCCACCACGATCGAGCTGGCCATCTATCAGGCCTTCCGGTTCGACTTCGACCTCGCGCATGCCGCCAGCCTTGGGCTGTTGCAGGTGGCGCTGTGCACCGTAGCACTGCTGGCCACCGCCCGCATCGCGCTGCCGCACGGCTTTGGCGCAGGGCTTGATCGGCGCGTCTGGCGCCCTGCACCTGCGGGCCGGGGCTTGCGCCTGCAGGACGGCGCCGCGATCGGCCTTGCGGCGGCCTTCCTGATCGTGCCGATGCTGGCGGTGTTGGGGCGCGGCCTGCCGATGCTGAGCGCGCTGCCGGCGCAGGTCTGGCTTGCCGCAGGGCGCTCGCTGGCGGTGGCGCTTTGCGCCACCGTGCTGACGCTTGGGCTGGCGTTGCCGCTGGCGCTGGCGGTGGCGCGCACCGGACGGCGGCGCTTTGAATGGGCGGGCACGCTGCCGCTGGTGGCCTCGCCGCTGGTGCTGGGCACCGGGCTATTCCTGCTGCTGCGCCCCTTCGCGGCACCGGCCACGCTGGCGCTGCCGGTCACGGTCGCGGTCAACGCGGCGCTGGCGCTGCCTTTCGCATTGCGCACGCTGCTGCCGGCGGCGCGCAGCCTGCAGGCCGATTATGGCCGACTTGCCGAATCGCTCGATCTCACGGGGCTGGCGCGGTTGCGGCTGCTGACGGTGCCGCGGCTGGCGCGCCCGCTGGGTTTTGCGGCGGGGCTGGCGGCGGCGCTTTCGATGGGTGACCTTGGCGTGATCGCGCTTTTTGCCGACCCGGCGCAGGCCACGCTGCCCCTGCAGCTTTACGCGCTGATGGGCGCCTATCGCATGGCCGATGCCGCGGCGGCGGCAAGCCTGCTGATGGCGCTTGCCTTCGCGCTGTTCTGGTTGTTCGATCGGGCAGGCAGCTATGCTGACACTTGAAAACCTGCTGCTGACCCAGGGCGATTTCAGCCTGAGCGCCAATCTGTCGGTTCCCGCGGGCGCGCGGGTTGCGCTGATCGGCCCATCGGGTGCCGGCAAATCGACGCTGCTTGCGGCAATCGCCGGGTTCTTTCCCCCCACCGCGGGCCGCATCCTGTGGAACGGGCAGGATCTGGCGCCGCTTTCCCCCGGGGCGCGGCCACTGTCGATCCTGTTTCAGGACCAGAACCTGTTTGCGCACCTGACGGTGGCGCAGAATCTCGGTCTTGGCCTTTCGCCCGCGCTGCGCCTGACCACCGCCGACCGTGCCGCAATCGAAACCGCGCTGGCGCGCAGCGGCCTTGCGGGGCTTGGTGCGCGCCGCCCCGGCCAGCTTTCGGGCGGCCAGCAAGGCCGGGTGGCACTGGCCCGCGCGCTTTTGCGCGCCCGGCCGCTGCTGCTGCTTGATGAGCCCTTCGCGGCCCTCGGCCCGGCGCTGAAGGCCGAAATGCTGGCGCTGGTCGCCGAAATCGCAACCGAGCAGCGCACCACGGTGCTGATGGTCAGCCACGATCCGTCCGACGCCCGCGCCTTCGCGCCGCATACGGTTCTGGTTACCGAGGGCCAGGCGCTGCCGCCGCAGCCCACCGCCGAACTGCTCGCCCACCCGCCGCCTGCGCTCGCGCGCTATCTCGGCTCATGAAAAAAGCGCCCCTTTGGGGGCGCTTCTTCATTGTCCAAATACCCCGGGGGTCCGGGGGCAGTGCCCCCGGCCTTGCCGTCAGGCGGTCTCGCGGCCCTTGATCGGCGCCCAAAGCTGCTTGTTGGTCAGATACAGCAACACACTGAGGATGGTCAGCATCAGCACCGCAATGGCGCCTGCCTTCTTGCGCGCCATCATCTTGGGTTCCGCCGCCCACATCAGGAAGGCCGAAATATCTTCGGCCACCTGATGCGCGTCGGCCGGGGTGCCGTCGGCATAGGTCACGATGTCATCGACGATCATCTGCGGCATCGCGATCCAGGTGCCGGCCACGGTCGAAATGCCGTCTTCGTCCTTGCAGGCATCGGGCACGCCGCCAGCGCTGAAGGCGGTGTTGTAAAAGCCGTCAAAGTCTTCCGGCGCGCAGGCCGGCGGCTCTTCATAACCGACCAGAAGCGAATAGATATACTCGGCGCCGCCAAGCCCCCGGAACAGCTGGTTCATACCGCTGCCATAGGGGCCGTGAAAGCCGGCACGGCCCTTTGCGATGACGCTCAGGTCGGGGCCCATGCCATCGCCCACCACCGTCGGGAACATGTCCGAGGGGATGCGCGGGCGCTCTTCGCCGTTATCCTTGTCGATGATGCTCAGCGTGCCGGCAAAGGCGCGCAGTTCATCCGCGGCAATCGCCGGCCCGCCGGCGTCGCCAAGCGAGCGGATCGGCACGTATTGCATGCCGTGGCAGGCGGCGCAGACCTCGTTATAGACCTGAAAGCCGCGACGCAACTGCGCCTGATCGTAGGTGCCGAACGGGCCTTCAAAGCTGAAGGCCACGTCCTCGATATGCCCGCCTTCGGCAGCAAGTGCCGCGCCGGTGCCAAGGGCCAGCGACGCGACGGCAGAGATAAACAGGTTTCTCATGATATCGGTCCTTTTCCTTACTCGGCCGGGTGCGACTTGGCGCCGTAGTGGGCGTTGAAATCTTCCTCGATCGTCGCGGGCGGCGTCAGCGGCTTTTCGATCAGCCCCAGCAGCGGCAGGATGACGAGGAAATAGGCGAACCAGTAGGTGGCGGCGACCAGCGAGATATAGGCGTAGATGCCCGTGGTCGGCTGCGCGCCGGACCAGGTCAGCACCACGAAATCGAGTATCAGCAGCCAGAACCACCATTTGAACATCGGCCGGTAGGCGCCCGAACGCATTTTCGAGGTGTCAAGCCAGGGTGCCAGCGCCAGCACGATGAGCGAGCCGAACATCGCGATGACCCCGAAGAACTTGGCACCGATCACGCCGAAGCTGACCCATTCCACCACCATCACCAGCCAGACATCTGGGGTGAAGGTGCGCAGGATCGCGTAGAACGGCAGGAAATACCATTCCGGCACGATATGCGCGGGGGTCACCAGCGGGTTGCCGGGGATGTAGTTGTCGGGGTGGCCGAGGTAGTTGGGCATGTAGCCCACGACCGCGAAGAAGACGACCAGGATCACCGCCAGCGCAAACAGATCCTTGATCACGAAATAGGGCCAGAAGGGCAGCGTGTCCCTGTCGGCCTCGGCTCTCGAGCTGCGCCGCACCTCAACCCCGGTCGGGTTCGAGTTGCCGGTGGTATGGAACGCCCAGATGTGAATGGCGACCAGCGCCACCAGCACCATCGGCACCAGATAATGCAGGCTGAAGAAGCGGTTCAGCGTGGCATTGTCAACCGACGGCCCGCCCAGAAGCCAGGTCTGGATCGCCTCGCCCACCCACGGAATCGCGCCAAAGAGGCCGGTGATCACGGTCGCCGCCCAGAACGACATCTGCCCCCAGGGCAGCACGTAGCCAAGGAAGGCCGAGGCCATCATCGCCACGTAGATCAGCATGCCAAGGATCCACGTCACCTCGCGCGGAGCCTTGTAGCTGCCATAGTAAAGGCCGCGGAAGATGTGAATATAGACCGCAAAGAAGAACAGTGAACCGCCATTGGCGTGCACATAGCGGATCATGTGGCCGGCGTTCACGTCGCGCATGATATGTTCGACGCTGGCGAAGGCCAGGTCGATATGCGGCGTGTAGTGCATCGCCAGAATGATGCCGGTGGCAAGCTGCAATACCAGGCAGAAAGCCAGGACGATGCCCCAGATCCACCACCAGTTCAGGTTCCTGGGGGTCGGGATCATGATCGTGTCATAGACCAGCGCCACGATCGGCAGGCGCTTGTGAAGCCATTGCTCGATACCCGTTCTGGGCTCGTAATGGTCGTGCGGAATACCGGACATAAGCCTTCTCTCCCTCAGCCCAACAGGATGGTGGTTGCGTCGGTGAATTGCGCCAACGGAATGTCAAGGTTGCGCGGCGCCGGCCCTTTGCGAATGCGCCCTGCGGTGTCGTAATGCGAGCCGTGGCAGGGGCAGTACCAGCCACCGAAATCGCCCGCGCTGTTGCCCACCGGCACGCATCCAAGATGCGTGCACACGCCGATCATCACCAGCCATTCGCCCGATTCATCAAGCGCGCGGTTCGCATCCGATGCGTCGGCGCCCGGCTTGTTGGCGTTCTGCGCCATGGCGTCGATCTTCAGTTCCTCCAGCGACGTCGCCCGCGCCGCCTCGATCTCGTCGGCCGAGCGGCGGCGGATGAACACCGGCTTGCCGCGCCATTTCACGGTTAGCTGCGTGCCGACAGCAACGCCGCTGATATCGACATAGATTGAGGCCAAGGCCTGCACGTCGGCCGAGGGGTTCATCTGATCGACAAGCGGCCAGGCTGCGACGCCGGCCGTAACCAGGCCGGCACCGCCGGTGGCGTAATAGAGGAAATCCCTCCGGGTGCCTGCGATTTCTTCTGCGTGGGACACGAGCTCTTCTCCCTTCCCGGGCCTGCAATCAGGCCGATAAGACTGGTCGGGCCGCGATGGGGCAGCCTGCACCGGGCTTGTAGCAATCACGATCTTGTCAGTCCAGCGGACAATAACGCGCAGGACTGGTGTTTCGCAGCCACTGCAAGGCGATGGCGGGCAAGGCGCGCAGGTTGCCAGCTACTCGGGCGCCAGCAGATAGCCCGCGCCGCGCACTGTTTGCAAAAAGCGCGGCTCGCGCGGGTCAGACTCGATCTTGCGCCGCAGCCGGGTTATCTGCACATCGACGGCGCGGTCTTGCGCGCCGCCCGGATCGGCCTCGGTGCGGTCGCGGCCAAGTTCGTCGATCAGCTCGGCGCGGCTGATCACCGAACCGGCGCGCGCGGCAAAGATTCGCATCAGCGCCGCCTCGGTGGCGGTCAGCCGCACCTGAGCTTCGCCGCGCCACAATTCGCCCCGGTCCTGGTCAAAGCGCAGCGGCCCCAATTGCAGATGTTTCGGGCCGCGTTCCGTCGCCATCGGCACCCGGCGCAGAATCGCGTTGATGCGCAGCAGCAGTTCCTTGGGCTCGAACGGCTTGGCGAGGTAGTCGTCGGCGCCGGCCTCCAGCCCCTCGATTCGGTCGCGGGTTTCGCCGCGCGCGGTCAGCAGCAGCACCGGCGTTGTCAGGCGGCGGCGCAGATCGCGGGTCAGGCTCAGCCCGTCTTCGCCCGGCATCATCACGTCAAGCACGATCAGGTTGAATTCAAGCCCCGCCAGCAGCCGCCGCGCATGTGCTGCGTCGCGCCCCGCGGTGACCAGAAAACCGTTGCGTATCAGAAACTTCTGTAAAAGCCCGCGGATGCGTTCGTCATCATCGACGATCAGGATATGCGCCTGCGCCTGCATCAACCGCCGTCCCGCAGCATCTGGTAATGGCGGCGCAATTCGGGGTCCATCATCGCCTCCAGCACCTGCCGGAACCCGGAAACCGCCTGCGGCCCGGCGGCACGATAGGCGGCGCGCATGCGCACCCGCTGCGCCTCGCTAAGTTCGCGTTCCAGCATGGTGCCGCTGGCGGTCAGGAACAGGTGGCGTTCGCGCTTGTCGCGCTTGCCGACGCGGCTTTCCACCAGCCCGTCCTCGATCAGGGTGCGCAGCACCCGGTTCAGGCTTTGCTTGGTCACCCCCAGCACCGCCAGCAGCGTGTTCACCGTCAGCCCGGGCTGGCGGTGAACGAAATGCAGTGCCCGGTGATGCGCGCGGCCATAGTTCAGTGCTTCCAGAATGCGGTCCGGGTCGGCGGTGAAGCCGCGATAGGCGAAGAACATTGCCTCGATCCCCTTGCGCAGTTGCTCGTCGGTCAGGAACAGAAGGTTTTCACCCCCCGGCGCGCCCGTGCCGCTTTCGGCCATGGTGCCAGCCTCCGCCACTTTTTCCGGATTTTATGTCAGCCTTGTTGACTTTCCAAGAATCAATTGCTACCGAATTCCGGATTTCGCGCAATTTTATGTCCGAAACGGACAAAATGCGCGCAACATTTGCAAAACGGGCGCATCCCGAGGGAGGAAGACATGGCTGGTGCCTATGACGACCGCGACGGCAAGATCTGGATGGACGGCAAGCTGGTGGACTGGCGCGATGCCAAGGTGCATGTGCTGACCCACGCGCTGCACTATGCCTCAAGCGTGTTCGAGGGCGAGCGCTGCTACAACGGCAAGATCTTCAAGTCGGTCGAGCATTCCGAACGGCTGCTGAAGTCGGGCGCGCTGCTGGACATGCCGATCCCCTTCACGGTGGCCGAAATCGAAGAAGCCAAGCGCGCCACACTGGCCGCCAACGGCCTGACCGACGCCTATGTGCGCCCCGTCGCCTGGCGCGGCTCGGGCGAAGACATGGGCGTCGCGGCCAAGCGCAACCCGGTGCATCTGGCCATCGCGGTCTGGACCTGGGGCGCCTATTACGGTGACGCCAAGTTCAAGGGCGCCAAACTCGACATTTCGAAATGGAAACGGCCAAGCCCCGAAACCATCCCCTCGGCGGCCAAGGCGGCCGGGCTTTACATGATCTGCACCATGTCGAAACACGCGGCCGAGGCCAAAGGCTGTTCCGATGCCATGATGTTCGACTATCGCGGCTATGTCGCCGAGGCCACCGGCGCCAACATCTTTTTCGTGCGCGATGGCGAAGTGCACACCCCGCTGCCCGACGCCATCCTGAACGGCCTGACCCGGCAAACCGTGATCGGCATGCTGCGCGCCAAGGGCATTACCGTGCACGAACGCTTCATCAAGCCCGATGAGCTTGAAGGCTTTGAGCAGTGTTGGCTGACCGGCACCGCCGCCGAAGTCACCCCGGTCGGCCAGATCGGCGACTACACCTTCGAGGTGGGCGCGCTGACCCGCGCGATCGCGACAGAATATGAGGCGCTCGTGCGCAGCTAAAGCGCGGAACTGCCCCGGCAGTCGCTGCCGGGGTGCATCAAGCCCGCATCCGCAACCTATTCCTCGCGCTGCCTTTCGATGCGCACGAATTCCTTCACCCGGCGCCCGGCTGCGGCGGCATGGCTGCCGCTGCGCTGCAGCCTCAGGCTTTCGGCGTGCGGCATGTCTGCCCGGTCGATCTCGAGGTAGGCGCGCAAGCGGGCGGCGTCGGAACTCTTGCGCTCACGGTCGGTGATGTGACGGCTCATGGCATGCTCCTCTTCGCTGCAGACCGCCAGCATAGCACCTTGGCGGCGCCATTTCACCCCTGTGGCGTCATCGCCTTGCGCTGACGGGCGCGTTCCAGCCCAAGCTGGCGTTCGCGCCAGATGATCAGCACCCCGGCGGCAATTACCAGCGCCGCACCGGCAAGCATGATCAGCGTCGGCACCTCGTCAAAGACGAAATAGCCGATCGCCAGCGCAAACAGCATCGAGGCATATTCGAACGGCGCTATCACCCCGGCGTCTGCGTGCCGGTAGCTGGAGGTCAACAGAATCTGGCCAAGCCCGCCCAGCACCCCCGAGGCCACCAGCAGCACCGCCTCGGCAGGCGTCGGCTGCACCCAGCCAAACGGCAGGCTGATCAACGAAAGCGCGCTGGCGGTAACCGAAAACCAGAACACGATGGCGCTGGTGCGTTCAGTGGCGACCAGCTTGCGCACGAAAACCTGCGCCAGCGCCGCGCAGGTGGCACCCATCAGCACCACCATGGCGCCGAATGCCTCGCGGTCGCTGGCCGCGCCGACCGCCCCCAGCCGCGGCGACAGCACGATCAGCACCCCCACAAGCCCCAGCCCCACGGAAAGAAGCCGAAAGGCGCGCACCTGCTCGCCCAGAAACATCGCCGCGAAGACGACCACCAGAATCGGCGCCGCATAGCCGATTGCGGTCACCTCGGGCAGCGGCAAAAGCCCCAACCCCGCAAAACCCAGCCCGATCGCGCAAGTTCCGACGACGCCGCGCCACAGATGCCCGATCGGGTTTGTCGCGCGCAGCCCCTGGCCCAGCTCGTGGCGCCACAAAAGCCAGACCAGAATTACCGGGATCGCAAAGAATGAGCGAAAGAACACCGCCTCGCCCGCCGGCACATGCGTCGCCGTGACCTTGATCGCCGACGCCATGGCGATGAAGACCAGAACCGAGGCGAGTTTCAGCAGAATACCGCGCAGGGGTGACATATTGCCACGCTAGCAAAGGCGGCGGCGAAGAAAAGGCCGCGTGGCGTGTCGGTTACAATTCTCCGCCCAACCGCGCCGCCGCCCAGGCCGCGGCATCGGCCACCGCGGGGTCGGCGTCGGCGCGCAGCGCCTCGGCCACCCCGCGCAACCCCGCCAGTCCCGAATTGCCGATCGCATAAAGCACGTTGCGCACCATGCGGTCGCGGCCGATGCGTTTGACCGGGCTGCCGGCAAAGCGTGCCCTGAACGCGGCGTCGTCCAGCCCCGCCAACTCGGCCAGCAGGGGCGGCGCGGCTTCGCGCGGGGCATAGCGCAACTCGCGCGCCGCGACAGCGAACTTGTTCCACGGGCAGACCGCCAGGCAATCGTCGCAGCCATAGATGCGGTTGCCCAGCAACGGGCGCAGCGCCGGATCGACCGGCCCCCGGTGCTCGATCGTCAGATACGAAATGCAGCGCCGCGCATCCAACTGCCACGGCGCGACAAACGCCCGCGTCGGGCAGATATCAAGGCAGGCGGTGCAGGCGCCGCAGTGCTCGGCCTCGGGCGCATCCGGCTCCAGTTCCAGCGTCGTGAAGATCGCGCCCAGAAAGAACCAGTTGCCCAGATCCCGCGCCAGCAGATTGGTGTGCTTGCCCTGCCAGCCAAGCCCTGCCGCCGCCGCAAGCGGCTTTTCCATCACCGGCGCGGTATCGACGAACACCTTGATCTCGCAGCCGGTCTCGGCCACCAGCCAGCGGCCCAGCCGCTTCAGCCGGCGTTTGACCACGTCATGGTAGTCGCGCCCCTGCGCATAGGCGCTGATCGCGCCGCGATCACGCTCGGCCAGCACCGCCAGCGGGTCACCCGCGGGCGTGTAAAGCTCGGCCAGCATCAGCACCGACCGCGCCTCGGGCCAAAGCGCCGCGGGGTTGCCGCGCCAGCCCATGCGTTCTTCCATCCAGTGCATCTGCCCGTGGCGCCCTGCGCCGACATAGTCGCGCAGCCGCGCCGCCGCCTCGGGCACCGCATCGGGGCGCGTCACCCGCGCCTTGGCGAAACCCTCCGCCAGCGCCTGCCCGATCAGCCGCGCCTTCATGCCGTCCTTCTTCATTGCCGAAATACCCTCGGGGGGTTCGGGGGGCTGAAGGCCCCCCGCTGTTCAGAAATCAAGTTCCGCATACTGCGGCGATGCAGGCAGCCCCGGCACATGGTCCGCCAGCAGCGAACGGAACGCCGGGCGCGACTTGATCTTGGCATACCAGTCCTTGACCGCGGCCGAACGGTCCCAGTCCACGTCGGATATATAGTCAAGACAGCTCAGATGCGCCGCACCGGCGAAATCGGCCAGCGTCAGCACGTCGCCCGCCAGCCAGCGGCGCTGGTCGAGCAACTCGCCCATGTAATCCAGATGCCGTTTGATCGCCGACAGCCCCGCCTTCACCGCCTTGCTGTCGGGGTAGCCCTCCTTGCGGATCTTCTTCCAGACCCGCTCGCCCATCACCCGCGCGGTCACCTCGGCATTGAACTTGTCGTCGAACCAGTAACACAGCCGGCGCACCTCGTAACGCGCCAGCGCATCGCGCGGCAGCAGCGGCGGGTTCGGCACGGTTTCCTCGATATATTCGGCAATCGCCTGGCTTTCCGCCATGATCCGCCCGTCCAGCCGCAGCACTGGCACCTTACCCGCCGGGTTGCGGCGCAGAAATTCGGGCGAGGCCTCCCAGTAGCGCTCTTCCACCAGCTCCACCTCGATCTTCTTCTCGGCCAGCACCAGGCGCACCTTGCGGCAGAACGGCGACAGCGAGACGTGGTAAAGACGGTTCATCGGCGGACTCGTGCGGGGATCATCGTCCTTCTGATAGCGGTCGCGGCAATGTGGATCAATGCCCCAGAGGCCCGCCCGGCCGGCCGGCCGGTTCATTGTCGCCATCGGGCGCCGAAATCAGATCGCCGGTGAAAGGCCGGAACGCAAGTTTCTTGCCGCGTCGCGCGACGGTCGCCACCGGCAGATCGCCGTTGCGTGCTGCGACCGGTCTTGCCGGCCGCAGCGCTTCATATCGCCGCGATCACGAAAAAGGGGGCGACTCAACCGCGCACAGGCCTGCGGCGAATATTGGTTCCATTGATGCCTGGAACGTTGCGGGCGACACCACTGCAGCGGCCCGTCAGTTCAGTTGAAACTGCACCGGGTAGCGGCCATCCTCGAAATCGCCGAACAGGTCGGAAAGATCCGGGTGCTCGACCGGTTCGCCGGAATAATCCGCGACCAGGTTCTGTTCGGATACATAGGCCACGTAGAAGCTGTTGCCGTTTTCCGCCAGCAGATGATAGAACGGCTGGTTCTTGGCGGGGCGGCTGTCTTCGGGAATGGCGTCATACCATTCCTGGGTGTTGGAAAACATCGCATCGACATCGAACACCACACCGCGAAACGGATGTTTGCGGTGGCGGACTATCTGGCCCAGGGCGTATTTGGCGCGCGAAGTCTGCATCTGTCATGCCTTTCCCCTGTTCCCATAATAATCTCAAGCACTAATGCTGTCCATCGCGGCGGGCAGCAAAAGCCGGAAACAGTCTGTGAACTTATGTCCGACAGTGCCGCCCGGCGCTTTGTGATTTCCAGATCGCGCCAGTCTTGCTAATATTGCGCAAAACAAGAATTCGAGGCAGATCGATGAGCAGGTTTCTGTGGCTGGCGCTGGCCCTTCTGGTCGCGTCCTGCGGTGGTGGCTATTCACCGCCGCGTGAATTGGACAACGCCTGCGCCATCGTGCGTGAACGGCCAAGTTACCTGCGCGCGATGAGCCGCGCCGAGCGCGACTGGGGCGTTCCGGTGGCGGTGCAGATGGCGCTGATCTATCAGGAATCGAAGTTTGTCGGCAACGCCCGCACGCCGCACCGCTATGCCTTGGGTATCATTCCGCTGGGGCGGCAAAGCTCGGCCTACGGCTACGCGCAGGCGCTGGACGGCACCTGGAGCGAATACCAAAGCGCAACCCGCAATTTCGGCGCCCGTCGCACGCAGATCGACGATTCCACCGACTTCATCGGTTGGTATCTTGCCGGATCGACCGATCGCCTTGGCATTGCCAAGACCGATGTGCGCAACCAGTATCTGGCCTACCACGAGGGCCGCTCGGGCTATGCGCGCGGCACTTTCAGCAGCAAGGGCTGGCTGATGCAAATCGCCACGTCGGTGGAAAGTCGCGCCCGGATGTATGACCAGCAGCTGGTGGCCTGCGGCAAGGTTTAATCCTTGCGCGCGTTCACCTCGGCGGTGATGCTGAACAGGAACGCGCTCAGGTCTTCGCGCGGCATCAGATCACCCAGCAGCACCGCGGTCTGATTGCCGCCCTGGTCGCGGATGATCCATTGCCGCAGCGTGGTCGGCGCCGGCGTGAACAGCAGCGTGATGCTGCCGTATTCCGGGTGTTCGGGGTCTTGCGCCTCAACCCAGGTCACGTTGGCGTCGCTGCCGTGGCCCACCACCATGCGCGCTGCCCCAAGGTCGATATTTGCCGCCAGCACCAGATTGAGCGGCGTGCTGCGCAGCGGGTATTGTTCGGCCAAGGTGTTCGACTTGTCGTCGAAAATCGCAACTTGCCCGCCGCTGGCCAGAACCAGCGTCTGATCGGGCGGCGCGTATTCGAACCGCGCGCGGCCGGGGCGGGCGATGTAAAGCTTGCCCGTTGATCGGCTGCCGTCGGCGTTGATCTGGGTGAAATCGGTGGCAACGCTTTTCAGGCTGTTGAGATAGGCCGACAGCGCATCAAGTGAAATCGCCTGCGCGGCAGCGGGCAGCGCAAGCACCAGGGCGAAGATCGGGGGCAGGGCAAGGCGCATAAGTTTCATATGCGCAATCTAGCCCGCGCCGCATGCAGGTTCCAGCCCCGGGCCGATCACTGTTCAGGCACCAGAATCTCGCGCTTGCCGACGTGGTTGGCGGTGCTGACCACGCCCTGATCTTCCATCTGTTCCACCAGCCGCGCCGCCTTGTTGTAGCCGATGCCCAGCTTGCGCTGGATGTAGGAGGTGGAGCATTTGCGGTCGCGCACGACGATTGCCACCGCGGTATCGTAAAGCGCGTTCTCCACATCATCGCCGCCACCAAGCCCAAGCACCGCGTCGATATCGCCTTCGCGGTCCTCGTCGGGGCCATCGACCACGCCCGAAAGATATTCCGGCGGGCCAAAGGATTTCAGGTGGTTGACGATTTCTTCGACCTCTTCATCGCTGACGAAGGGCCCGTGCACGCGGATGATGCGGCTGCCGCCCGCCATGTAAAGCATGTCGCCCATGCCAAGCAGCTGCTCGGCGCCCTGTTCGCCCAGAATCGTGCGGCTGTCGATTTTCGAGGTGACCTGAAAGGAAATCCGGGTCGGGAAGTTGGCCTTGATGGTGCCGGTGATGACATCGACCGAGGGCCTTTGCGTGGCCATGATAAGGTGAATGCCCGAGGCCCGCGCCATCTGCGCCAGCCGCTGGATGCAGGCTTCGATTTCCTTGCCGGCAACCATCATCAGGTCGGCCATCTCATCCACCACGACGACGATATAGGGCAGCGCCTGCGGTGCGAATTCTTCGGTCTCGAAGATCGGCTCGCCGGTATCTTCGTCAAAGCCGGTCTGCACGGTGCGCTTGAACATCTCGCCCCGCGCCAGCGCCTCATGCACGCGGCCGTTGTAGCCTTCGATGTTGCGCACGCCGGTGCGTGACATTTTCCGGTAGCGCTCTTCCATCTCGCCTACGACCCATTTCAGCGCCACCACGGCCTTCTTCGGGTCGGTCACCACCGGCGACAGCAGATGCGGGATGCCGTCATAAACCGAAAGTTCCAGCATTTTCGGGTCGATCATGATCATCCGGCAATGTTCGGGCGAAAGCCGGTAGATCAGGCTGAGGATCATCGTGTTGATCGCCACCGACTTGCCCGACCCGGTGGTGCCGGCGATCAGCAGGTGGGGCATCTTGGCCAGGTTCGATACCACCGGCTCGCCGAAGATGTCCTTGCCAAGCGCCAGCGGCAATTTCATCGTGCTGTCGCCGAACTCGCGTGATGAAAGGATCTCGCGCAGCACCACCTTTTCGCGGTACGCATTCGGCAGCTCGATACCGATGACCGAACGCCCCGGCACCGTCGATACGCGGGCCGAAAGCGCTGACATGCTGCGCGCGATGTCATCGGCCAGCCCGATCACCCGGCTGGCTTTCAGCCCCGGCGCCGGTTCCAGCTCATACATCGTGACTACCGGGCCGGGACGAACCGAGACGATGTCGCCCTTGACGCCGTAATCATCGAGCACGCTTTCCAACATGCGCGCGTTTTCCTCCAACGCCTCGTCAGACAGCGAATGGCGCTGGATCAGCACGGGGTTGGTCAGCAGGTTCAGCGGCGGGTGTTCGTAAGCAGCGTGTTCGGGTTCAAAGCGCAGCGCCGGCTGCGCCTCGGCGGCGGCGCGACGCGACGGGGCGGCGGGCTTTTTCGCCGGGTGCTGCACCATGCGGCGCTGCTCGGCCGGGGTGGGCATGGTGCGCGCGGCGGGCGGCAGCGGCACGTCGATCATCTCGGGCCAGTCGTCATCGGCGTCGTCGTCGGCTTCGGCCAGCGGCGCCGGCGTCACCGCGGGGGGGGCAGGCATGTAGCGCGGCGTCGCGCGCAGCTGCGGCTCGATCCGCGGCGGGTTCGGGTCCGCGGCGGGTCGGGCGCCGCGGGCCAACCGCGCGGCGACGGCCGACAGCACGGCGGGGGCAGCGGCGGGCGGTTGCGCTGCGACAGCGGCCTTGCCGGGCACGACGGCGGCAGCGGCGGGAGCCCCGGCGCGGGCCTTGACGGCATCGGCGATGCGCATGCGAATACGTTCGGCGCTGGGGCCTTCAGGTTCGCTCGCATCGCGCCAGACCGGGGAATGTTCCACCAGTTCGGGTTCGGGCTGGGCGTAAACCTCGGGTTCGACGGCGCGGCGAATGCGCGACAGCAAGCCGCCGCGATCGGGGGCGGCCAACGGCGCGTCGCGCCGCCATGTTGCCTGACTTTCGGTCCAGGCCGCCAGTTCGGCGGCCTCGTCGGCGGCGCGTTGCGCGGCCTCGGCGCGCCGCGTGCTGGCGCGCGCTTTTGATGCTCGCGCCGCGCGCACCGAGGCCGCAGCCCCGCGCCCCAGCAGCGCCAGCGCCCCAACGTAAAGCAGCACCACCCCGACCATCAGAAACCGCAGCAGCCACCGCGCCTCGGCCAGATCCAGCCCCAGCACATAGCCCGCCATCGCCAGCGTCGCGAAGGCCACCAGCACGGTCAGCAGCTTCAGCCCCAGCCCGCTGTCCACCGGCGAGATGTTCAACAGCGCGCCCAGCACGGTATCGCCGAACAGACCGCCCAGCCCGAAGGCATGCGCCCAGTCCGCACCGGGCACCAGCGTCGCGGCATAAACCGAGGCCAGCGCCACCGCGATCGGCACCAGCACGGCGCGGCCGAGCGCGCGGTCTTCGCCGACATGCGCGGCAAATCGCAACCCCCAGGCGATCAGCGCCACCGCAAGCCCCCAGGCGCCGTGCCCGACAATCACGATCAGCGGCGAGGCCAGCGCCGCGCCGGCGCGGCCCAGCAGGTTTTGCGTGGGGGCATCTGTCACCGCCATCCAGCTGGGATCGGCGGGCGAATAGCTGCCCAGCATCAGCGCCGCCAGAATGCCAAGCCCGACCAGCACGGTGCCAAGCAGCTCTCTGCCGCGGCGCTCGATCATCGCCTGCGTGGTCTGGTCGAGCAGCGGGTCGCGGCGTCGCGCCTGATAGGAAGCCATTCGTTTCACCTCACGCATAAAGACAATCGCGCAGCTTTTGCAGGCCGCGCGCGGTTTCATCCCTCGGCGCCACAAGGGCGACGCGAAGATATTCCTTGCCGGGGTTGGTCCCTGCGACGTCGCGCGCCAGATAGGCGCCCGGCAGCACCCGAACCCCGGTTTCCGCCCAGGCCTTCAGCGCTGCCGCCTCGCCGTCGGCGACCGGAAGCCACAGGAAAAACCCGCCCTCGGGCGCCCGATAGCCGTTGACGCCGGCAAACACCTGGTCGGCGATGCCATATTTTTCAACGTATTGCAGGCGGTTGGCTGTAACGTGCGCCTCATCGGACCACGCTTTTTCGGCCACCCGCTGCAGCGGCAGCGGCAGTGGCGCGCCGGCATAGGCGCGCAGCTGGCGGATGCGGGCGATGCTTTGCGCGCCGCCGGCACAAAACCCTGACCGCAGCCCCGGCATGTTCGAGCGTTTCGAGAGCGAATTGAAGATGACCAGCCGTTCCGGGTCGGCGCCGCTGGCCTGCGCAACCTCGATCGCGCCGGGCGGCGGCGCGTCGCGCCACAGTTCCGAATAGCATTCGTCGGACAAAAGCGTGAAATCGTGCTTTTCCGCCAAGGCGAGCAAGCCGGCAAGATAGTCGCCCGGCGCCACCACGCCCTGCGGGTTGGCGGGCGAGCACAGATAGGCCAGCGCCACGCGATTCAACACATCGGGCGGCAGAGTGGCGTAATCGGGCAGAAAGCCGGTGGCCGCGGTGGCCGGCACGTAGACGGGTTCGGCACCAAGCGCCAGCGCCGCCATCGCGTAAACCTGATAGAACGGGTTCGGCATCAGCACCACGGGCCGCTTGCCGCGTTTGCTTTCGGGGCACAAGGCAAGTGCTGCGTTGAACAGGCCTTCGCGGCTGCCGTTCAACGCCACGATCCGTTCCGGCGCAACCGCGGCGCCGTAGCGCCGCCCGATCCAGCCGGAAATCGCCGCCAGAAGTTCGGGCGAACCGTCGTTGGGCGGATAGACCGCGAATTCATGCAGATGCGCGGCCAGTGTTTCGCCAAGAAACGCCGGCATTTCATGGCGCGGTTCGCCGATAGTCATGGCGATCGGCGTGCCTCCCGGGGCATGCGTATCCAACAGCTTCCGCAACCGCGGAAACGCATACTCGGGCAGGTTTGAAAACCGCTCGGGAAACGCCATGTCTGCCTCTCACGCCGGGGTCGTTGCGCCCCGTTCGCGCCAAACTTAGCCCCGCGCCGCGCCCGCGTCCAGAAAAAGCGCGGCTTTTCAGGTGGCTGGATTCGCGCTTGTGGCTTTTCAGCCGAGCGCGGCCTCGGCGGCGGCGCCCAGCCGCAGCAGGCGTTCTTCCGCCCCGGGTGCCGCCATCAGCGAAACGCCGGTCGCAGGCAGCCCGGTCGGCAGCGTCAGCACGCAAAGCCCGAAGACATTGCCGATGCGGGTGTTGCGCAGCGTCAGCAGGTTTTCCGCGGCAAAATAGGCCGGGTCCTGCAGCAGCCGCGCCGCGTCGGGCGGCAGGTTCGGCGCCGTTGGCACCAGCACCGCATCATATCCGGCGGTGGCCGCGTGCCATTGCGCCCGCAAGCCTTCCAGCTTGGCCCAGGCGGCGACATAGTCAGCGGCGCTGACGCCGGCGCCGGTGCGGAAACGTTCCAGGATCACCGGAAACATCGCCACCGGGTTGGCCTCGATCACGTCCTTCCAAAGCCCGTAGGCCTCGGGCGCAAACAGCACGCCTGACAGGGCCATCGCCGCATCGACCACGGGCAGGCTGCGCCGCTCGATCCGCGCCCCGGCGCGGGCCAACCGTTCCACCGCGGCCTCGAATCCGCGCACGGGTTCCGGGCGCGCTTCTTGCAGCGGCAGACCCTCCAGCACCAGCAGCCGGGCGCGGGCCAGGCTGGCGCCGCGCAGATCGGCCGGCCTGCCGCTTTCCAGCGCTGCAAGCATCAGCGCGCAGTCCTCGACACTGCGGGCCAGCGGCCCGACCGTGTCGAACCGCAGGCACAGCGGCACCACCCCGGTCAGTGGCAGCCGCCCATGCGTGGTTTTCAGCCCGACCAGATCGTTCCAGACCGCCGGCACCCGCACCGAGCCGCCGGTGTCGGACCCGACCGCCGCCGCCGCCAGACGCCGCGCCACCGAAACCGCCGCCCCGGAAGACGAGCCTCCGGGCGCCAACCTGGGGTCATGCACATTGGGCGGTGTGGCGGTGGAAGGGTTCACGCCGAGGCCTGAAAACGCCAGTTCGGTCATATGCGTCTTGCCAAGACATACCAGCCCCTGCAACGTCGCCTGCCGCAGCACCTCGGCATCGGCGGCCGGAACTCGGCCTTGCAGCAGTCGGCTGCCCGCCTCGGTGGCAACGCCGGCGGTGTCGTAAAGATCCTTCCACGACACCGGCACCCCGTCCAGCGGGCCGCGCAACATGCCGGCTTTCGCACGGGCACGCGCCGCCATCGCCTCGTCGCGGGCGCGATCCGGGGTCAGGCGGGCGTAGATGCGCGTGCCCTCGGGTGCGGCATTCACTGCTTCCAGATAGGATTCGGCCAGATCGACCGGGTCGGCCTTGCCGGCAGCTATCGCCCTGCCCTGTTCCGCCGCCGTCGCTGCGCGCCAATCCATGCCCCACCTCCGCATTGTCGCGCGCAGGCTAGCGGCACGCCCGGTCTTGGACAATCCCGCGCGGCGCGCCATAGTGGCACCATGAGCTATGATTCCGACGTGCTGATAGCGGGCGGCGGGCTGAATGGCCCGGCGCTGGCGCTGGCCTTGGCCGGCGCCGGGTTGCGGGTGACCGTGGTCGATGCCCAGCCCCCCCGCGCGCGCAGCGCTGCGGGTTTCGACGGGCGCGCCTATGCGCTGGCGATCGCCTCGCAGCATCTGCTGGCGGCGGTGGGGCTGTGGCCGGCGCTTGCGGCCAACGCGCAGCCGATCACCATGGTGCGCGCTGCCGATGGCCGCGCTGGCGAGGCCGCGGCGCCCTTTGCGCTGCGCTTTGACGCGGCCGAGCTTGACGGCGGGCCGCTGGGTTACATGCTGGAAGACCGCTTTCTGGCGCGCGCCTTCGCGGATGCCATGGCCGAGAATCCGCGCATCACGCTGATTGCGCAGACCTCGGTGGTGGCGCAACAGCCCGACGCTGTGGGCGTCACGGTCACGCTTTCCGACGGCCGGTCTTTGCGGGCGCGGCTGCTGGTGGGCGCCGACGGGCGGCGCTCGGGCGTGGCCGAGCGGGCGGGCATCACGCGCACCGTCCGGGGCTATGGACAGACCGCGCTGGTCTGCGCGCTGGACCACGAATTGCCGCACAATGGCGTGGCGCAGCAGGTCTTTCTGCCCACCGGCCCGCTGGCGATTCTGCCGCTGCCGGGCAACCGATGCTCTATCGTCTGGAGCGAGACCGACGCCAATGCCCGCACCCTTGAAGCGCTGGACGATGCCGATTTTCTGGCTCTGCTGCGGCCACGCTTCGGCACGCATCTGGGCGCGATCGCGCTGGCAGGGCCGCGGTTTTCCTACCCGCTGAACCTGACGCTGGCCAATGCCTGCATCGTGCACCGCGTGGCGCTGGCGGGCGATGCGGCGCATGGTGTGCACCCGGTCGCGGGGCAGGGGCTGAACCTTGGCCTGCGCGACGTGGCGGTGCTGGCCGAGGTGCTTGCCGATGCGGCGCGGCGCGGCGAGGACATCGGCGCGGCGGATGTTCTGGCGCGCTATCAGGGCTGGCGGCGGTTCGACGCAACCGCGCTGGCGCTGGCAATGGATGCTGTCAACCGGCTGTTTTCCAACGATAACCCGGTGTTGCGTGCGGGCCGCGACCTTGGCCTTGGCCTGGTGCAGGCGGTCCCCGGACTGCGCCGCGCCTGCATGCGCCAGGCCGCCGGACTGACTACCAACCCGCCGCGCCTGCTGGCAGGCCAGCCGCTTTAATCCAGCCGCCGCGCCTCATCAGGCAACAGAATCGGCACCCCGCCGCGGATCGGGTAGGCCAGACCGGCGGGGCGGGAAATCAGTTCCTGCGCCTCGGCATCATAGACCAGCACCGCATGCGTCAGCGGGCAGACCAGCGCTTCGAGCATGCGGCGATCATGGGCGGGTCTGGCGCCGGTCATTGCAACACCTCGTCGCCGCCCTCGCCGCCCCCGCGCAGCGCAAATTCGATCAGCGTTTCAAGCGTTTCGCGCCGGGCGCGCAGGGTCGGTGCCTCCAGCAGCGCCTGTTTGTCTTCGGGCGACAGCGGCAGCAGCATGGCCAGCGAGTCGATCAGCAGATCGTCCTCGGCGGATTTCAGCGTTTCCCAGTCGGTGGCAAGCCCGGCAGCTACGAAATAGCGCCCCAGCAGTGCCAGAAAGGGTTTGCGC
>Ga0326597_10003016_pt1 | contig 24636 bp, 21 predicted proteins | sample RVTome_12_FD_203789 | JGI IMG/M metagenome (GOLD analysis project Ga0326597, IMG submission 203789) | Soil microbial communities from uranium-contaminated site in the Upper Colorado River Basin, Wyoming, United States - RVT100D185 | ecosystem: Environmental > Terrestrial > Soil > Contaminated >... | reverse complement strand
TCGAGATCGCGACTCGAGAGACCCCCCTGGTGCTGTGGCTCGAGGACCTTCACTGGTCCGACGTCTCGACTCTCGACTGGCTCGCCTACCTGGCTCGACGCCCCGGGCCGGCACGGCTTCTCCTGCTCGGTTCCTACCGGCCGGCCGAGGTGCTCGCTCGAGGACATCCGCTCGAGGCGATTCGGGCCGAGCTCGAGGTGCAAGGACGCTGCCGTGATCTCGCGCTCTCTCTGCTTGATGCGACCGCGGTCGGCGAGTACATCGCGCGACGGTTCCCGTCCACGGTGCCGCTCGCCTCCCTCGTGTCGGCGGTCCATAGGCGCACGAGCGGCAATCCATTATTCGTCGCGCACGTCTGCGATGACCTTGTCCGGACCGGCGCGCTCGTCGACCGCGACGGCCAATGGGAGCTGGGGGGCAGTTCGGAGGAGGTCGCGCTTCCCGGCCAGGTCAGCCGACTGATCGGCCTACAGGTTGACCGTCTCGCGGCTTTCGACCGCCGCGTCCTGGAGGGAGCCAGCGCTGCCGGGACCGAGTTCTCGTCGCTCGCAGCGGCCGCGGCAGCCGACGTGACCATCGACGCGGCGGAAGCGTGTTGCGCCCGGCTGGTCCGTCGCGAGCTCTTCCTGGTTCCGCGTGGCGCCGACGAGTGGTCGGACGGGTCGGTGGCCGGGCGCTATGCGTTTCGCCACGCCATCTGCCAGGAGACGGTCTATGAGCGCCTCCCGCCGGGCCGGCGGGCCGCGATGCACCGGCGGATCGGCGCGCGGCTCGAGGCAGCTCTGGGGGCCGCGAGTGGAGAGGCCGCCGCCGAGTTGGCGATGCATTTCGAATTGGGGCGCGAGTCCGATCGGGCCATCCGCCACCGGCATCGCGCCGGCGAGATCGCGACTCAGCGCGGCGCTGCGAGGGAGGCGGTGGCACACTTGACGCGCGCGCTCGAGCTGCTGGCATCGCAGCCCGATCGGATGGCGCGGGCCGAGGAGGAGATCACGATCCAGATCGCGCTCGGCGGCCCCCTCATGGCGATCAAGGGCCGAGGCGCGCCCGACGTCGAGCGCGCATACCTGCGCGCCCAGGCGCTTTGCGAGCAGGTGGGCGATGTCCCGCGGCTGTTCCCGGCACTGTGGGGTCTGTTCCTGTTTCGGCGGAGCCGTGGCGATATCGACGCCGCTTTGGATCTCGGCAATCGGCTCCTGGCGCTGGCTCGGCGTGTCGATGACGCCGGCCTCCTGCTGCAGGCGCATCATGCGCTGTGGGCGACGCGCTTCGCTCGCGGGGAGCTCCTCGAGGCCCGCGAGCACGCCGCGCAGGGCCGCAGCCTCTACGACGTGGACCGGCACGCGTCCCTGGCGGCGGTCTACGGCAACCACGACCCGGGGGTGTGCGCCCTCGCCCACCGCGCATGGGTCCTCGGCCTCCTCGATGAGCCGGAGGGCGCGTCTCGAGCCGCTGCGGAAGCCATCGCCCTGGCCCGGATGGTCGGCCACGATTTCAGCCAGGCGCACGCGTTGCTCTACGCCGCCCGCGTCCATCAACTCCGCGGCGACTGGCAAAGGACCCGCGAGCACGCGGAGTCGGCTCGCGCCATCGCCCGTGACAACGGATTCATCCAGCTCGTGGCGTGGGCGGATGTCATGCGCGGCTGGGCGCTCGCCCAGGATGGTCACGGCGAGGAGGGGGTTGCGACGGCGCGTACCGGCATCACAGCCCTCACTGCTTCGGGCTCAAGAGACTTCGTGACGTACTTCCTCGGTCTGTTGGCAGAGACCCTCGGCCGGGCAAGGCAGGCCCAGCAGGCCCTGACCGTCGTGGCCGATGCCCTGGACGTGGTCGAGCGGTGCGGGGAGCGCTTCTACGAGGCGGAGCTTTACCGCGTCAAGGGCGAGCTGATGCGCGATAGCGGAGGCGAGTCTTGCCGCGTCCTCGAGTGCTTCCGGACTGCGCTGGCGGTCGCGCGCCAGCAGGACGCGCGAGCCCTCGAGCGGCGAGTTCTCGCCGCCCTGAGCACGACTCCGGAGCGGTTGAGCTGAGGGCGGATAGACGGACCGTAGCCGTCGCGGTAACACTTCTCTTGAGGGGGATCGCGAGTTTGACCCTGCCGTCGCCGTCTGGCAGGATCGGTGCGATGCTGACCCGGATCGATCACGTCATGATCGGCGTTCCCGGGGCAACCTTTCCTGAGGAGACCACCAATGGATGCTCTCGTCGCGAAGATGAACGCCCTCTGCGAGGCCCTGCCGTTTCAGACGGGCTGGTATCTCAAGGATCTGAAGACGGGCAGGTCCGCGAACCGGCTCGGCGACGTGCCCGTGCCGTCGGCCAGCACGCGCAAGATCTCCATCCTGATGGCCGCGCTCAAGGCCGTGCACGACGGCAAGCTCGCGCTGGACCAGAAGGTGACGATCGAGGCAAGGTACCAGGACAACGACTCGGGCACCTTCCAGCACATGACGCCCGGCTTCTGGATCACCTTCCGCGACGCGCTCACGCAGATGATCATCGTCAGCGACAACACGTGCACGGGCACCGTGGTCGACCTGGTGGGGCTCGCGAACGTCCAGAGCTTCTGCGAGTCGGCCGGCATGACGCGGACCATCCACCGCTTCGGCATCCCGCCGCGGCTCGGCCCCGACCACACGCTGGAGCAGGTGACGACGACCACGCCCAACGACCAGGGGTTGCTGCTCGAGATGATCCTGCGCGGCGCGTCCGACGAGGCCGCGGCCGCCGCGCTCGGCTCGACGCCCGAGCTCTGCCGCCTGGCGCTCGACATCCTCTCCTGGCAGAAGCTCAAGACCCGCCTGCCGTCGCAGCTTCCCCTCGGCACCAAGGTCGCCCACAAGACGGGGACGGGATCGCGCGGTTTCATGGACGCGGGCATCATCTACAAGGACGGCGAGCCGCTCTTCATCCTGACCGCCTACACGGAAGCCGTGCCCGCCGCGCTCCCCGACGGCACGCCGGGCTTCGCCGCCGCCTACCAGCTCATCGGCAGGATGTCGAGGCTCTGCTGGGACGCGCTCGGCTAGTGTCCTTTCCCAGAGATTCAATGACAAAATCGAGCCACGCTCGCCCAGATTTCGTCGGCAGTCTTGGTCCACACGGAGGTCATTTCTGGGACTGGACACTACTTTGCAGCGTTGGAGAGTCGCTCCCAGAAGTGCTTGAACGACGGTGAATGCCTACGCGCTTTTCTGGGACTGAACTTTGGCGCTATTCGCTTCGCGAAATCAATCTTATTGAATGCGGCTGATGGATATTTCTGGCGCCACAGGGCCACCAGTTGCCCGCCGGCGTTGGTGGCTCCGGTATCCTCTGGTACAGAGTAGCGGGCGCCCTCTAAGACTGCCCGGATGGCGTCTTCATCTGCCATGAACCATGCCTCCAGGGCCCGAACGGCTACGCAAATGAACAGGAAGCGTTCCTCAATCGGCTTGCGTGCCTCAACCTGAATACCTGGTTCGAATTCACCTACGACAGCTATAGGGCACGGCGAATCATCCCGATCAACCAAGATGAATCCTGCCGAGTAGCGTGCGTCTCGGAACGCTTCTAATAGGCGAGGAGTCTCCCGAATAAGACGTGCGCGGTCCTTCATCACGCGAACGTCGAACCGGGTGCTCTTGAAATACTTTTGGAGCACCTTGTTCCAGAATGCTCTGTCCGATGGTCCTTCAACTCCCACGCCAATGGTCAAGGTACACCGCCAAGGGTGCCTTGGACCCAGAGCTCTCCAAGCCGAAAATGCTTGCGAAACTTTTCGACATCCGCCACATCACTCGCATGGCGCACCTTCGTAAAGCCCTCTATCTTGTCACACAGAAGAATCTCGTATGGTTCCAGGTAGTCGAGGAAGGCTGGATTGTGCGTTGTCACTATGACTTGTCGCTGCTCCGCGGCTGTCCGAAGTATTGAGACGATGTGTTCGGCAAGATGCGGATGCAGTCCATTCTCTGGTTCTTCAATCGCAACCAGAGACGGCTGCCTCGTTCTCCAGTGCGAGATAACCAGAAGGGCCAAGAGGCGGATGGTGCCGTCCGATACCGCATCAGGATTGAGTGCGCCCCGGATCTTGTCCTCAAGAACTTGAAATGCCCATTTGCCCTCAACTGGCAACTGAGTTGTCTTGATGTCCCGAAATCCTGGTACGACGCTCTTCAAGCCTGCGATGATAGCGTCGAGTACACCCTTTCCGTTCTGCTTTTCGATCTTGTGAAGGATGACGGCAAGATTTTCCCCGGCAGGTCCTAGATCCACTCCGGGCACATCCTTAAATGGCAGCCTGGCCACATGAGGACTGACATTGTAGAAGCGCCACTCTGAAATTATGCTTCGGAGGACGACGCAAGGAACGCTATAGAAGCCGACATCGAGGGCGAGTCGGCTAGATTCTTGTGGCGGGACAGTTAGTCGGCGTGCATCCTTCTCGCCGAGCGGGTCCATGATTTCAACTTCCTGCTTGGTCCGGTGGAGGTGGTACTTCTGTACCTCTTTCCCTTCGGAGACCAAGTCGGCCGTCAGGTCTTCCGAATCTACCTCGGGGACGCCGCTGTCACTCCGGAGGTCGAGGGTCAGGACATAGCGAAATTGCGAAATGGTGACACGGGTGCGCCCCGCGGGGAAGACAACGTTCTGATTCTGGAGGGTTATATCGATTTTGAGAGGCTTCGGCTGTGTGCGTTCCCGAAGAATCTTATTCCTGACTTCGGCGATTCCTCCAAATTCATTCACGGCAAATTCGGCGTTCTGAGTAACGGCGTATCTGAGGAAGCGCAACGCAGAGATAAAGTTGGTCTTCCCGGAAGCGTTGGCGCCGACGACGAAATTGAGAGGGCCGAGAGCGATTCGTTGCCCGGGGGTTCCGAAGCTCTTGAAACCCTCGATTTGAAGCTCGCTGACTATGCCTGGCGGTGTCACGGGTCCAGCACCCCGATGACGTATCTAATGAATGACCGCGCGAGGGCCTGTTGCACTAGCGCAACAGACTCCCGTGGTGCTCAGTGAGTTCGGCCACGGTCGAAAAGCGAGCGAATCTTCGCATGCCATCAAGCCTCAGACTTGAAGTCAGGGTTGGTTGCGGGTTCAGAATGCCGTTTCAGACTATTCTTGTACCCTACGTGTTGTCAAACGGATGACCTGATAGGCGCTTGTCTTCGAGGATGACGGGATCTCGATGACGCACTTGCGCTTGAGCTCCTCCCGAGACATCTCCCGAGGTGTCATCGGACCCCTTTGGAGATGAATTACCCGCAATACGGCACGGAGCGACCTGGTGTGCGGTCCGGGAAATGATGGCTATGTTCAAAGGTCCCGGTGCTCCTGCTGCCGCCGGCCCGTCATCGCGCCGCGGGCGCCTTGTCGGCGACCCACTCGAGGCCGAGGCCCCGGAGCTTGGCGGGCGTCGGGTAGCCCGTCGCCGGGTCCCAGCCCGCGAGCCGGTAGTAGCTTCCGCGCGCGTGCTCGAACTCCTCGGTGGTCAGTGCCACGCCCGCCGTCGGGCCCTTGCCGGCGAGGGGCTGGAAGAGCTTCTTCGGCAGCACGTCGGCGGCCTTGCCGATGCCCTCGCGCGCGTTGAAGGCACGCATGAGGTTGATCTTCCGTTCCCCGATCTCCAGCAACTCGTCCATCGTCGCCTGCCACCCCGTGCCAGCGCGCACCAGCTCGACGGTCTCCGAGGGGCCGTAGAGCTGCCACGAGGGACCCCAGACGAACTGGCAGAGCCCGAGCGTGTCGAGGGCGGAGTAGAAGCACTGCGAGCGGAAGGCGAAGCGAACCTTGGCGTCCGAGAGATCTGTGGCCGGCAGGCTCGTGGCAATGTCCAGCTTCTCGAGCCGCCCGTGCTGGAGGGTGCCCGGCTTGTTCCGGAGCGCCGAGTCGTGCTCGGAGGATTGGTGGTCGGCACCGAAGGGGTTGACGGCGTAGACGAGGCCTAGCGAGCGCTTGACCTGCGGCATATGCGCTGGCAGCTCTTGCCCTTTGACCGTGACGGTCAGGTCGACCGCCGCCTGGCCGAGCGTCTTCGCCGCGCGGAGGCTGCCCTCGGCGAGGAGATCGCCGACGCCGCGACGGAGCGCGATGGCTTCGATGGCGCGGAGAACGGCCTGGCCGTCACCGTACTCCAGCCCCAGCCCCTTGTCATCGAGGAGACCCAGGGACTTGGCCTCCATCGCCCATGCGATGGTCCCGCCGGCCGAGATCGTGTCCATTCCGTACTTGTTGGCGTCGGCCGATGCCTTGGAGAGGAGCTTGAGGTCGCCCACGCCGCACATGGAGCCGAAGAGGGACAACGTCTCGTACTCGGGGCCGCCGTAGACCGGGTCGATGTCGAGGCCGGGCTCGTGGACCTCGACGGTGCGCTTGCACTTCACCACGCAGGCGTAGCAGGTGTCGCGTTCCTTGAGGATGGTCTTGGCGAGCGTCGAGCCGTCGATCTCCTTCGCGTGCTCGAAGGTGCCCTCGCTGTAGTTGCGTGTCGGCAGGCCGCCGACCTTGTCCTGGATGGCGAGCACCCCCGCCGTTCCGTATTCCCCGAACCACACGATGCCGGGATTCGCCTCCTGCAGCTCCTTCAGCCGCTTCACCAGGCCGCGGAAGGCCTCGGGCACCGCGGGCTTCGGCGACTTGCTCCCGCGCACCACGACCGCCTTGAGCCGCTTCGATCCCATCACCGCGCCGAGGCCCGTGCGGCCGTTGGCGCGATTGACCATGTTCATGATCGCGGCGAAGCGCACGAGGTTTTCGCCCGCGGGGCCGATCTGGGCGATCTCCACCTTCTCGTCGCCGATCTCCTTCTTGATGAGGCTGTCGACCTCGGCTGTGACCTTGCCCCAGAGGTGCCTGGCGGGACGCAGCTCGGCCTTGCCGTCGTTGAGCCAGAGGTACACGGGCTCCGTGGCCCGGCCGGTGAAGACGATGGCGTCGGCGCCGGCGGCCCGCATCTCGGCGGGGAAGAAACCGCCGCACTGGCTGTCGCCGATCGCGCCGGTCAGCGGCGAGCGCGCGCACGCGGTCATCCGGCTCTGGCCCGAGATCGCGAGCCCGGTCAGCGGGCTCACGGCCATGACCAGCACATTGTCGGGGCCGAGCGGGTCGGCGCCCACGGGAATGGACTGCAAGAGGAGGTACGCGGCGAGCGCGCTTCCCCCGGGGTACTTGCGGTAGACGTCCTCGGGCAGAGTCTTCGTCTCGATGGTGCTGCGGCTCAGATCGACGTGGTAGACGGTCGCGGTGAGTGCCAAGTCTTGATCTCCTCCGTGTTGGGGGGCGGTGTCGCGACGGGCTGAAGTGTACCCTAACCCGCGGGCCGATGGTATTCTGCCGCCTGGAGGGTCCACCCCATGTTGACCCGGGAAGAAAACGAGCTGCTCACGAGAACGGGGCCGGGGACGGCGATGGGCGCCCTCCTTCGGCGGTACTGGATCCCCGTCGTGCAGTCCGGCGAGCTCGAGGCCGGCGGCCGCGTCAAGCGGGTCAGGCTCCTTTGCGAGCCCCTGATCGCCTTCCGGGGCAAGAGCGGCCGGCCCGGTCTCATCGGCGAGTTCTGTCCCCACCGGCTCGCCTCCCTCTACTTCGGCCGCGTCGACGAGGACGGGATGAGCTGCGCGTACCACGGCTGGAAGTTCGGAGCCGACGGCCGCTGCCTCGAGATGCCGAGCGAGCCGCCGGAGTCGAGCTTCGCCTCGAAAGTCCGACACGTCGCCTATCCGTGCGAGGAGCGGGGCGGCGTGATCTGGGCCTACTTGGGAACGGCGGGGGGAACGGCGGGGGGGCCCGCGAGCCCGCCGCCGCTGCCGCGGCTCGAGTGGACCCTCCTGCCGGAACCCCACGCGCTCATCTCCAAGCGCGTCCAGGAGTGCAACTGGTTCCAGGCGCTCGAGGGCGGGATCGACTCGAGCCACATCTCGTTCCTGCACGCGCCGCTCAGCCACGCGGACACGGAGGTCGCGCGCGAGCTGGACAGGGCGAGCTTCGGCGTCGGCGAGGCCGTGCAGACGGCCGATCGGGCTCCGCGCTTCGAGGTGGCGGACACCGACTACGGCGCGCTCATCGGCGCGCGGCGGTCGTGGCCGGACGGGCGGTACTACTGGCGCATCAGCCAGTTCCTGATGCCGTTCTACACGATGCCGCCGACCGACCGCGACGAGAAGATCGTCCAGTCGCACATCTGGGTGCCGATGGACGACATCAATGTCGTCAACTGGATGGTCACGTGGCACCCCGATCGCGCGCTCACCGGCGAGGAGCGGGCGCTGCACCTCGCGGGCAAGGGCGCGCACGTCTGCGACTACGCGCCGGCGACGTCCGACGCTTACGGCGACGTGCGCACCGCCGCCAACCGCGGCAACGACTACGGCATGGACTGGGACGTGCACCGCACCCGCATGGTCTGCGGCATCCCGGGCTTCGGCGTGCAGGATCAGGCCATCCAGGAGAGCCAGGGGCCCATCGTGGACCGCACGCAGGAGCGGCTCGGGACGAGCGACACCGCGATCATCCACGTCCGCAGGCGGCTCATGAGCGAGGCACGGGCGCTCCGCGATCGGGGCGAGCCGCCTCCGGCAGCCGACCCCGAGTCCTTCTGCGTGCGCTCGGCCTCCGTCCTGCTGCCCTCGGACGCCAACTGGGTCGAGGGCGCGATGGCGCGGGTCGTCGTCAAGCCCGGCGGCCAGCTGACACTGGCCTGAGCGTGTCCGTGGCCGGACGCATGGCCGGGCGCGTCGCCCTCGTCACGGGCGGGGGAGGCGGCATCGGAGAGGCGACGGGCCGGCTGTTCGCCGAAGAGGGCGGGCAGGTCGCCCTCGTGGACAGCGACAAGGCCGCGGTCGAGGCGGCCGCGGCCGGCATCGCCAAGGATGTCGCCGGCGCGCGCGTCTCGGCGATAGCCGCCGACCTCAGCAGCGAGGCGGAAGCCCGGCGGACCGTGGACGAGGCTCTCGCCGCCTTCGGCGCGCTGCACACGCTGGTCAATGTCGCCGGCGTCAGGCTCTACACGCCGATGGCAGAGGCTGATGCAGCCGGGTGGGAGTTCATCCTCGGCGTCAACGTTCTCGCCACGGCCTACTGCTGCAAGGCCGCGCTGCCGTCACTGCGGCTCGGCGGGCGCGGCTCCATCGTCAACGTCTCGTCGGTCTACGGCGTCAAGGGGCGGGCGGGCATGGGCCAGTACGACGCGAGCAAGGCCGCCGTGCTTGGCTTCACCCGCGCGCTGGCCGTCGAGGAGGCGCCGCACGGCATCCGCGTGAACGCGGTGTGCCCGGGCGGAACGATCACGCCCTTTCACATCCGCCGGGCCGCCGGGCAGGGCGTCCCGGAGGCCGACCTCCGCGCTCAGCGCGCGCAGGACAACCTCCTCGGGCGCTGGGCGGAGCCGCGGGAGGTCGCCTGCCCGATCCTCTTCCTCGCCTGCGACGAGTCCTCCTATATCACCAGCGCGACCCTCATGGTGGACGCCGGCAAGTCCATCCTTTAATTAGTACGTAATACGCGTCCGTTGACGCGGCAGGCCGCGAGGGTAGCCCAGGGCTTCCGTCGGCTGGTCAAAGGCACCACGCCACAGGTGCTCGATCAGGTTTCGGGCTCCGTTACCGTGCGACCGATGGTCCGAAAGGTCCTCCCGACTGGCAGATCCTCGAAGTACAGGCCCAGGCCGACGGTTTCCATCATTGCGCCCTCACGCGCCCGAGCAGGCTGTTTGCGATGATGTTGCGCTGGATCTGGTTGGTGCCCTCGATGATCTGGAGCACCTTGGCGTCGCGCATGTAGCGGTTGATCGGGAACTCCGCCGAGATGCCCGCAGCGCCGAACAGCTGCACCGCGTCCGTGGCGACCCTCATCGCGGTGTCTGTCGCGAAGCACTTGGCCATGGCGGCGATGGGCGCCAGCTGCTTGCCCGACACGCCCGCGTCGGCCATGGCGGCTGCGCGATACACGAGGTTGCGCGCCGCCTCGGTCTGCATGGCCATGTCGGCGAGCATCCAGCGCACGCCCTGGAAGTCGCTCACCGTCCGGCCGAACGCGACACGATTCTGCACGAACTCGATCGCATGGTCGATCGCGCCCTGGGCCAACCCCACGCCCCGGGCGCCCATGATGGGGCGTGCCGCGTTGAACGCTTCCATGACGATCTTGAAGCCCTTGCCCTCCGCGCCGACCCGGTTCGCCTCCGGCACGAAGACGTCTTCGAGAAACAGCGGGCACGAGGGAATTCCGCGGGCGCCGGTCTTGTCTTCCTTGCGGCCGACCTGGAATCCCCTCGTGCCGCGCTCGATGATGAAGAGATTGATGTTGCCCGGGGCGTCGTCCTGGCCCGCCTTGGCCGCAATGACGACGAAATCGGCGACGGGCGCGCCGGTGCACCAGACCTTCGACCCGGTGATCCGGTAGCCGCCGTCGACCCGTCTTGCGCGCGTCCTGATGCCGGCGACATCGGAGCCGCTCTGCGGCTCGGTGACGGAGATGGCGGCGCGCAGCTCACCGGAGGCGAGGCCGGGCAGGAAGCGCTTCTTCTGTTCCTCGGTACCTCCTGCGAGGATGGCGCCGAACGGCGTCCATTGGACCACCAGGAGATAGGCGGTGTTGTAGCAGACCCGCCCCAGCTCTTCGACCGCAACGCAGGCCGACAGCATGCTGCCGGTGCCGCCGTACTCGGGCGGGAACGGCAGGGTGAAGAGCCGGAGCTCCTTGAGCAGGTCGAAAATGTCTTGCGGATACTCCGCCGTGCGGTCGATGTCGTTGGCGCGGGGCGCGACTCGTTCACGGGCGACCCGTCGAATCAGGTCCTGGATTTGGCGGTGGTCGTCATTCAGCGCGTAGGTCATTCTAGTGTCCCTGTCGCAAGAGACGGGCCGACCGCAGCGGCGACATCCCCTTCCCGAGTGTTCGATACCGGTCAAGCGCCGCGGAAGGCAGCTCGACCTGGTTGGGACTGCCCATTGCCCCTTCCTTCCTCTTCGGTCGCCCCAAGCAGAGAACGGCAGGTCCAACCGGGCGCCCCTGTCTACATCGCATCGCAGACACCGGAATGTCAAGGACGAAGCCGCAACTCCGAGGGCCACGTCGTGGTCGTCGCGAACCCATTGAAGCGACATTCACGTCGAGGGCATTCGACGATTTCGACGAATCCGAGGCCGCTGTGCCCGGCGCCCCGGTCGCAAGTCCGCGAGAACCCGGCTGGGCCGGCAAGCCCGGCTGCTGGCACGGGCGATGCTCCTCTCTTGGGGCGAGTGAACTTCACGAGAGAGGAGGTGAGCGACCATGAAGCGGTTTCTGACAGTAGCACTCGTAGTGGCAGCGTCCCTGGCGCTTGTCGGGGCGGCCTTCGCGCAGATGGGCGGGCCGGGCCGGATGTGGGGCGGCGGGATGGGCCCGGGGATGATGGGAGGTGCCGGTCAGTTCGGATGCCCCGGCGCGGCGGTGTCCGCGCAGCAGCAGGGGGCGGCTCAGATCACTGCGGAGCAGGCGAAGGACATGGCCCAGCAGTACGCCGACCAGTACCTCAAGGGCTTCAAGGTGGAGAAGGTGCTGCCCTTCGCAGGGAGAGGCGGTGCGATGTATTCGGTGGAGATGCAGGGGCACGACGGTCAGGTGCGGACCCTGCACGTGAATCCGTGGGGCAACGTGATGCCGTTCGGCGGTTCGTCCCGGCGCGCTGGTTAGCAGAGTCTCTTCTTGCCGCGACCCCGGGGCCTTCAGGTCCGGGGGTCGCGGCGTGATCCCTAAAGCGGCGTGATAGCATAGGCGACATGAGCGGCCGATGACACGACGCTCTCCGCTTCGCTATTTCCTGGCCTCGGTCCTCCTTCTCGCCGCGCTGGCCGCGCTCTTCGGCCTCTCTGAGGCGCTCCGCACCCAGCACGAGCTCACGCGCCAGCTCGACGAGAAGGGGCTCGCGCTCGCCGGGGCCCTCGAGATCTCGAGCCGGAACGCCATCCTGAGCAACGCGCTCATGGAGGAGATGATCACCCAGCGGCTGCTCGACAACGCCCGTATGGTGGACCAGGTCCTGCTCTCCCGGCCGGCGGATCCCCAGTGGCTCAAGCGCGTCAGCGCGGCCAACGGGCTCGCGCGAGTGGATCTGCTCGACCGTGCGGGCCGCCCGTACGAGCCGCCTCCGCCGCCAGCCTCGCCGCCCCCGCCGTTTCCAATGATGGGAGGCATGATGGGACGAGCGCCGGGTACGCCGGCCGAGGCCCACGAGCGCCATGCCCGGATGATGTACATGTGGGGGCGGAGCTGGGCGGCACCGTCTCCCGAGGAGGAGGCCCCGCCGGCGATCCGCGACCGGAAGTTCTGGAAGGGCACGGTCCTGGGCGTCGCGGTCGGGGCGCGAAGCTTCCCGGGGATCATCGCCGTCCACGCCGACGCCAACTCCGTGCTGAACTTCAGGCGGGAGATCGGCGTCCAGCGACAGGTCGAGGATCTCGGCCGCCAGCCCGGCATCGAGTCTGTCGCGCTCCTGGACCAGGACCTGACGGTGCTCGCCCACTCGACTCCCGACCGCGTGGGCGAGCGCGAGGCGGACGAAGGGCTCCAGTCCGCGCTCGAGAGCGGGCGTGTCCTCACGCGAATGGTCGGGAGCGCAGGCGGCGGCAGGGTCTACCAGGTCGTCAAGCCTCTCGCGCTCGAGGGGTCCCGCACCGGGCTCCTCCGGATCGAGCTGTCCACGGCGTCCATGGACAGGATCTGGAAGGGCGACACGCTCACTGCTGCCGTCACAGCGGCGGCAGTGCTCGGGCTCGGGATCCTGGGGATGAGCGTGATCTTCTACACCCAGCACCGCCACCTGAGGGAGGTGAAGGCGCTCGAGGCGGAAATGGAGCGCGGCGAGCGCCTGGCCACGGTCGGGAACATGGCCGCCGCGGTCGCCCACGAGATCCGCAACCCGCTCAACGCGGTCTCGATGGGAATGCAGCGCCTCCGCGTCGAATTCGAGCCGGCTCCGCGCGAGGAGTACCTGCGCATGGTGGACCTGGTCCAGGGCGAGGTCCGACGCCTCAACGTGATCGTGGAGGAATTCCTCTCGCTGGCCCGGCCGCTGTCGCTCAAGCGAGAGCCCATCATCGTGGCGGCTCTCCTCGACGAGGTGCTGGGTCTCGTGGAGTCAGAAGCGCGCGGAGCCGGCATCACCATCGAGCGGGAGATTCCGGCCGGACTCCCGGTGCTGCATGCGGACCGAGACCGCATCAAGCAGGTGCTGCTCAACCTGGTATTGAACGCGATCCAGGCGATGCCCTCGGGCGGGACGCTTGAGATCGGCGCCGGGGCCGGGGGTGGGACGCTGACCGTCACCGTGGCGGATACCGGGAGCGGCATCGCCCCGGAGGTGCTTTCGAAGGTGTTCGAGCCGTACGTGACGACCAAGACCCAGGGGCTCGGGCTAGGTCTCGCCATTGCACGACGCATTGTCGAGGCCCACGGCGGCAGTATCCAGGCTGAGAGCGAGCCCGGGCGGCGCACCCGCTTCCGGTTTGCGCTCCCGCTCGACGAGCCGGCCAATGGCTGATCCTTTCCGCATCCTGGTGGTGGACGACGAGCCGGCCCAGCGCGAGCTCGTCGGCGGGTTTCTCAGAAAGCACGGCTTCGACGTCGCGGAGGCGGGAGGCGGCAGGGAGGCCGTGGCCCGCTTCAAGCAGGAGGCTTTCGACCTGGTGCTCACGGACCAGCGGATGCCGGACCTCTCGGGCATCGAGGTGCTCGAGGCCGTCCGATCGACGAGCCCCGAGACGGCGGTGGTGATCATCACCGCTTACGGCACCATCGAGACCGCCGTGAGCGCGGTCAAGGCGGGAGCCGCGGACTACCTCACCAAGCCGCTCAACCTGGACGATCTCCTGCATCGCGTCCACCGGGTGCGCGAGCGCCAGCGCCTCGTCGCCGAGAACCGCGAGCTCCGCGAGGCCCTCGCCGAACGGCACCGCGTCGAAGGCATCATCGGCGACAGCGGACGGATGCAGGAGGTGCTGTCCCTGGTGCGCCGGGTCGCCCTGAGCGATGCCACCGTCCTCATCCGGGGCGAGAGCGGCACCGGCAAGGAGCTCATCGCCCGGGCGCTTCACTACGCGAGCCCCCGGGCGGCCGGCCCCCTCGTCAAGGTCAACTGCGCCGCGCTGGCCGAGAGCCTGCTCGAGGCGGAGCTCTTCGGCCACGAGAAGGGCGCTTTCACCGGGGCGGTGGCCAGTCGCAAGGGCCGCTTCGAGCTGGCCGACGGCGGCAGCATCTTCCTGGACGAGATCGGCGACCTGCCGCCCCACCTTCAGGTGAAGCTCTTGAGGGTGCTCCAGGAGCGTGAGTTCGAGCGGGTGGGCTCGAGCCGGCCGATCAAGGTGGACGTGCGGCTTCTGGCGGCGACACACCGGAACCTGGAAGCCCTCGTGCGGGAGGGCCGTTTCCGCGAGGATCTCTACTACCGCATCAACGTGGTCACGATCATCCTGCCGCCGCTCCGGGAGCGGCGGGAGGACCTGCCGCCGCTCATCGAGCACTTCCTGAGCGCCTTCGCCGGGAAGAACGGCAAGACGGTACGGGGACTCACCCGGGAGGCGCGGGAGGCGCTGCTTCGGTACGACTATCCTGGCAACATTCGCGAGCTCGAGAACCTGATCGAGCGGGCCGTCGTGCTGACACGCGACGACGTGATCGGCGTGGAAGATCTGCCCCTGACGCTCGAGACGCCGGCGCCGGGATCAGGAGAAGGAGCCGGGCTCATCGCCGCGGTCGAGGGGCTCGAGCGGCGCATGATCCAGGAGGCGCTGGCCAAGGCCGACGGGACGCAGACGCGCGCGGCGGAGCTGCTCGGGATCAGCGAGCGCGTCCTTCGCTACAAGCTCAGGAAGTACGGGCTGTCATAGGGCGAGGCACCAGCCCTCGATGGCTTCGCGCATGGCCTCGGGCTGCTCGGTCGGGATCCAGTGCCGAGCTTGCAGGGAGACCACCCGACAGTCCGCGAGCCGCTCCACCAGACGCATGGTGACCGCAGGGTCGGTGAAGCCGCCGCCAGGAGTGACGAGGGCGAGCGCAGGGGCGCGGATCGCCTCCACCTCGGGGGTCGGGCCCGTAAGCGCGATGAGGTCCTGAAGGTAGACGGCGGTCGCCGTCGTCCGAAGGTCGAGCAGGGGAGAAGCGTAGCGCGCGAGAGCCTCGGTCGAACCGGCCTCTGCCATGAGCGCGCGCGTCGCCCGGTCCAGCGCCTCGAGATCGAGGGGCGCGAGCCTCCGGCGGTGAACGCCGAGGGCATTCAGCGCGAGCACGAGGCGAGCCACCGGCATGAAGAGCGGGCGGAAGAGCGAGAGCCGTCGCATGCCTCCGACCAGGGCCTGCCGAAAGACGGGCTCGATGAGGATGAGTCCCGCCGTGCGCCCGGGCTGGCGGACGGCGAACTCGGTGGCGATGCCGGCACCGAGGCAGTGCCCCGCGATCACTGCCCGAGGGTAACCCTCGGCGCTGAGGACGGCGGCCAGATCGGCGCACCATTCGGCCATCCCGATGCGCCCGCGGTGATGCGACAGACCGTGGCCGCGGAGATCGAGGCGCAGGAGGTCCCACGAATCCCTGAGCACGGTCCGCCCGACGAACTCCGTCCACCGGGTCAGGTTGCTGCCAACGCCGTGGAGCAGCACCAGGAGCTGGCGCGGCGCGCCCGGCTGCCAGAGCCGGTACCCGATCGCCGCGCCGTCGGGCATCGTCAACGTCCTGAGGGCGTCTCCCGGGCGTTCGATCGCGCTACCGGACCGGGCCGGCCCGCTTGACAGCGTCCCAGTGCCACAGCGCGCGTTCCATCGGTCTGCCTCCTCACGCGTGGTGCCCGCTACCATGGGCGCGGGTCGAGGCGCATGATACCATCGGGCGCGTTGACAAGGCCGTCGGGGCTATGGTTACCTCTTCGCTGTCGGCAGGAGGATGGACGGCGTGCCCACCCCCCGGCGTGAGCCCAATGTGACGGACCTATTCGAGGAGGAGCCCATGAAGTTCCTGCGTCGCTGCGCAGCCGCGTGTGTGGCCGTTTCCGTGATGGGGTGTCTCACCGGCGCCCCGCAGCCCGCGAGCGCGGAGACGGTGCTCAAGGTCGTCATGCACTCCGACCTCAAGATCGTGGACCCGATCTGGACCACGGCCTACATCGTACGCAACCACGGCTACATGGTCTACGACACGCTCTTCGCCACGGACGCCAAGGGCGAGATCAAGCCCCAGATGGTGGGCAAGTACGACGTCAGCGCCGACAAGCTCACGTACACCATGGCGCTGCGCGACGGGCTCGTCTGGCACGATGGCAAGCCGGTGACGGCCGAGGACTGCGTCGCCTCGATCAAGCGCTGGGCCCAGAAGGACACGATGGGGCAGAAGATGATGTCCTTCGTGAAGGATCTCGTGGTCGTGGACGCCAAGACCTTCCGCATCCTGCTGAAGGAACAGACGGGCCTCGTCCTCCCGGCCCTCGGCAAGCCCAGCTCGAACGTGCCGTTCATGATGCCGAAGCGCGTGGCCGACACCCCCGCGAGCGAGCAGATCTCGGATTTCACGGGCTCGGGCCCCTTCGTCTTCAAGAGGGACGAGTGGAAGCCGGGCGACAAGGCCGTCTACGTCAAGTTCGCCCAGTACAAGCCGCGCAGCGAGCCGCCGTCCGGGCTGGCCGGCGGCAAGGTCGTCAAGGTGGACCGGGTGGAGTGGCGCGCGCTCAGCGACCAGCAGACCATCATCAACGCGCTCCTGGCCGGCGAGATCGACTACATCGAGTCCCCGTCCCACGACCTCCTGCCGGTGCTCAAGAAGGACGCCAACATCAAGCTGGCGGACCTCAACCCGCTGGGCAACCAGTACACCTTCCGCTACAACACGCTCTTCAAGCCCTTCAACAACGTCAAAGTGCGCCAGGCGGTGATGGTGGCCTTCAACCAGAAAGACTTCCTCGAGGCCGTCATCGGGGACCCGGCCTACTACAAGCTCTGCAAGGCGCTCTTCCCCTGCGGGTCGCCGAATGCCTCGACCAAGGGGATGGAGGGCTTCCTCGACGCCAACGTCGGCCGGGCGAAGGCGCTGCTCAAGGAGGCGGGCTACGACGGCACGCCGGTCGTCCTCATGCAGTCGACCGACCTGGGCGTGCTGACGAACCTGGCGCCCGTCGCAAAGAACCTCATGGAGAAGGTCGGCATCAAGGTGGACATGCAGTCGATGGACTGGCAGACGCTGGTCGCGCGCCGGGCCAAGAAGGACCCGCCCGCGCAGGGCGGCTGGAACGCCTTTCTGACCTCCTGGGTCGCCGCCGACATCCTGAACCCGGTCAGCGCGGGTTTCGTCAATGCGTCCTGCGACACGGCCATGTTCGGCTGGCCCTGCGACAAGGAGATGGAGTCGCTGCGTGACCAGTACGCCCGCGAGACCAGCCCGGCCAAGCTCAAGGCCATCGCCGAGGCCGTGCAGGTACGCGAGACGCAATACCCGACGCACGTCTGGCTGGGGCAGTGGTACCAGCCCGCCGCGGTGCGGAAGAACGTGGACGGCATGATGGTAGCGCCGGTCACGGTGTTCTGGAACATCGAGAAGAAGGGCCGCTGATCCACCCCGCGCGCCCCGCCGGCCGCCGCTAGGGCGTTCGACGGGGCGCGCCGTCCCATGCTCGGCTACATCGCCCGCCGCATCGTCGCCACGATACCGGTCGTCACCGTCGTGGCGGTGTTCGTCTTCCTTCTCCTGCGCTTCACCGGGGGCGACCCCGCCGCCATCATCGCCGGCGACAGCGCGACCACCCAGCAAGTCGCCGAGATCCGGGTCAAGCTCGGACTCGAACGGCCCATCGTCGAGCAGTTCGTCATCTGGGTGGGCAGGATCCTCCACGGCGACTTCGGCGAGTCGTTCTTCTTCAAGAAGCAGGTCGCCGAGCTGATCCAGGACCGCCTCGAGCCCACGGCGGCCCTCGCGGTCTGCACCATCCTCCTCGCGGTGACGGTCGCCGTGCCGCTCGGCGTCGTCGCGGCCGCCATGCGAGGGACGTGGATCGACCGCGCGGTGATGGGGTTCTCCGTGCTCGGTTTCTCGGTGCCGGTGTTCGTGATCGGCTACCTGCTCATCTACCTCTTCGCCATCCAGCTGGGCTGGCTGCCCGTGCAGGGGTACCAGCGGCTCGCCGAGGGCTTCTGGGGCTTCCTCGAGCGGCTGATCCTGCCGAGCGTGACGCTGGCCGTGATCTACGTGGCGCTCATCGCGCGCATCACGCGCGCAAGCGTGCTCGAGGTGCTGGGGGCCGACCACGTCCGCACGGCGCGCGCCAAGGGTCTGGGCAACGGCGCCGTGCTCCTGCGCCACGTGCTTCGCAACGCCGCCGTGCCGATCGTCACCGTCATCGGCCTCGGCGTGGCGCTGCTGATCGGCGGCGTGGTCGTCACCGAGTCGGTCTACGGCATCCCGGGCCTCGGGCGGTTGACCGTGGACGCGGTGCTGGCCCGCGACTACCCGACCGTCCAGGCCGTCATCCTGCTCTTCTCCGTCGTCTACGTCCTCATCAACCTCCTCGTGGACCTGACGTACACGTTCCTCGATCCGAGGATCCGGTATTGAAGGCGGCGCAGAACCGGAGCGTGCTGATGGGCGGAGCGATCCTCGCCGTCATCCTGCTGATCGGTCTCACGGCGCCGTTCCTCGGCACGCGCGATCCCTCGCAGATCGACCCGGTCTCGCGCAACAAGCGGCCCGGGGCCGTCCGCGTCCTCACGGGCGCCGACGGGCGGGAGGTCTCGACGACGTACTGGATGGGCACGGACAGTCTCGGGCGCGACGTGTACAGCCGTGTGCTCTACGGCGCCCGCGTCTCGCTGCTGGTCGGCGTCACCGTGGCGCTCATCAGCGTGGCCGCCGGCCTCGTGATCGGCCTCCTCGCCGGCTATCTCCGCTGGCTCGACGGCATCGTCATGCGCATCATGGACGGGCTCATGGCGGTGCCCGCCATCCTCCTCGCCATCGCGCTCGTCTCCCTGTCCACGGCGGGGCTGCGCGCGGTCATCGTTGCCATCGTCATCCCGGAGGTGCCGCGCGTGGTCCGGCTCGTGCGCTCGGTCGTGCTCTCGATCCGCGAGGAGCCCTACGTGGAGGCGGCGATCGCGCTGGGCGCGCGCACGGTGCCGCTTATCGTGCGCCACGTGCTGCCCAACACGCTGGCGCCGCTCATCGTCCAGGCGACCTACGTCTGCGCCTCGGCCATCGTGATCGAGGCGATCCTGTCCTTCCTGGGTGTCGGGATCCCGCCCGAGACGCCGACCTGGGGCAACATCATGGCCGAGGGACGCGCGCTCTTCCGCGTCTTCCCCCACAACATCCTCTTTCCGGGCATCTTTCTGGCGGCGACGGTGCTCGCGGTGAATATCATGGGCGACGGCCTGCGCGACAGCCTCGACCCGAGGCTCCGTAACCGGCTCTGAGGGGCCGACTTCTTGACAGGCCCGAAGGGGCCGTCATACACTGCCCGAGGGCTTGGGAGATCGTCTAATGGTAGGACGCGGGGCTCTGGACCCCGTAGTGGAGGTTCGAGTCCTCCTCTCCCAGCCAATCGCCTCGTCCCGCCGACGTGGCCCCATCGTCTAGAGGCCCAGGACACGGCCCTCTCAAGGCTGAAACACGGGTTCGAATCCCGTTGGGGCCACCACTCGATGGATCAAGGTTTTCCGGGGTTTCTCGCGAAGTGTCACGGCGGCGCGAGAGACCTCGGAAAACCGCAGAACAGACCGGAACGACCCCCTCGAATGGAAATGGAATGGAAATGATCGAACGATGAGGAGTTCGGAAGTTGTCAAGTCGGATGAGAAGTCGGCATCGGAAATTTGCGAGTCGCTGCCATGAGCCGGCCTCCAAGTGGAGGTTGTCCGGACGCCACCCGGTCAGCCTGGTTCCTCACTCCCATGGCATGGCGTACCACGACGCGAATTCCTGGATCGCGCTGTCGAGGATGCTGTACTCGTCGCCTCGCGCGTTCACGCGCCTCCCCGCCACCTTCGCATCGCGGAAGAGGCGCTCGACAAGATCGCCAATCTGGTCCGCCACCCGCTCCGGATCGGCTTCCTGCGCTGCCTGGATCAGTGAAGCAGCCGCCGATCGTTCCGGCGTGTGCTCGCGAAACCTCGCCACGGCGATGTCCACAGCATGACGAAGCATGCCGGCCACGACGATCGAGAGGCGGTGCGTGCGCCCATCCGGAACAAGAGCGTGCAGCATCTCGAGCCACACGGAGTAGGTCCGGGCACTCACGACGGAGCTGAGTGTCCGTGCCGACCGGGGTTGCGGATGGGTCCTGGGCGTGGCGACGACCACCGCGCGCCTTGCCGAGCGTCGGCTCTGCACGGCCTTGCCGAAGGCCAGATTCCAGCGCTTCCCTGGATGGTCGAACTTCACCGCCTTCGCATCGAACCGCTCCGGATCAAATCGGCCGCCACCAAGCCACCGAAGAGTGCTCTCGTATTCCTCGTGTGTGGGGTCGCGCATCACGGCCATGAGGTCCTCGTACCCACCGACGCCACCGCAGTCCTCGGGTGGACATGCCCGCTCGCCCGTGAGGCAGCGCGGATACCGCATGCCCTTCTGGCGCGGCACGATCGCCTCAAGAGTGACCTCGTGATCCCAGCCGTCTCCGAAGTCGTACTCGTACTTCGCAACCGTACCCGGGTGAGTGAAGTAGCTTGCGATGGGGACCTCCCATCCCGGCAGGATGGGCTCGTCCCCCTCGAAGGCATCCTCATCTGGAATGCCGATCTGCACGGAGTCGCTCGTGCCTGGCCTGCTCACGCGAAAAAGGTGCAGGTGGTAGTCGAGCCAACCCATGGAATCCTGGATGGCGACATGCAGGTCCCAGAAGCTGTCCGTCCCGGGCACCTGGATGGTCCTCCAGATCGGCGGCACTACCTCCAGAAGGACGACTCGGAACTGGTAGACCTCGGCCCTGGCTCGCACGCGCTATTCCCAGCCGTCGGTGACCGGGGCCCAACCCTGTAGCGCCTCGACCGGCGCGCGGCCCATCCCCCGGCCGCTGTTACGGAAGCCGCGCCGCCGCGGTCGGCCACGTCGCGTACGTGCCGCAGCCCCGCCCGGGGGCCGCGGCGCCCTCGACGCCGCTACGCGCGGAGCCCCGCGCTCGCGTCTTGCCACGAAGGTCGACTCATCTCCCTGGTGGATGAAGAGCTTCCCGCGCATCGTGTCGCCATCGATCTGCGCCCAGGCTCTGCCACTGGTTGCATCCATCTCGTCGAACCCGGACCACGAGAACTCCAGCACCGTTGCGTCATCGCGCTGCTCGACGCGGTAGTCGATCGATGCGCCGATCGCGATCAGTTGCATCTCGCCCAGGCCTTGGCGATCGAAACTGATGTAAGCCGGTACGACGAGGTCGAGCGCCTCCCGATCCCATAGCTCGGTCTCCACGATTCTCCACCGGCCCGCGATCAACGAGTCACGTCTTGCCATCGCACGCTACCGGTGTGCTGCTGGTGAGGTGCCTGCGCCACTGGAGCACGGTTGGCCTCCGTGCCGCCAGGTCAGGGATGCGCTTCGGCCGGCACTCGCCCAAGGACGAGGTCGACGGCGGCTCGCGCTCGGTCGAGGGCCTGACGAACCTCCGACTCCGCCGGCTCGGAGGGTTCTCCCGGGTAGCGGTATCGCCACGCGTACTCCGTCAGCGGTGCCGCCGCACGCAGGTGCGGCTCGAGCGTGGCATCGATAGCCACGCACTCGGCGCCGAGCTCCACGAGGTCGTGCGTCTTCCGGAACGGACGATCGTGCCAGGTGAGGAAAGCCTTCAGCGCCTTCTCGACGGCCTGCTGGCAGTGGAATGCCGCGTCACCAAGCAAGGGCGGTGATGCGGCCAGGTCGATCTCGGCGCCTCGAAGGTCGTCGCGCGCCCGCGCCAGCCACGCGCGAGTGTCCGCCGCCCGCACCGGGTCAATGGGAATAGAGCAGTCTCCCCTCGCGCTCCACCGTGGATGGCAAGGACGCACGGAGGTGCAGACGCTCGACGAAGGCTGTGTGGGTCCATATGAGGATGTCGCCGGAAGTCGGGAGCCCCCAGAGGGCCTCGTAGGCCCGGGCGCTTCGCCGCAGGCCAGGGGGGACGTCGTCCCGGACGACCACGAGCAGATCGTAATCGCTGTCCGCGCCGGCTGTGCCTCGCGCGCGCGAGCCGAAGAGATAGATGCGCTCGGGACGGTAGGTCTCGACGAGGCGGCGCGTGATCTCGGCGAGGGTCGGGTCGTCGGCCGCTACGGCAAGCTGGCCGTCGGTCTTCGCGGGATCGATCGCCATGGCAGCCACATTCTAGCAGCCTTGGCGTCGCGAATCCGGTTCCGAAATTGTGCCACTTGCCGGTGTGATTCGAGGTCTACAGCGATCACGCTGCCAACCTTGCGATCGGCCTGTTGCTCCCCCTCGTCGTCGAGAGTTTCCAGAGCCTGCCGAACGTCCTGCTGCGTGATTCTGGTGTAGCCCGTGGTCGTCTGAACGCCCGAGCTCGCGGAGGAGGCCATGGACCGATGGGCCGTCCACGCCTCATTCCGTCTCGGAGGATAGAAGCCCCCGCGGCCGCCGAGCGACCTCCTCTCTCGCTCGGCGGCCGCGGAGCCCTATTGCGAGATCACGATCGGCGGGAACTGAACGCTGGTGGAGAACCAGCTCCACGCACTGCCGGCCGTCTGCTCCATGAATCCGAAGACCTGTTGCACAGGCGACAGGTTCGGAAAGATCAACGACACCTTCGCCGGGCCGTTCAGCACTTTCGTGCCCGCATTGGTGACGGGGACGGGGCCTCCGCTCAGGGTGAAGGTCGACTGACCGAACGTCTGGATCGTGAACTCCATGATGTAGGTGGCGACGGAGGTGATGCCGTAGGCGATCGGCTCGAAGTGCATCTGGATGACGGGATTGCGCGAGGGCGTAGCCCGGCGGTCGAAGGTCGCATTGGGTATGTTGCTGTCGATCTGCACGATGGTCGACATGATGATGGTCAGGTTCGTCCGGCCGCGGCCGATGGTCCTGGTGGGGCTCAGCGTCTCGATGGGACCAAAGGGGAAAACCACCAGCCTGCCCGTGCGGCCGAAGAGCTTCTGGAGGTCTTTGGCAGTGAGGTCCGGTTTGAACTTGGTGAAGTTGACGCTGCGCTTGTCGAAGCGCTCGACCTCGGTCACCTTCTTGCCTGCCGCTTTGGCTGGTGTGTCTTTCATGGAGGGATCGCTCCTTTCACCGTGGTTCACGCGCGAGGACGTCCGTCTCTCGGGAGGCGGGCCCGGCGTGTCAGTGTGCACGATCCTGCACCAGGGTCACGAGGCCGTCAAGGCCGCCGCGTCGTCGTGCTGTTGGTCTATGAAAATGTCACCCCGTAACTGGTCCGTGGGCCTACAGGGGGATCTCTTGAATGGGTTCTTGCAGGCTGAGGAGTCGGGGTTGTCGTTGCCCTGCATAGGGAGCTCAGAAGGGAGGTCCTCGGTGACGACGACGTCCCCGGGTCTCGGCTAGTTCCAGAGCCGCGTCGAGAAGTAGCGCTCGCCGAGGTCGTTGAACAAGGTCACGAAGCGGCCCGTCCGCTCGCGACGGGCGATGCGTTCGACCCCCACCATGTAGGCGCCGGAGGACAGGCCGACGAAAAAGCCCGCGCGGGCTAGCCTCCCACACATCATGTAGGCGTCATCGCTGGTGACGGGAATCCGCTCATCGATGACCGCCTCGTCCAGGATCGCGGGGACGATATCCTCGGGACCCCCGAGCGGCTTGAGGCCTTCGATCCCGGGAAACACCTCCGGGAGCACGCAGATTACGCGGATGTTGGGGTCGTGCTCCTTCAAGCGTCTCCCCAACCCCGTCACCGTCCCTCCGGTCCCGACGCCTGCCAGGATGTGCGTGAGCCTGCCTTCGGTCTGGCCCAGGATCTCGACGGCCGTCGTCTCGTAGTGGGCGCGCCAGTTATCCTCGTTGCTGTACTGATCGCAGAAGAAATAGCGCTGGGTGTCGGCCTCGTGGCGGCGGTGCACCTCGCGCAACGCTTCATCGTAGCCCTTCAGGGCGTCCGTGTAGACCAGGTGCGCGCCGTGCGCCAGCATCCGCTTCTTGCGCTCTGCGCTGGCATTGTCCGGAATGACGATTTCGACGGAATGGCCGATGATCCTCCCCACCATCGCGTAGGCGATGCCGGCGTTGCCCGATGAGCTGTCCAGGATGGTCTTCCCTGGCACCAGTCGCCCATCCGCCAGCGCTGCGAGCAGCATGCGCAGGACGGGGCGGTCCTTGAGTGAGCCGCCAGGGTTGAGGCATTCCATCTTCGCGAAAACCTTGACGCCGGGCAGGTCGGCGCCGAAGATCTGCACCGGGACAAGCGGGGTGTTGCCGATGGCGCGGAGCGCCGGGTAGCGGTCCAGGAACGGCTCGATGCGTTTGTCCCAGGGCATGACAGTTCTTGCGCTCCTCTGAAGCAGGCTCACGTTCAATTTCGATGGATCCGCTCCTCCGGCACCTCCACCCGCATGCGCTCTCCCCGGGTCGCCCACGCCGCATCGCGTGACCCATGGTATACCCGGCCGCAGCTTGACGCGGCGGGAGCCCGGAGGTACTTAATGTGTGCCTGGGGGCAGGCACGGGGGCAGGAGGTGATGGCCCCAGTTCTCCCACGGGTTTCCC
>Ga0326597_10003015_pt1 | contig 24638 bp, 33 predicted proteins | sample RVTome_12_FD_203789 | JGI IMG/M metagenome (GOLD analysis project Ga0326597, IMG submission 203789) | Soil microbial communities from uranium-contaminated site in the Upper Colorado River Basin, Wyoming, United States - RVT100D185 | ecosystem: Environmental > Terrestrial > Soil > Contaminated >... | reverse complement strand
GGGGAGCATTCCCCAAAGGTCGGGAGAAACCAAATGATCCAGATGCAGACCAATCTGGATGTTGCTGACAACTCCGGCGCGCGCCGGGTTCAGTGCATCAAGGTTCTGGGTGGTTCCCATCGCCGCTACGCCAGTGTTGGCGACATCATCGTGGTGTCGGTGAAGGAAGCCATCCCGCGGGGCCGCGTGAAGAAGGGCGACGTGCGCAAGGCCGTCGTCGTGCGCACCGCCAAGGAAGTTCGCCGCGAAGACGGCACCGCCATCCGTTTTGACCGCAACGCCGCCGTTATCCTGAACAACCAGGGTGAACCGGTCGGCACGCGTATATTCGGGCCAGTGGTGCGCGAATTGCGCGCCAAGAACTTCATGAAGATCATCTCGCTTGCGCCGGAGGTGCTGTGATGGCCGCCAAGCTGAAAAAGGGCGACAAGGTCGTTGTGCTCGCCGGCAAGGACAAGGGCCGTCAGGGCGAGATCGCCTCGGTCAATCCAACCGACAACAAGGCCGTGGTCGAAGGCGTGAACATGGCGATCCGCCACACCCGCCAGACCCAGACCGAACAGGGCGGTCGCGTGCAAAAGGCCATGCCGATCGACCTTTCCAATCTCGCGCTGCTTGACAAGAACGGCAAGGCGACCCGCGTCGGCTTTCGCGTCGACGAGGGCAAGAAGGTGCGCTACGCCAAGACCACCGGGGAGGCAATCTGATGCTTGACCAAGCCACCTATACCCCGCGTCTGAAGGCCTATTACCGGGCCACCATCCGCGCCGCGCTGAAAGAGCAGTTCGGCTTCACCAACGACATGCAGATCCCGAAGCTCGACAAGATCGTGCTAAACATGGGCGTCGGCGAGGCGGTCAAGGACACCAAGAAGGTGAAGCAGGCCGCCGAAGAGCTGACCCTGATCGCCGGCCAGAAGGCCGTGATCACCAAGGCCAAGAAATCGGTTGCCGCCTTTCGCGTGCGCGAGGAAATGCCGCTTGGCTGCAAGGTCACGCTGCGCGGCGACCGCATGTATGAGTTTCTTGATCGTCTGATCACGGTTGCTTTGCCCCGCGTGCGCGACTTTCGCGGCGTCAAGGGCAGCTCGTTCGACGGACGCGGCAACTACGCCATGGGCCTGAAAGAGCATATCGTGTTCCCCGAAATCGACTTCGACAAGGTCGATGAGGTTCTGGGGATGGACATCATCATCTGCACCACCGCGACCAAAGACGCGGAAGCGAAGGCGCTGTTGAAAGCTTTCAACATGCCCTTCAACAGCTGATCGCGGAGGACCGGAAACAATGGCCAAGAAATCCATGATTGAACGCGAGCTGAAGCGCGCCAAGCTGGTGAAGCAACATGCTTCCAAGCGGGCCGCGCTGAAAGCGGTCGTCGAAGACCAGGCCCGCCCGATGGAAGAGCGCTTTCAGGCGTCTCTGAAACTGGCGGCTCTGCCCCGCAATTCGTCCGCCGTCCGGCTGCACAACCGTTGCCAGCTGACCGGCCGCCCGCATGCGTATTATCGCAAGCTGAAACTTTCGCGGATCATGCTGCGTGATCTGGCCCAGTTCGGCCAGATCCCCGGCATGGTCAAGTCGAGCTGGTAAGGAGATCGCGACATGTCGATGAACGATCCTCTCGGCGATATGCTGACCCGTATCCGCAACGCGCAGATGCGCGGCAAATCCACCGTCATCACGCCGGCTTCGAAGCTGCGCGCCTGGGTGCTGGATGTGCTGGTGGGCGAAGGCTATATCCGTGGCTATGAAAAGACGACCGGTGCCGATGGCCACCCGGCAATCGAAATCTCGCTGAAATACTTCGATGGCACCCCGGTGATCCGCGAGCTCAAGCGCGTATCCAAGCCGGGCCGCCGCGTGTATGCCTCTGTCAAGGAAATCCCTTCGGTCCGCAACGGCCTTGGCCTTTCCATCGTCTCCACCCCCAAGGGTGTGATGTCGGACGCGGCTGCACGCACAGCCAATGTCGGCGGCGAAGTTCTTTGCACCGTGTTCTGAGGAGGGCAAGATGTCTCGGATTGGGAAAAAACCTGTCGGGCTGCCCAAAGGCGTCAGCGCCACGGTGAGCGGACAGACGGTGGAAGTGAAGGGCCCGAAGGGCACCCGCAGCTTCACCGCAACGGACGATGTCACGATCACGCTGGAAGGCGACGAGATCGTGGTGAAACCGCGCGGCACTTCGAAACGCGCGCGTCAGCAGTGGGGCATGACCCGCTCGATGGTGGAAAACCTGACAGTGGGCGTGACCACGGGCTTTCGCAAGGACATGGAAATCCTGGGCGTGGGCTACCGCGCCGCGATGGCCGGCAACGTGCTGAAGCTGTCGCTGGGTTACAGCCACGAAGTCAACTTCGAGGTTCCGGCGGGCGTGACCGTCGCCACCCCGAAGCAAACCGAAATCACTGTGGAAGGCATCGACCAACAGCTTGTTGGTCAGGTCGCCGCGAACATCCGCGAATGGCGCCAGCCCGAGCCCTACAAGGGCAAGGGCATCCGCTACAAGGGTGAATTCGTGTTCCGCAAGGAAGGCAAGAAGAAGTAAGGGGCGAGAGAAATGGCGAACACCAAACGAGAGCTGTTCCTCAAGCGCCGGATGCGCGTGCGGAACAAATTGCGGGCGATGGCCAGCGGGCGTGCGCGCCTGTCGGTGCACCGCTCGAACAAGAACATCAGCGTGCAGCTGATCGATGATGCGCGCGGCGTGACGCTTGCCGCCGCCTCGACCCTGGAAAAAGACCTGGGCGTGGTGGGCAAGAACAACGTCGAGGCGGCAGCAAAGATCGGCGCGGCAATCGCCGAGCGCGCGAAAAAGGCCGGGGTCGAAATATGCTATTTCGATCGTGGCGGATTCCTCTTTCACGGCAAGATCAAGGCTTTGGCCGATGCTGCCCGTGAAGGCGGCCTGAAGTTCTAAGGAGACGATAATGGCAAGGGAAGACAACCGCCGGGACCGTCGCGACAGCCGCGAAGAAAACCCGGAATTCGCCGATCGTCTCGTGGCGATCAACCGTGTGTCGAAAACCGTGAAGGGCGGCAAACGCTTCGGCTTTGCAGCGCTGGTGGTGGTCGGCGATCAGCGCGGCCGCGTCGGCTTTGGCAAGGGCAAGGCGAAAGAAGTGCCCGAGGCGATCCGCAAGGCGACCGAGCAGGCCAAGCGCAGCCTGGTGCGCGTGGCGCTGCGCGACGGCCGCACGCTGCACCATGATGTCGAGGGCCGTCATGGCGCCGGCAAGGTGGTGATGCGCACCGCGGTGGCGGGCACCGGTATCATCGCCGGTGGCCCGATGCGCGCGGTGTTCGAAATGCTGGGCGTGCAGGACGTGGTCGCCAAGTCGATCGGCAGCCAGAACCCCTACAACATGATCCGCGCCACGATGGACGGACTTGCCAAGGAAGCCAGCCCCCGCCAGGTCGCGCAACGCCGCGGCAAGAGGGTGGCCGAGATTCTGCGCAAGCCGGAAACCGAAACCGTGGAAGCATAAGGAGCGATGACAATGGCGAAAAAGACCATCGTCGTGGAGCAATATGCCTCGGCCGCGCGCCGCCCCGACGTGCAGCGCCGCACCCTTATCGGGCTGGGCCTCAACAAGATCCGCCGCACCCGCGAGCTGGAAGATACGCCCTCGGTGCGCGGCATGGTTCGTGCCATTCCGCATCTGGCGCGCATCATCGAAGAACGCGGCTGAGGCCGGCAAATGCGAATATCAGGCGCCCCGGTCGCAAGGCCGGGGCGTTTTGCTTTTGGGGCGGGCGTTTGGCAAGGCATGCGCTGCCTGCAAGGCGGGACTGCCTGATCAGCGCTGGTCGCTGCGGCGCAGCAAGACTATGTCTGCAGCAACAGAATTCGAAGTATCGGAGACCAAAGATGCCCGCCGTTCAAACCCAGACCAGCCTGGCGCAGGAACTTGCCCGCATGATCCACAGCGTCGGCCATGCGATCAAGACCATACTGACCGCCGAGCCGGTCCCCTACTGGGCCGACTACCTGCGCGACGAACGCCAAAAGAGCCACTGAGCACCGCGCGAACCTGCCAACGCGCCCCGGCTGCAATGCCGGGGCGGTTTGCGTTCTGGGCGCCGCTCAGCGCGCTTGCATCACCGCCCCCCAGCGTCTATACGCCCCCGGTGGCCCCCCGGGCCGCAGAATCAACAAGAAACGCCGTGTTGCCCGCATCCGTCGCAGGTATGGGTATTCCGGCTTTGGAGAATGCGACATGAAACTGCATGAACTTTCCGACAATCCCGGCGCCGCGAAAAAGCAAAAGCGCGTGGCGCGTGGCCCCGGTTCGGGCAAAGGCAAGACCGCCGGGCGCGGTATCAAGGGCCAGAAATCGCGTTCGGGCGTGGCGATTGGCGGTTATGAAGGCGGCCAGATGCCGCTTTACCGCCGCCTGCCGAAGCGCGGCTTCACCAAGCCGAACGCCAAGCACTATGCGGTGGTGAACCTAGGGCTGATCCAGAAGTTTATCGACGCGGGCAAGCTTGACGCCAAGGCGGAAATCAATGCCGAAGCGCTGGTGGCCTCGGGTCTGGTGCGGCGCGCGCTGGATGGCGTGCGGGTTCTGGCCAAGGGCGAGATCACCTCGGCGGTCACGCTGAACGTGGCTGGCGCCTCGAAATCGGCGGTGGACGCGGTGGCGAAAGCCGGCGGCACGCTGACGGTGGCGGCAGCGGCGGCTGAATAAGCGGTTGTAGGCGGCGCTTGCGGCGCCTACATAGCTTCCAGTTTTCCAGGCACCGCCGACCGGGGAACGGTTCGGCGGTGCTTTCATGAAAGAGACCGGGCATGGCATCTGCTGCAGAGCAAATGGCGGCGAACCTGAGCTGGGGCGCCTTGGGCAAGGCGACCGAGCTTCGCCAACGCATCTTCTTCACCGTCGGCTTGCTGATCGTCTATCGCCTGGGCACCTATATCCCGGTGCCGGGGATCGACGCATCGGCGCTGCGCCAGTTCATGGAGGACGCGGCAGCGGGCATCGGCGGCATCCTTTCCATGTTCACCGGCGGTGCGCTGGGGCGGATGGGGATCTTTGCGCTTGGCATCATGCCCTATATCTCGGCCTCGATCATCGTGCAGCTGCTGACCGCGATGGTGCCGGCGCTGGAAAACCTGAAGAAAGAGGGCGAACAGGGCCGCAAGAAGATCAACCAATACACCCGCTACGCCACCGTGGGGCTGGCGCTGTTTCAGGCCTGGGGCCTGGCGGTCAGCCTGGAGGCGGGCGATCTGGCGCATGACCCGGGCCTGTTCTTCAAGATGGGCGTGGTCATCACCCTGGTGGGCGGCACGATGTTCCTGATGTGGCTGGGCGAGCAGATCACCGCGCGTGGCATCGGCAACGGCATCAGCCTGATCATCTTTGTCGGCATCGTTGCCGAAATCCCCGCGGCACTTGCGCAATTCTTCAGCCAGGGCCGCTCCGGTTCAATTTCCACCCCGGTCATTTTGGGGGTGATGGTGATGGTCGTGGTGGTGATCGGTTTCGTCGTGTTCATGGAACGCGCGCTGCGCAAGATCCACATTCAGTATCCGCGCCGTCAGGTCGGCATGAAGGTTTATGACGGCGGCTCGTCGCATCTGCCGATCAAGGTCAACCCGTCGGGCGTCATCCCGGTCATCTTCGCCAGCTCGCTGCTGCTGCTGCCCACCACGATCTCGACCTTTTCCGGGGCGCAGACCGGGCCGATCATGTCCACGATCCTGGCCTATTTCGGCCCGGGCCAGCCGCTCTATCTGCTGTTCTTCACGGCGATGATCGTGTTCTTCGCCTATTTCTATACCGCCAACGTTGCCTTCAAGTCTGACGAGGTGGCCGACAATCTGAAGAACCAGGGTGGTTTCGTGCCGGGCATCCGGCCAGGCAAGAAGACCGAGGACTACCTCGATTATGTGGTGACCCGCATTCTGGTGATGGGCTCGGCCTATCTGGCGCTGGTTTCGCTGCTGCCGGAAATTCTGCGCTCGCAGCTTGCGATTCCCTTCTACTTCGGCGGCACCTCGGTGCTGATCGTCGTCAGTGTGGCAATGGACACGATCAACCAGATTCAGTCGCATCTGCTGGCGCACCAGTATGAAGGGCTGATCGAGAAATCGCAGCTGCGCGGCAAGAAGCGCAACGGCGGGCCGAAAAAAGCCCCGACACGGCGCTGACGGCGGGGCTCGAACGTGGCGAACATCATTCTGCTGGGCCCGCCCGGCGCGGGAAAGGGCACGCAGGCGCGGCTGCTGGTTGAACAGCGCGGCATGGTGCAATTGTCCACCGGCGACATGCTGCGCGAGGCCAAGGCCTCGGGCAATGCGATGGGGCAGCGCGCCGCCGAAGTGATGGACCGCGGCCAGCTGGTGAGCGATGAAATCGTGATCGGGCTGATCGCCGAAAAGCTTGCCGCGGGCAGTGGCGGCGGGTTCATTTTCGACGGCTTTCCGCGCACGCTGGCGCAGGCCGATGCGCTTGGCCAGCTGCTGGAACGCACCGGCCAAGGGCTGGATGCGGTGATCGAGATGCAGGTGGACGATGCCGCCCTGCTGGCGCGTATCACTGGGCGCTACAGCTGCGGAAATTGCGGCGAGGTCTTCCACGACGTCACCCACCCCAGCACCACGCCCGGCAGTTGCGACGCTTGCGGCGCCACAGATTTGCGCCGCCGCGCCGATGACACCGTGGAAAGCCTGAAACAGCGGCTGCTGGAATACTACAAGAAGACCTCGCCGCTGATCGGCTATTACTACGCACAAGGCAGTCTGTTCACGGTGGACGGTCTGGGTGAAATCGACGCAGTTGCCGCGGAAATTGCAGGCATTCTGGACCATCTGGGCAAATGATCGGGCTGGCCCCTTGACGCCATGTGCATAAGCCACTACTGCACGGCGTCTCACCGCGGAATCGTTCCGGACCCGGTGGCGAAGACCATTTCCGGAACTGAGTGGCCCGAAGGCTGAGCTTTCGGGCTTTCGGTTGTGAAAAAAGGTTCTGGCGCTACGGAACCGCAACAAAAGGAAAACACGTTTGGCACGTATTGCTGGCGTCAACATTCCGACGGGGAAACGCGTCCCCATCGCATTGACCTATATCACGGGCATCGGCCCGTTTCTCGCCGCGCAAATCTGCGAATCGGTGGGCATCGACAGCGCGCGTCGCGTGAACCAGCTTTCGGATAGCGAAGTGCTGGCGATCCGCGAATACATCGACGCAAACCTGACCGTCGAGGGCGACCTGCGCCGCGAAGTCACGATGAACATCAAGCGCATGATGGACCTTGGTTCCTACCGCGGCCTGCGTCATCGCCGCAACCTGCCCGTGCGCGGCCAGCGCACCCATACGAACGCTCGCACCCGCAAGGGCCCCGCGAAGGCGATCGCCGGCAAGAAGAAATAAGGGGAGGGTTCGCAGATGGCTCGTGACAAGACCCGCGTCAAGCGGAAAGAGCGCAAGAACATCGCCTCGGGCGTTGCGCATGTGAACTCTTCGTTCAACAACACCAAGATCCTGATTTCCGATGTGCAGGGCAACGCGATTGCCTGGTCGTCCTCGGGCACCATGGGCTTCAAGGGGTCGCGCAAATCGACGCCCTATGCGGCGCAGATGGCCGCCGAAGACGCTGGCAAGAAGGCTCAGGAACATGGCGTGAAAACGCTGGAGGTCGAAGTGCAGGGCCCCGGTTCGGGCCGTGAATCGGCGCTGCGCGCGCTGGCCGCGGTGGGGCTGAACATTACTTCGATCCGTGACGTTACACCGATCGCACATAACGGCTGCCGCCCCCCGAAACGTCGCCGGGTGTAAGCAGGTCTTTCCCGTCCCGGCTGCGCGGCAATCCGCGTGGCCGGGCCATTCGCATTTAACCTCGGGCGTCCCGGACTACGGACATGGGTCTGGGACTAGTATGGAGGCGGAACGCATGATCCACAAGAATTGGGCCGAGCTGATCAAGCCGACGCAGCTTGAAGTGAAGGTCGGCAGCGACCCCGCGCGCCAGGCGACTGTTGTCGCCGAGCCGCTGGAGCGCGGCTTTGGCCTGACGCTCGGCAACGCGCTGCGCCGCGTGCTGATGTCGTCGCTGCAGGGCGCGGCGATCACCTCGATTCAGATCGACAACGTGCTGCATGAGTTTTCATCGGTGGCGGGCGTGCGTGAAGACGTCACCGACATCGTGCTGAACCTCAAGGGCGTTAGCCTGAAGATGGAAGTCGAAGGGCCGAAGCGGCTGTCGATCTCGGCCAAGGGCCCGGGCATCGTGACCGCCGGCGACATTTCCGAGTCGAACGGCATCGAGGTGCTGAACAAGGAACATGTGGTCTGCCATCTTGACGACGGCGCCGACCTGTTCATCGAACTGACGGTCAACACTGGCAAAGGCTACGTCGCCGCCGACAAGAACCGCCCCGAAGATGCCCCGATCGGCCTGATCCCGATCGACGCGATCTATTCGCCGGTGAAAAAGGTCAGCTATGAAGTGCAGCCCACCCGCGAGGGCCAGGTGCTGGATTACGACAAGCTGACCATGAAGATCGAAACCGACGGCAGCCTGACGCCGGAAGACGCGGTGGCCTATGCCGCGCGCATCCTGCAGGACCAGCTGTCGATCTTTGTCAACTTCGACGAACCGGAATCGGCCTCGAAGGCCGATGCCGAAGACGGGCTGGAGTTCAACCCGCTGCTGCTGAAGAAGGTTGACGAGCTGGAGCTTTCGGTTCGTTCGGCGAACTGCCTGAAAAACGACAACATCGTCTATATCGGCGACCTGATCCAAAAAACCGAAGCCGAGATGCTGCGCACTCCGAACTTTGGCCGCAAATCGCTGAACGAGATCAAGGAAGTGCTGTCGGGCATGGGCCTGCACCTGGGCATGGAAGTCGAAGACTGGCCGCCGGAAAACATCGAAGACCTGGCCAAGCGTTTCGAAGACCAGTTCTGAATAGCGCGGGGCCGGGCGACCGGCCCCCGAAATGCCCGCTTTGGCGGGGAAGTCTGGGCAAAAGCCCCAAGGTGAGCGACCCATGCGAGGGCCGCCGGACAATGTAAAATAGGTTAGGAGAACCATCATGAACCACGGAGCCGGCTACCGCCGCCTGAACCGCACCCAGGAACACCGCAAGGCGCTGTTCGCCAATATGGCGGGCTCGCTGATTGAGCATGAGCAGATCAAGACCACGCTGCCCAAGGCCAAGGAACTGCGCCCGATCATTGAAAAGCTGATCACGCTGGCCAAACGCGGTGATCTGCATGCGCGCCGCCAGGCGGCCTCGCAGCTCAAGCAGGACCAGTATGTCACCAAGCTGTTTGACGTGCTTGGCCCGCGCTACAAGGACCGCGCCGGCGGCTATGTGCGCGTGCTGAAGGCGGGCTTCCGCTATGGCGACATGGCGCCGATGGCAATCATCGAGTTTGTCGAGCGTGACCCGGCGGCCAAAGGCGCCGCCGACAAGGCCCGCACAGAGGCCGAGAACGCCTGATTCCCCAAAATCCCGACATACCGTGATGCCCCGTCGCTTGCGGCGGGGTTTCGCATTTTCTGCATAGCGGCATCTCGCCGCGCACCGCGCGCAAGGCGGGCGCGCAATCGCCATCGGGGCGGGCAGGGCGCCGCAAGCCCTATGTTTGTCTGGCGCAGCGGCTTTGGCGACATCGCCGCCAACCGCGAATCATGTCCGTTTGTCAAGCAGATGAATCTGTTTGGATCATGGCCGAGGGGCGGCTACATTAAGGTTGACGTTACTTGGGGCAACCTGTCTAAAAAGACATGACCATACAGGCTGGAATCGATCTTGAGCTTCGCAAACTCGGGCGCCTCGCGCCCCAGGGTTTTTTTGTCGGTCTGCACATCCGCTTTACCTCGCCGCTGATGTCGTTTCAGACCTATGACCCGGTCTGGGTCAACCACTACACCGAAAACGGCTATGTGCTGCGCGACCCGATGACCGCCTGGGGCTTTTCCACCACCGGGCATATCCGCTGGAGCGATGAGCGCCTGCTTGACCCTTTTGGCCTGTTCAAAGAGGCCGCGGCCTATGGTCTGAAATACGGGTTGACGGTTGCCTGCGGCCCGATCCGTTCACGCACCGTTTGCAGCTTTGCTCGCGACGATCGGGAATTCACCGATCAGGAAATCGGGGTCATCGAGTCGATCGTGCACAGGCTGCACGAAATGACCGAGCCCCCGGAAGAGCTGACGAGAGCCCAGATTGAGGCACTCAAATGTATTGCGGGGGGCGACCGTCACGCAGCGGCGGCCGCGAAGCTGGGAATTTCGGAAAGCGCGCTTAAGGCCAGGCTTACATCTGCTCGGGCCCGGCTGATGGCGCGCACCACTGCCGAGGCCATCCAGCGTGCCAAGGATTACCGACTGCTCTGATTACACGCCTTCCGCAAGGTTCGACCAAACACCAACCTGCAGGAGGCTGCCATGCTTACGACTACACTTTCTTTTGAAAACTTGCACAACCACGGAGAGCTGTTCGCGAATATGCTTCGCGCCCGGCGTGAATTGTTCATCGTTCACAACAAATGGAACCTGCCCGAAGCCTTGGGCATGGAATATGACCAGTATGACACCCCGGCCAGCCGTTGGGTGGTGGTGCATGACAAACTTGGCCGCGTGTTGGCCGGAAACCGGCTGACGCCGACCACCACAAAATGCGGCATCTACACCTACATGATCCGCGATGCGCAGCGCGGGCTGCTGGATACGATTCCCGCCAACCTGCTTTATGACGAGGCACCGGTTGCGGAAACGGTCTGGGAAAGCTCGCGGCTGTTCGTTTCGCATCATGTGCCGCTGGTGCAACGGCGCCACGTGCATGCCAAACTTGTCGCCGATCTGGGCGCGGCGGCGCGGCAGGTCGGGGCGAAAACCTGCGTGACGCTGCTGAATGCGAACTGGCCGCTATGGGCCGGCCGCGTTGGCGTGAACATGTCGCCGATGGGCCCGGTGATGGTGATCGACGGGGTGCGCAACCAGGTGGTTGCCATGGACTTCTCGTCGAACCTGCACTGAGCAGATATGGCGCCGCCCGATGCCGGGTGGCGCCATGCCGGGCACTTTCGGTCGCGCAACACGATTCGCGAGGTGATTCATGCTGTTGAAGAATCCGTTGCTCGCCGAACTTTTCGGCGAGCTTGATGCCTTGGCGCCAATGGGCTATTCGCTCGGGCTGCATATCCGGTTTATCAGTGCGGCGTTGTTCAAAACCACCTATCCGGACATCTGGGTGCGCATCTATTGCGGGCGCGCCTATTATCCGCGTGACCCGGTGGTGGTCTGGGGCATCGGCACCACCGGCACCTGCCGCTGGAGCGAGATCCCCGTGCCGGACCCGCATGGCGTGTTCGCTCAGGCCGCCGCGCACGGGTTGCGGTTTGGCGCCGCCTCGGCCTGCGGGCCGGTCACCTCGCGCTCGGTGGTGGGCATCGCGCGCGCGGACCGCGAGTTTACCGATGCCGAACTGGCGCAGCTGACCAGGATCACCCGCGATCTGCACAAGCGGGCGGCGCCGCCCGCGGAACTGTCGCCCGCGCAGCTTGCGGCGCTGCGCTGTCTTGCCCAGGGCGATCGGAACTGCGAAGCCGCCGAGCGGCTTGGCATTTCGGAAAGCGCTTTCAAGGCGCGGCTGACATCGGCGCGCAAGCATCTTTCGGCCCGCACCACGGCCGAGGCGCTGCGGGTGGCGCATGATTACTGTTTGCTTTGAACGGGTCGCCACACCCGCCCGCTACCCAAGCGCGCGGCAAGCCGCTAGGGTGCGGCATGGCCGATCTGTTCGACACCTCTGCCGCCACCCCGTCGCCCGCGGCACCGCGCCCGCTGGCCGACCGTATCCGCCCGGCCACACTGGCCGAGGTGATCGGGCAGGCGCATGTGCTGGGCCCCGAGGCGCCGCTGGGGGCGATGCTGGCGGCGGGGTCGTTGTCGTCACTTATCCTTTGGGGGCCGCCGGGGGTGGGCAAAACCACCATCGCGCGGCTGCTGGCAGATGCCACCGACCTGACCTTCGTGCAGATCAGCGCAATTTTTTCGGGCGTTCCAGAACTGCGCAGGGTGTTCGAAACCGCCCGGCTGCGCCGCAGCCAGGGCCGCGGCACGCTGCTGTTCGTGGACGAGATTCACCGCTTCAACAAGGCGCAGCAGGACGGCTTCCTGCCCTATATGGAAGACGGCACCATCGTTCTGGTGGGCGCCACCACCGAAAACCCGTCGTTCGAGCTGAACGCGGCGCTTCTGAGCCGCGCGCAGGTGGTGGTGCTGGGGCGGCTGACGCTGGCCGATCTGGAACGCATGGCGCAGCGCGCCGAACAGGCGCTGGGGCAGGCGCTGCCGCTGAAGGCGCCAGCGCGCGAGGCGCTGCTGGAAATGGCCGATGGCGACGGGCGCGCGCTGTTGAACCTGATCGAACAGATCGTGGCCTGGAAGCCGAAGGCGCCGCTTGACACCGAGGCGCTGGCCACCCGCCTGATGCGCCGGGCGGCGAAATACGACAAGTCGGGCGACGAGCATTTCAACCTGATTTCCGCACTGCACAAATCAATCCGCGGGTCCGACCCCGATGCGGCGCTTTACTGGTTTGCGCGGATGCTGGAAGGCGGCGAAGACCCGCGCTATCTGGCCCGCCGCCTGACGCGGATGGCGATCGAGGATATCGGCCTGGCCGAACCCGCCGCGCAGGCGCAATGCATGCACGCCTGGCAGGTTTACGAACGCCTTGGCAGCCCCGAGGGCGAATTGGCGCTGGCGCAGGCTGTGATCTACCTTGCCCTCGCGCCCAAATCGAACGCGGGCTACGCGGCTTTTGGCGCCGCGCGCGCCGAGGCGCGGCGCACCGGGTCTGAACCGCCGCCCAAGCACATTCTGAACGCCCCCACCGGGATGATGAAGCAGCAAGGCTACGGCGCCGGTTACGCCTATGATCACGATGCCGAAGATGGATTTTCGGGGCAGAACTACTTTCCCGAAGGCATGCGCCGACCGCTGCTTTACCAACCGGTCGAACGCGGCTTTGAGCGCGAGTTGAAAAAGCGGCTGGAATGGTTTGCGAAACTGCGCGAAAAGCGTGGCGGTTGACTTTCCGGCGGGGCGACCGCACAGAGGCGGCATGATCCAGACCTTCTTTACAGTGGCCCTTGGCGGGGCGATCGGTTCCGGCTCGCGCTATCTTGTGAACGTCGCGACCGGGCGCATTTTCGGCATGGGATTTCCCTTTGGCACGGTCACGGTGAACATTCTGGGCTCGATGCTGATGGGGGTGATGGTCGTGGTGATGGCACACCGCGACGGCATGCGCTTTGCGCCGTTTCTGATGACCGGGGTGCTGGGCGGGTTCACCACATTTTCGGCGTTTTCGCTGGATGCGCTGACGCTGTGGGAACGCGGCCAAACCGGGCTTGCCGCGGCATATGTCGCGGGCTCTGTGGCGGCGGCGCTGGTCGGCATCGTCGCGGGCATGGCGCTGGCGCGCGGGTGGTTCGTTTGAACCGCGTGCAGCTTTTGCGGGTGGCCGCTGACGAAGGCGATCAGCGGCTCGACCGATGGTTGAAGCGGCGTTTTTCGCAGATGAACCAGATCATGATCGAAAAGATGTGCCGCACCGGGCAGATCCGCGTTGATGGCGGGCGCGTCAAGGCGGCAACGCATGTTTTGCCGGGGCAAGAGGTGCGGGTGCCGCCGCTGCCCGATGCCGACCGCGCCGAACCCGCCGCGCCTGCTGCCGCGCGTTCGCGTGTCACGGCGACGGACGCGCAGATGATTCAGGCCGCCGTGCTGTGGCGTGACGACCATATCATCGCGCTGAACAAACCGCCGGGCCTGCCCAGTCAGGGCGGATCCGGGCAGGGCGATCGGCATGTGGACGGGCTGACCGAGGCGCTGAAGTTTGGCTACAAGGAACGCCCCAAGCTGGTGCACCGGCTGGACAAGGATACTTCGGGCGTGCTGCTGCTGGCGCGCACCGACCGCGTGGCGCGGGCGCTGAGCGAGGCATTCCGCGAACGCGACACCCGCAAGATCTATTGGGCGATCGTGGCCGGGGTACCCAGCCCACGCAAGGGAACGGTGCGTTTCGGGCTGGTCAAGGCGCCGGGCAGGGGTGCTGCGGGCGAGGGCGAAAAGATGCTTTGCGTTCTCCCCGGCAAGGTGGCCCAGACCGAGGGCGCCAAACGCGCCACCACCGACTATGCGGTGCTTGACGCACTTGCCAGCCGCGCCGCATGGGTGGCGCTGGTGCCGATCACCGGGCGCACGCACCAGTTGCGCGCGCATATGGCCGAGATCGGCCACCCGATCATCGGCGATGGCAAATACGGCGGCGCCGGGCAGGAAAACATGGGCGACGGCTGGGGCGCGCAGCTTGGCGGCGAGATCAGCCGCAAGCTGCACCTGCATGCGCGCCAGATCCGCTTTGTGCATCCGATCACGAAAAAGCTGACAACGATCACCGCGCCTTTGCCAGAACACATGGCGCGCAGCTGGAAAACGCTGGGCTGGCACGAGGCCGAGGTGCCCGCCGACCCGTTCGAGGACGAGGCATGAGGTTGCGCCTTGCGGTGTTCGACGTTGATGGCACGCTTTCGGACAGCCAGCACCATATTCACGCCGCCATGCGCTTTGCTTTTGCGGCGCAGGGGCTGGAGCCGCCGGGGCTGGCCGAGGTGCGCCGCATCGTCGGGCTGTCGCTGCCGCAGGCGACGGCGCAGCTTTTGCCGGGCGCCGATGCCGCAACGCTGGCGGGTCTGGTGCAGGGCTACAAGCAAAGCTATTTCGCCGCCCGTTCCGTCGCCCCCGCCCCACTTTTTGCCGGTGCCGCCGAGACGCTGCGCCGGCTGGCGGCGCGCGAGGATATCGTGCTGGGCATCGCCACCGGCAAATCGCGCCGCGGGCTGGATGCGCTGCTGGGGCATCACGGGCTGACCGGGATTTTCACCACGCGGCAGGTGGCAGACGATCACCCCTCGAAACCCGATCCGGCGATGCTGCTGGCGGCGTTGGCGCAAACCGGGGTGGCCGCGACCGATGCGGTGATGATCGGCGACACCTCGTTCGACATCGAAATGGCGCGCGCGGCGGGCGTGCGCAGTATCGGCGTGGGTTGGGGCTACCACGATGCCGCGGCGCTGGTCACGGCTGGGGCGTCGCGCATGGTAACCGATTTCGCGGCGCTTGAAGCCGCCTGCGACGCGCTTTGGGAACTGGGATGAGCGGCTGGAAGGCAAAACGTTTCTGGCAGGCGGCGGCGGTGACAAAGGCCGAGTGCGGCCACGGCATCGCGCTGGACGGCCGCCCGCTGCAGACCCCCGGCAAACGCGCGCTGATCGTGCCGACGCGGGCACTGGCGCAGGCGATTGCCGCCGAGTGGGATGCGCAGCAAGGCCAGATCGACCCACGCAGCATGCCTTTGACGCGCGCCGCCAACGCCGCGCTCGACAAGGTCGCGGCGCAGCACGCCGAGGTGGTGGCGCTGATCGCCGATTACGGCGCCACCGACCATCTGTGCTACCGTGCCGAGGCGCCGCAGGCGCTGCAGGCGTGCCAATGCGCCGCCTGGGATCCGCTGCTGGACTGGGCCGCCGCTGCCTTTGACGTGCGGCTGAACGTCACGCAAGGCATCGCCCCCGTGGCGCAGGATGCTGCCGCGCTGGCACGGCTGGCGGCACTGGTCGGGCAGATGGATGCGTTTGAGCTGGTGGCGCTTTACGATCTGGTCGGTATCACCGGCAGCCTTGTGCTGGGGCTGGCGGTGGTGCGCGGCCATATCGGCGCCGATGCCGCCTGGCAGCTGGCACGAATCGATGAAGACTGGCAGGCCGCGCAATGGGGCGAGGACGACGAAGCGGCGGCGCAGGCGGCTTTGCGGCGCGGCGCACTGCTTGTCGCGGCCAAATTCTGGCGGCTGGTCCACGCCTCGCACTGAAACGCCATTGCCCGGCCGGGAAAGCCCGAATTGCGGGCTGTTGCCTGTTTGTGATGCTGGCGCTATCACATCGTCGCGACTGTGCCCTTGACGGGGTCTTTCGATTTCGACCAAACTCCGCCCACTGGGGCGATGCCCTGACAAAGACATGGCCATACCTGGCCCACAGAAACTCCGCCCGAAACACGGGTGGCAACACAGGAAGAGGTTAGCATGAAAACATCAGTATTCTTGGGGACGCTGGCGACCACCGGCCTGGTGGCGGGCTTCGCCGCTGCCGGCACGCTCGACGACGTCAAGGCGCGGGGCGAGTTGAACTGCGGCGTCAACACCGGCCTGGTCGGATTTGCTGCCCCCGATGCGAACGGCAACTGGTCGGGTTTCGACGTGGCGGTCTGCAAAGCCGTCGCCGCCGCCGTGCTGGGCGACCCGAACAAGGTCAAATACGTGCCCACCTCGGGCCAGACCCGCTTTACCGCGCTTGCCTCTGGCGAGATTGACATGCTCGCGCGCAACTCGACCTGGACTTTCCAGCGCGACGTTGACCTGAAGCTCGATTTCGTCGGCGTCAACTACTACGACGGGCAGGGCTTCATGGTGCCGAAAGCGCTTGGTGTCTCATCCGCGAAAGAGCTTGAGGGCGCCACCATCTGCATCCAGACCGGCACCACGACCGAGCTGAACCTGGCCGACTTCTTCAAGGCCAACAACATGAGCTATCAGCCGATCGCCATCGATTCGAACGCCGAGGGCGAACAGCAGTATCTGGCCGGTGCCTGCGACGCCTACACCACCGACGCTTCGGGCCTTGCCGCCACCCGCGCCGCTTTCGCCAGCCCGGGCGATCACGTCATTCTGCCCGAGATCATCTCGAAAGAGCCGCTTGGCCCGCTGGTCCGCCATGGCGACAACCAGTGGGGCGACATCGTGCGCTGGACGCTGAATGCGCTGATCGCGGCCGAAGAATACGGCATCACCTCGGCCAATCTGGAAGAACTGTCGAAAGGCAGCGCCAACCCGGAAATCGACCGTCTGCTGGGCACCGCGGGCGATCTGGGCCCGATGCTGGGGCTTGACACCATCTGGGCCAAACGCGCGATCGCCGTGGGCGGCAACTATGGCGAGATCTTCGCCGCGACGATCGGCGAATCGACCCCGATCGGGCTGGCGCGCGGCCTGAACGCGCAATGGACGCAGGGCGGGCTGCTCTACTCGCCGCCGTTCCGTTGATCTGAACCACTGAATCGGGCGCGCGGGTCAACCGCGCGCCCTTTTCGCAATCACACGACAAGACCTGGCAGCGTGGGGCACGAGACCCCGGAAACAGCGGCAAACGCCGATCGCGCGCGTCAGGAACAGGGGAAAACAGAATGGCCTTCGTCTCTGACGTGCCGAAGCAGGGCTTCCGGCTCAGCCAGTTGCTTTACGACACCCGTTATCGCTCGATGACGATCCAGGTCGTGGTGTTGATGTTCTTCATGGCCGGTGCCGCCTGGCTGGTTGACAACACCATCACCAACCTGTCGGATCGCGGCAAGGATTTCAATTTCGGCTTTCTGGGCGTGCGCGCGGGCTATGACATCGGCCAGCGGCTGATCGCCTATGATTCCGACAACACCCATGCCCGCGCGATGCTGGTGGGGCTGCTGAACACGCTGCTGGTGTCGTTCCTAGGTTGCATCGTGGCCACGGTAATCGGCGTATTCGTCGGCGTGCTGCGGCTGTCGAAGAACTGGCTGGTCGCCAAACTGATGACGGTCTACGTCGAGACGTTCCGCAACATACCGCTGCTGCTGTGGATTCTGATCATCTTCGCGATCTTCTCCGAGGTTTCGCCGCTGCCCAATGCATTTCGCGAGGGCGGCAACGCCTCGATGATGCTGTTCGATTCGATCGCCGTCACCAACCGCTATACGGCGGTGCCCGACCCGCTGTTTTCGCGCAGCCTTGGCAATATCGACATCGGCATCTTTCTGATTTCCGCCGATCTGCTGGCGATCATCGCCGCGGTGGCTGCCGGGATTTATGCCAACCGGCTGGTGCTGCGCCACGCAACCCGCGTGCAGAACGATACCGGCATCCGCCCGAAAACCTGGTGGAAAAGCCTGATGCTGCTGATCCTGCCCGGGGTGCTGACGCTGTGGGCGCTGGGGTTCTATCTGGCATATCCGGCGCTGCGCGGGTTCAACTTTACCGGCGGCATCAACGTTTCCAATTCCTTCATGGCGCTGTGGCTGGCGTTGTCGCTGTATACCGGCGCCTTCATCGCTGAAATCGTGCGCGCCGGGGTCATGGCAATTTCGCATGGCCAGACCGAGGCGGCCTACGCGCTGGGGCTGCGGCCGCAGCGCACGATGAACCTGGTGATCCTGCCGCAGGCGCTGCGGGTGATCATTCCGCCGCTGATCTCGCAGTTTCTGAACCTGACCAAGAACTCTTCGCTGGCGATCGCCACGGGGTATCTGGACCTGCGCGGCACGCTGGGGGGCATCACGCTGAACCAGACCGGGCGCGAGCTTGAATCGGTGTTGCTGATGATGCTCATCTACCTGGTGATCAGTCTGCTGATCTCGGGTGTGATGAACGTCTACAACGCCTCGGTCAAGTTGAAGGAGCGTTGAGATGAGCACCCGCGAAACCACCTCTGTCGCCTATGTGCGCGATGTCATGCTGCCCGAACAGACCCCACCCGCCAGCGAGATGGGCATCATCCGCTGGCTGCGCGAGAACCTGTTCTCGGGGCCGTTGAACACCGCCCTGACGTTGGCGGGGTTTTTTATCATCTACCTGATGGTCAAGGAATACGGCCCCTGGCTGCGGCATTCGGTCTGGAGCGCGAATTCGGTCGCCGAATGTCGCGACATCGTCGCCGCGACCTGGGGCGAAGGCGCCAGCGGCGCCTGCTGGGCGATCATCCGTGACCGCTGGAACATGTTCATGTTCGGCTTCTACCCGGCGCAAATCTACTGGCGCCCGACGCTGGCGCTTGGCCTGTTGTTCTTCGCTTTGGCCCCGGTGTTGTTCGCCGAAAGCCGCCGCATCCGGATGAGCGTGCTTGGCGCGGTGTCGGTGCTGCTGACGCTGGCGGCGCCGGAACTGGGGCTGCGGGCAGGCGGCACCGGGCTGCTGGTGGTGGCGCTGGCCGCCATGGTGGCGTTGGCCTGGCTGCGCCCCGCAGCGCTGATCTGGCTGACCGCGATCTACCCGTTTCTGGCGGTCTGGCTGTTGTGGGGGGGATCGGTCTGGTCACCCGTCGCCGCGATGGCGGGGTTCGTCTTTGGCTGGCTGGCGTGGCTTGCAAGCCGAGGGCTCGGCACCATCATATCGGTGGTCGCCGGCGTGTTGGTGCCGGTGCTGTGGTGGCTGATCGCCGCCGGGCAGGTGCAGGGGCTGCTGGATGCCATTCTGCCCTACGGTATCGAGGCGGTGCGTTCCGAACGTTTCGGCGGCTTTGTGCTGGCGCTGACGATCGGCGTGGCGGGCATTGCGCTGTCGCTGCCGATGGGCATCGTGCTGGCGCTGGGGCGCCGCTCAGACATGCTGCTTGTCAAGTCGCTGTCGGTCGGCTTTATCGAGTTCATCCGCGGCGTGCCGTTGATTTCGCTGTTGTTCGTGGCCTCGTTGCTGCTGAACTACTTTCTGCCGCCGGGCACCAATTTCGACATCATCCTGCGCGTCATCATCATGGTCACGCTGTTCGCCGCCGCCTATATCGCCGAAGTGGTGCGGGGTGGGCTTGCGGCGCTGCCGCGCGGGCAATACGAGGCGGCCGACAGTCTTGGGCTGGACTACTGGAAGGCGCAACGGCTGATCATTCTTCCGCAGGCGCTGAAGATCTCGATCCCGGGCATCGTCTCGACCTTCATTGGCATGTTCAAGGATACCACGCTGGTGGTGTTCGTGGGTCTGCTGGACCCGTTGAAAGGCATCACCGATTCGGTGCGCGCCAGCTTTGAATGGAAGGGCGCCTATTGGGAGCCCTACATCTTTGTCGGCTGCATCTTCTTCATCTTCAACTTCAGCATGTCGCGATACTCGATGTATCTGGAACGCAAGCTGCAACGTGAACACCGTTAAGGAGCCACCCATGTCGGAAACGCAAATCGACCGCCGTATCGACCGATCGCAGATGACGGTCAGCGACGAGGTGGCAATTCAGATCACCGCGATGAACAAATGGTTCGGCACTTTTCACGTGCTGCGCGACATCGACCTGACGGTGAACCGCGGTGAGCGGATCGTGATCGCCGGGCCCTCGGGTTCGGGCAAATCGACTCTGATCCGCTGCATCAACCGGTTGGAGGAACACCAGTCGGGGCAGATCATCGTGGATGGCACCGAGCTGACCTCGGATCTGAAGAACATCGACAAGGTGCGCTCGGAAGTGGGCATGGTGTTTCAGCACTTCAACCTGTTTCCGCATCTGACGATTCTGGAAAACCTGACGCTGGCGCCGATCTGGGTGCGCAAGGTGCCCAAGCGCGAGGCCGACGAAACGGCCATGTATTACCTTGAAAAGGTGAAGATCCCCGAACAGGCGCTGAAATATCCGGGGCAGCTTTCGGGCGGCCAGCAGCAGCGCGTGGCGATTGCGCGCAGCCTGTGCATGAAGCCGCGCATCATGCTGTTTGACGAACCCACATCGGCGCTTGATCCGGAAATGATCAAGGAAGTGCTCGACACCATGATCGAGCTTGCCGAAGAGGGCATGACGATGCTGTGCGTGACGCATGAGATGGGTTTTGCGCAAGCAGTGGCAAACCGGGTTATTTTCATGGATCAGGGCCAGATCGTCGAGCAGAACGATCCTTTCGAGTTCTTCAACAACCCGCAGTCGGAACGCACCAAACTGTTCCTGAGCCAAATCCTGGGGCACTGACGTAGCAGCGGTGCCCCGGGGTGCTAGCCCCCGGCGCGGCCACGGGTCGCGCGTTCAACGGCGAAACCGTCCACTGGACGGTTTCTTCTTCCAGTTTCACCCCCGGGGGATACTTGCGCAAGGAAGATGCGGCGGGGCGCGCGGGTTTCAGCCCCTGCCTGCGGGCAAGAAGAAGTCGAGCATGGAACCTTCGCCGGGGCGCAGGTCGGCCCAGTCGTCGATCTGGAAATCCAGCACCAGCGTCGCGCTGGTGGGGTAGCGGGTGAAATCCGGCGTCAGGGGCGGGTGCGCGCATAGCTGGCGGGCAAAGCTGGCGATGCCGGGGTTATGCGCCAACAGCATCACCGAGGCGGCGCTGGCGGTTTTCAGCATCGTCAGCAGCGCGTGCGGATCGGCCTGGTAAAGTTCTGGCGCAAAGCGCACCAGCGGGCGCACCTCCAATACCGCAGCGGCGACCTGATCCCAGGTTTCGCGGGTGCGCCGCGCGGTAGAACACAGCACCTCTTCGGGTTCATAGCCGCGCGAGGCGAGCCAGTCGCCCAGTTCGCGCGCGGCACGGCGACCGCGCGCGTTCAGCGGGCGTTCATGATCGCCAAGCGCCGGGTTGTCCCAGGACGATTTTGCGTGGCGCGTGAGGATCAGACGACGGTGTCCCATAGGAGTCATTTGTGAAATTGCCTCATGTGCCAGGCGGACTGTTCGGCCAACCTGCCATAGGCGGCGCTGACGGGGCAAGTGCGACGAACGGCGCAGCCAAAAGAAAGGCAGCCGGTGCCCGCGGTGCTGTCAAGAAAGCCGTGGCAGGCAGCAACCTTGTAGCCCTGCGCATCAAGCGCCGCGACCGGGCAGGCGGAGGTGCAGGGCGCCGGGCAACCGCTGCAGGGGTTGCCAGGTGGTTCGGGCAGCGTCAGCACATCTGGCAGCGCAAGGGCGCCGCGGTACGAGGCCCAGAGCCCCATGCGTTCGTGCACCAGCAGCGACACGGGCGAGCGCCAGGCGGCGCCCGAGCGCAGCGCCCAGGCATAGAACGGATGCCAGGGCGGACCGCCGAAGGGCAGCAGCGCCGTGGCGCCGAAGACCTGCGCCAGCGCGTCGACCACCCGGGCTGACCAGCGGTCGAGCGGGTTGCGGGCGCCATCGGCAAACTCGGGGCTGGCGGTGACATGCGGCCAGAAGCCCGGTTCGGCGGGCGACAGCAGCACCAGCGTGCCGGTGCCGGCGGGCGCGGCATCGCCTGGGCCGGGGTGGAAGGCGCCCGAAACGAACAGCCGATGCGCCGCCGCCGCCTGCTCGATCGCGGCAAGGTTCACCGCAGGCGCGGCTTGAAACGCGGCTCGGTCGAGCGGATCAGGCTGCCGGCGCCGTGGTCGGTGAACAGTTCGAGCAGGCAGGCATTGGGCACGCGACCATCCAGAATGACCACGGCGCGCACTCCCTCATCCAGCGCCTTCAGCGCGGTTTCGGTTTTCGGGATCATGCCGCCGGCAATGATGCCGCGGGCGGTCAGGTCGCGCACCTCGTCGGGGGAAAGCTGGGTCATTACCTCGCCGGCGGCGTTCTTGACGCCGGCAACATCGGTCAGCAGCAGCAGCCGGTCGGCCTTGAGCGCGCCGGCGATGGCGCCGGCGGCGGTGTCACCGTTGACGTTGAAGGTCTCATTGTCGTTGACACCGGTCGCCACTGGCGCCACCACCGGAATGATGCCGGCGTTGTAAAGATCGCGCAGCACCTGCACGTTCATTTCCACCGGGCGGCCGACGAAACCCAGTTCCGGGTCGTCGGGTTCGCAGACCATCATATCGTCGTCTTTGCCCGAAATGCCCACGGCGCGGCCGCCCTGATCGTTGATCGCCTGCACGATGCGCTTGTTGACCAGCCCGGAAAGCACCATTTCGACCACTTCGACGGTGGCCTGATCGGTGACGCGCTTGCCGCGCACCCAGTGCGACGTGATGCCAAGCCTGCCCAGCAGATCGTTGATCATCGGGCCGCCGCCATGCACCACCACCGGGTTCATGCCGACCTGCCGCATCAGCACGATATCGCGGGCGAATTCGGCCATGGCCTCGGCGTCGCCCATGGCGTTGCCGCCGAACTTCACCACCACCACGGCGCCGGTGTAGCGCTGCAGATAGGGCAGGGCCTCGGAAAGTGTGCGGGCGGTGGCGATCCAGTCACGGTTCATGCGTTGCGGTCTCATGCTGACATCCTCGGGGTGCCGGGCCAGTGTTACGGCCAATCGCGCGCGCTGCCAAGGGGCGGGGCCGGCGGCGGCACGCCCCGCGGGGGTCAGTCGAGCGTGGCGATCAGCGCGCGCAGCGTCTCGATGCCGTCGCCCTTTTCAGCCGAGGTGACGACAAGTTCGGGGAAGGCCGCGGGGTGCCGGGCAAGTGCCGCACGCACCTGCGTCAGCGTCGCTTCGCGGTCCGCGGCGCTGACTTTGTCGGCCTTGGTCAGCACCACCTGAAAGTTCACCGCCGAGCGGTCAAGCAGGGTCAGGATTTCGTCATCGACCGACTTGATGCCGTGGCGGGTATCGATCAGCACGAAGGCGCGGCGCAAGGTGGCGCGGCCCGCGAGATAGGACTTCAGCAGCCGCTGCCATTTTTCAACCACCGCCTTCGGCGCCTCGGCAAAGCCGTAGCCGGGCAGGTCCACCAGATAGGGGCCGGCGGTGGTGAAATAGTTGATTTCCTGCGTGCGGCCCGGCGTGTTGGAGGCACGCGCCAGCGCCTTGCGACCGGTCAGCGCGTTGATCAGGCTGGACTTGCCGACGTTGGAGCGGCCCGCAAAGCAGACCTCAAGCCGGTCTGGCGGCGGCAGGCCATCCATCGCCACCACGCCCTTGAGGAATGTCACGGGGCCGGCAAACAGCAAACGGCCCTGTTCGCGGGCGGCAAGCTCGGGTTCCGGGGCCAGCGGAAACTGCATCTGCATCACAGCACCGCCACTGCGTCGCCGCGGACGATTTCGCCACCGTGCACGACCCGCGCGTAAACGCCGAAATCCTTGTGGCCCCAAAGGCTTTCGAGCGCGGCGAGGGTGTCGCAGTCTTCGGCGCCGGTGTCAGGGTTCACGCCGGTGGCACGGCAGCGGGTGATCGGCTGCACGATTTCCAGCGTCGCGGCGCCGACCCGGATGCGCTGCCCGATCAACGCGCGTTCCTGCAATGGCACCCAACCTTCAACCCAAAGGTTGCCGCGAAAGCGCCGCGGGTGCAGCGCCTGCCCGGCGTGTTGCGACAGCGCTGCCAGCGACGACAGCGACAGCAACGACACGAACGGGTCGGGCCAGTCGGCCAGTGCCTGGCCCGGCACCTCGACGACATGGCTGGGCGCCGGACGACCGGCGGGCCAGAGCGGGGCGAGCCAGGCGATCAGCCGGGCGCGGTCCGCGGCGGATGCCAAGTCGAGGCAAATGGTTTGCGCGCGCGGGTGGCGCAGCGTTACCTGCGCGCCATCGCAAACGGCGGTCACAGCCATCAGTTCCGGCCCCGCCACGCCGCGCAGAAAATTCATCTTGGGCTGCCAGACGTCGGGCTGGCCCTGAAACTTCGCCGCCGCATGCGCCACCGCCCACTGGCGGTCCAGTGCCAGCGCGTGCCCCGCGACAAGTTCGGCGCGCGCAATTTCCTCAACCCCGACCGCCTTGATCGGATGGCGCAGGATATGGGCCAGCCGCGCGGTCATTTCTTGGGTGGCGCGCCAGGCTTCTTGCGAAAGCCGTCGAGGATGTTGCCGAACAGGTCAGGGCGTTTGTGATGCATCGACATGATCGTGTATTGCTGCATGAAGGTGATGGTGTTGTTCGCGATCCAGTAAAGCACCAGCCCCGAGGCGAACGAGCCCAGCATGAACAT
>Ga0326597_10003014_pt1 | contig 24643 bp, 18 predicted proteins | sample RVTome_12_FD_203789 | JGI IMG/M metagenome (GOLD analysis project Ga0326597, IMG submission 203789) | Soil microbial communities from uranium-contaminated site in the Upper Colorado River Basin, Wyoming, United States - RVT100D185 | ecosystem: Environmental > Terrestrial > Soil > Contaminated >... | reverse complement strand
CCCTCGCGGAGCGCCGCCAGAAGGTTCGAAAGCGTCTGGAGCGGCGTCACCACCCGCTCCCGCAGGGAGAACGAAATCCCGAGCCAGGAGCCCAGGATCACCAGCGACAACGTCCATTGCACCTTCGCGGTGTAGTCCCCTCCCCAGATCAGGATCATCGAGACGGCGACCGCGGGGAATCCCGCACCGAGAGCGAGGAGGAGGATTGCGAGGTCGTGGGTGAGGCGGCGGTGGGGAGGAGTCGAGACGGGGACCGGCGGCGTGGGAGCCAAGCTAAAGCCGGTATCGCTCGAGCCGGCGGTACAAGGCGCTGCGAGACAAGCCCAGCGCTTTTGCCGCGTGACTCACGTTGCCGTTGTAGCGAGCGAGGGCCTTCTGGATCAGGAGGCGCTCTACCTCCTCCAAGTTGAGATCTTCGATCGAGCCGGCACCGTTGTCGCTGACCGGCCGGAGGCCGAGGTCGCCCACCTTGACTCTCTCCCCCCGTGCCATGAGCACCGCTCGCTCCACCGCGTGGTCCAGCTCGCGGATGTTCCCCGGCCAGGGATAGTCGCGAAGCGCCCGCGCCGCGGCGTCCTCGAATCCCTCGATCGGCTTTCGATAGTGGCGCGCGTGGATCGAGAGAAAGTACTTCGCTAGAGGCTCGATGTCGCCCCGGCGGTCGCGAAGCGGCGGGAGGTGGATCTCGATGGTGTTGAGGCGGAACAGCAAATCCTGGCGGAAGCGTCCCTCGGCGACTTCCTGGCCTAGATCCGCGTTAGTGGCGGAGAGGATGCGGACGTCCGCGCGCTTGGTCTTGGAGGAGCCGACCCGCTCGAACTCCCCGGTCTCCAGAACCCGAAGGAGTGTCCGCTGCTGCCCCTGAGGCAGGTTCGCGATCTCGTCGAGAAAGAGCGTCCCGGCGTCGGCGAGCTCGAACCGTCCGACCCGATCGCTCTTGGCGTCGGTATAGGCGCCCTTCACGTGGCCGAAGAGCTCGCTTTCGAAGACTCCCTCGGAGAGCCCGCCGACGTTGACCGTCACCATGGGCTTTCCCGCCCTTCGGGAGGCGGCGTGTAGGGTGCGGGCGACGACTCCCTTGCCGGTGCCGTTCTCGCCGGTGAGAAGCACATTCGCGTCCGAAGGCCCGACGCGCTGGATGATCTCCAGCACCGGCTTCATCGTATCCGACTCCGCCACCAGAGTCGCCGTGTCAGGACGAAGAAGCTCGTTCTCGCGCTCGAGGCGCTCGCCGCGACGGAGCGCCCGGCCGAGCTCCACCTGCGTCCTGAGGATGCTGAGAAGCCGCGCGTTGTCCCACGGTTTCTGGACGAAATCCCGGGCTCCGGCGCGCATCGCCTCGACCGTGAGCTCGACGCTCCCCCAGGCGGTCATGACAACGATGGGAAGAGTGTCGTCGACGTCCTGGAGCCGCCGCAGAAGGTCGAGTCCCTCACGGCCCGACGTGGTGTCGCGGGCGTAGTTGAGGTCCATGAGAAGCAGATCGAAGTCCTGGTCCTCGACCGCTTTGACGATGGCGTCGGGCGACTCCACCGCCTCGGTGCTGTAGCCCTCGGACTTGAGCAGCAGTTTGAGCGCGACGAGAACGTCCGGCTGATCGTCGGCAACGAGAACCCGGGGCGAAAGCCGGCTCATGGTCATCGCTTCTCGAGCCAGCCGTCCTTCAGGCGCACGATGCGGTTTCCGTAGGCGGCGTTGGTCTCCGAGTGGGTGACCTGGATGATGGTGGTCCCCTCCTGGTTGAGCTTCTTGAAGAGCTCCATGATCTCGCGCCCCTGCTCGGTGTGGAGGTTTCCCGTGGGCTCGTCGGCGAGAATCACCTTCGGCTCCATCACCACCGCCCTCGCGACTCCGACGAGCTGCTGCTGGCCTCCGGAGAGCTGATTGGGATAGAGGTCCTTCTTGCCCACGATACTGAAGCGATCGAGGATGTCGCCGACCATTGCCTGCCGCTCGGAGCGTTTGATGTTCCGATAGGAGAGCGGGATCTCGAGGTTCTCGTAGACCGTGAGGTTGTCGAGCAGGTGGTAGGCCTGGAAGACGAAGCCCAGGTATTGCTTGTGGAGCTCGTTTCGGTGCTTGACCTTCATGTCGTGCACCGCGTGCTCCAGGAAGTAGTACTCGCCTCCCCACTCGCCGTCGAGCATCCCCAGGATGTGCAGGAGCGTCGACTTCCCGGCGCCCGAGGGCCCCATGATGGTGACGAACTCTCCCTCCTGGATCTCGAGGCTGATCTGGCGGAGCACGTAGGTGCGTCCCGCCCGCGACTCGTAGAACTTCTCGAGGTTTTCGAGCTTGATGAGCGGTTGCTGGTTTTCGATCATGTCAATTCAGCCGAATCTTTCGATAGTCGTCCCAGGCCGAGGTGTCCGACAGGATCACTTCGTCGCCTTCGCCGAGTCCGTTCACGATCTCGATGGTGTTCACCGAGCTCTTGCCGAGCGTCACATCGACCCGCTCCGCGGTCTGACCGTCCGCGAGGAGTCGGAAGAGAGAGACCGTCGTTCCCGCCTGGCCATAGGCGGGTCGACCCACGTAGAGCACGTCCTCGAGCCGCTCGATCTCGATCGTCCCATCGACGCTCAGATCCGGGCGAGCGCCGCGAGGAAGCTCACCAACCAGCTCCACGTCCACGGTGACGGTTCCGTCCTGAACCGCGGGATCGATTCGCATCACCCTCCCCTCGACGATTCCGTTTCGGGTGTCGATGCTTGCCCGCTGATTGATCTCGACGTCCTTCGCCTGGGTCTCCGCGATTCGAAGCTCGGCCTTGAGATGCTCGGGCTGGGCCACCCGGGCGAGGTTCACTCCCGGCGTCACCTGCTGCCCCACGGCCACGGGCACCTGCTGGAGAACGCCGCGGATTCCCGGCCGGACCCTCATTGCATCGACCTGGCTAACCCGGAGGTGATGGAGAGCGCGCAGCTGGTCGACACGGGAGGATTCCGCCATCAGCTGGGCTTCGTTCGACTGGGAGGCGATCGCGAGACGCTCCTGCTCCAACTGGTTTCGGATCTCGAGCTCTTTCGCCCGTTCCTCCGAAAGCTTGAGCGCGAGATCGCCGATGATGCCCTGATCGTGGATCTCCTTGTCGGCCTCGAGCTGGAGGACGGCAGTGCGGAAGTCGGCTTGAACGGAGGCCGCTTGAGCCCTCTGGTTCAGGAGCTGACTCTCGAGCTGGACTTTCAGATCTTCGAACCGCGCTTGGGCGGCTCGGAGCTGGAGACGGGCATCCTGCGCTGACTGCTCGAGCTCGGGGTTGCTCATCTCGATGAGCACCGTGTCCGCCTCGACATCGGTTCCGGGAAGCACCACGATGCGCTCGACTCGTCCCTCGGTGCGGGCGGCGACCCAGCGAATCTCGACCGGCACCAGCGTTCCCGGCCCCCGGACTTGCCGAAGCATCGAGCCCCGAGCGACGCGGTCCATCCAGACGGTAGAACGATCGACCGTCGGCGCCGCGGGCTCGAGCCGCGAGACCCAGACGGCCAGGACCGCAAATACAACGCCGCCTATGACATAGAGGATCTTCTGCTTCCTCTTCCGCGCCTCGGCGACCCCTTCTCTCTTGACGTCCATCTCGACAAACTCCCTATTCTAACAGAGGCGCAAGGTACGTGCCAGTGGAGCCATTCTATAAACAATTAATATCATTGGACTAATAGGATCGGCAGTCAGGCGCCGTTCGATTTCGAACAGTTGTTTGGCCGACCACGGGAACAACAATATTAAGGACCGCCTCGCTCTTCGATCCGTGCGTGGGGCCCCACCCCCAGCGCTTCTCGCTCCGGGACTCGTTTCCGGCTCCGCCCTTCCGCCTCCGCCCTCCGGGCTTTGGCGAGACCTCGCCGGAGCGCTTCGCGCGAAGGCGGGCGGGCTTCGGCGCGGTTTCGACGAAGCCTTGGGCGAAGTCGACGCTCCGCTCGCGCAGACCGTTATCGATCGTCATCGCTTACCTTCATCAGTACGGTTTTCGACCTCGAGAGGTTTGCGCGGTTCGAGGATTCAAGACGCCCCGCCCCGGGACCTGACTCTCCCCGGGGAGGTCCGGCGGCGGTTCGATGCCCAGAAGGTCGAGGATCGTCGGGGTGACGTCGATCGCCTGGACGCGCCCGAGGTTCACCCCTTTCGGAATCCTCGGCCCGTAGGCGGCGAAGATCGCGAGCATGTCGCGGCGAGTGGGAACGAACCCGTGCTCGCCCGCGGGCGCGGTTCTCTCGACGACCACGCCCGAGGTCGAAGACGAGGTCGAGGTCGAGGGGTAGTAGCCGGGTGCGAAGTCGAGAAACAGGTCCCCGGTGGACTCTCCGCCGGGCTGGAGAAGTCCCGTAGTCGCCGGCTCGAAGAACGCGGTCACGATGGGCTCGCCCGACACCGGATCCTTCAGAGTCGAGAGCGCGCTCCGCAGTTCGTCAAGAACCATCGGTCTCTCCTCGAGCGGAACGATGCCTCCCGGTCGATCGACCGCGTTCACGGCGACCGACGCGTCCCCGAGGGGCGGAGCGAGCGCGCGCGTACGGGACAGATCGATCGAGCCGTCGGGGCCGAGGGCGAGAAGGCCGGCCTTCTCGAGGGCGACGTTGAGATGGACGAGCTTGTCGGTTCCCGAGATGCCGTGGTCGCTCACGACGACCACGTGGGACCGGTCGTGATCCGCGATATCGAGAAGCATCCCGAGGAAGCGATCTTGAACGGCGAAAGCCTCCACCAGAATCGGCCAGATCTTCTGGGCGAGGGCGTCGTCGTAGCCTTCGAGATGGGAAGCCAGGTAGCCGTAGAGCTCGTGAGCGACGTCGTCGATGACTGGGCTATAGAGGAGAACCAGCCGATAGTCGCGGGAGAGCGCCCATCGCGCCTGGTCGAGAAGCTGAGTGGCGAGGTGGAGCTCGGTCTCCATGAACCGGCGCTCGGCCTCGCCCGAGCCTCCCTGCGCGAGAGTCGGACCGAAGCCACCGGCGGAGTAGGCTCTGCCGCCGCCGTTTCCCGCGTAGGCTCGAAGAGTCGGCGTCTCCCTCTCCAAGAGATCGCCCGGCGACGTCACCAGCTCTGAGGTCCCGCTTCGATAGAGAATGAAGCTCGAGCCGTCGGAAGAGAGGGTGAAGAGTCGAAGAGAGAACCAGGTGCTCCTCCCCTCGAGGCTCGCGGCGATGGGGGCGGAGAAGGATCCGACGTCTCCTGGCTTCAACCGCGCGACGAAGGCGCCGAGCTCGGGCTCGACCGCGATTCCGAGGCTATCGCACCCTACCGTCGGGTCGTCGGGATCGTCGAAGAACGTTCCACGATACAGGGACTCCCCGACGGCGAATCGGATCTCACGCGCTTCGAAGCCGCGGACAGCGTCGGGAACGAGCACCTCTCCGCGGGAGGTGGCATCGCTGTAGCCATAGACGACGTTGAGATGAGGCTGCGGCCGAAACGGATAGGCCTGAGGCGCGTGGAAAACATAGGTCTCGAGCCCGCGAGCGGCGGCCCTCGCCCACACGGGCTCCGCGCGCAGCGAGTCGGAGAAGAGGCCGTTCAGCGTTTCGAGCCGGGTTCCCGCGGACGGAGGGAACCGGAGCACGGAGTTGGCGGTGATGCCGCTCGTATGGCCGAACTGTCCCGTGAACAGGAGCGCGTGCGCCGCCGCGGTCTTCGTGGGAAAGCTCGACACCATCCCGTCCGACCACGCGCCCCCGCGCACCATGCGGTCGAAGCTCGGAAGCTTCCCTTCGGCGAGGAGGCGGGACGTCGTCACGTAGCCGGCGGCGTCGAACGAGACGACGATGACCCGCGAAGACTCCCGCGCCGCATCGTTCGTCTGGAGCGCGAGTGCGAGCGCGAAAAGAAGGAAATTCAAGGACGGCCCAGGTATCGGTCCCACCACAGGAGCTCGTGGTGGTACCGATGCACCACGTTCCAGGGCTTCCAGCCGCCGTGGTAGGAGTCCGGATAGCGGATGAACTTCGCGTCGACCTTGAGCTTCTTGAACGCGGTGTACATCTGCTCGCCCTGCTCGACCCCACTCACCTGGAACGCCTCTCCGAACCCGTCAGTGCGAAAGAACCATACCGAAGAGGTTTCCGAAACGCGCTTGGAGCGGAACGTCAGCCATTTCCCGTCGGGGCTGAAGCGGGGGCTCGATGCGTCGAAGCCGGGAATCGACAAACGCCTGGGCTTCCACTCGAAGGAGGCGCTCGAGAGCCAGAGCTCACTTCGCCGCCGGTTACCCTGTTCGTCGATCGCGCGGCGAGTGAAGGCCACGAGCCGCCCCTCGGGAGAGATGGCGGGCTCGTCGGCGCTCTCGATCCTGTAGTAGTCCTCGACTTCGAGAAGTGCGAGCGCGAAAAGCAGTCGGCCGAGAATCATGGTGAGTTATAATATGAGAAAGACCCAACGGACAAGGGCTTAGAGTGCGTCTCGCGATGTTTCTTCTCATCGTATTCTCGGCTTCGGTCTGGGCGGGGGCGGCAGAGCCCTCGGAGCGAGATCGGGCGCTCGCGGTGTTCGTCGACGAGATGGTCGCGAGACACGGCTTCACCCGAAACGAGCTCGACGAGGCTTTCGGGTCCGCCCGGTCGGTTCCCCAGATCCTGGAGCTCATGAACCGCGCCGCGGACCCCAAGCCCTGGAACGAATACCGGTCGCTCTTCGTCACGTCCGAAAAAATCGCGGGGGGAGAGCGCTTCTGGAGCGAGAACGCCGAAGCTTTGAAGCTCGCTCGCCAGCGGTACGGTGTCCCGGAGGAGATCGTGACCGCAGTCATCGGCATCGAGACCCATTACGGAAGAAACCGCGGGCGGTTCAAGGTTCTCGAGGCGCTGGCGACCCTCGCGTTCGAGTATCCACGGCGTGCGAGCGAGTTTCGGCTGGAACTGGAGCATTTCTTGCTTCTGAGCCGCGAGGAATCGCTGCCCCTTGACGCCCCCCTGGGCTCCTACGCGGGAGCGATGGGGATCGCCCAGTTCATGCCCGGGAGCTATCGCCGCTACGCCATCGACTTCGACGGCGACGGCAGGCGCGATTTGTTCGAGAACACCCGCGATGCCATCGGAAGCATCGCCAACTACCTGACCGCGCATGGATGGCAGCGCAACGCCCCGGTGGCCGTTCCCGCGGAGGTGTCGGAGTCCGGCGCCGAGCCCTTCCGCTCGGGGAAGCTCTCGACGCGCTACCGCCTTTCGGAGCTGGAGTTGTTCGGGGTCACCACGACGCCGGCTCAACCGGCGGCGACGACGGCCATCCCGTTGACCCTCGAGAACCGCACGGGCGCGGAGTACTGGCTCGGCTTCGATAACTTCTACGTGATCACCCGCTACAACCAGAGCGTCTATTACGCCATGGCGGTGCACCAGCTCAGCGAGCAGATCCGGAGCCGGTACGAGCAGTCCAAGGCTGCCGTCGACCCCTGAGGCGAATCGCCGAACGAACCATGCTTTTCCACGGTTTCATGCACAAGAGACAGCGCGTGTAACCGCGCTGTGACGGTTCTCGCGAGGCTCCTTCATCTCTGAAAACCACGGGGCGACGAGACGAAGAAAACGAGGACCATCGCCAGCACCTCCGAACGAACCGCTGCTCAACTGTTGTGCAGAGTGTTACGCGACCATGAATAGAGCGGCCGGCAGGGTCCCGCGACACAGTTTTTGCACAAGGTTTTCCACAGAAGCTGTGGGTCTCCGTAGTTCTACCGGCCACGGCGATCATTGCCACGGGCTGCCCCGCGGAAATCGGCGGCGTCGCCTGCGATATTGGCGTCATGGTACGATATCCGCGCCACGTAACGGAATTGGACGGAAAGCAGGACGTGTTCACATCGGAAGCGCTCACTCGGGGTGTCCGCGTGAAAGTCGTGTCCCGCTATTCCCCGGAGCATTCGCACCCCGAGCAGAACCGGTGGTTCTTCCTCTACACCGTCGAGATCGCGAACGAGGGTTCGGTGACCGTTCAACTCTTGAGCCGGCACTGGATCGTCGAGAACGCCGATCATCAGGTCGAGGAAGTCCGCGGCCCCGGTGTCGTGGGCCAGCAGCCGGTTCTCGGCCCGGGTGAGTCGTTCGAGTACACTTCCGGCTGCCCCTTGACCACACCCTTCGGCTCGATGCGCGGCACCTACCAGATGGTGACCCAGGACGGCGGCCGTTTCGACGCGACGATCGCGCCGTTCACACTCAGCGAGCCCTACACCGTACACTGAAGCTTCCCTCGACTGTCACCTTGTCCCGCTCAACCAAGACCAAGCTGACCGCCAGAACCGCCGACAAGCATATCCTCTATCAAAAGAGCGTCCAGTCGCCCGAAAGCGACGCGCGATTCTTCACGCGATACTTCAAGAAACTGGCCCGGCGGCCGCTCCGGATCCTCCGCGAGGACTTTTGCGGGACGGCGCTCCTCTGCTGTGAGTTCGTGCGGCTTCACAAGGACAACATCGCCATCGGCGTCGATCTCGACACACCCACGCTCCGCTGGGCCCACGTCCACAACCTGAGCCGCCTCCCGCCGAAGGTGAGGCAACGGGTGCATCTCGCGCGGGCGAACGTCCTCAACCTCCGGAGGCCGAAAGTCGACGCCGTCGCGGCGCTCAACTTCAGCTACTCCGTCTTCAAGACCCGCCGCGAGATGGGCGCCTATATGAAGACCGCCTACGCCTCCCTGTCGCCCGGGGGCATGTTGTTTCTCGACGCCTGGGGAGGCGGAGAGACGCAGTTCATCCTGCAGGAGAAACGCCGTCTGCTCGGTTTCGACTACATCTGGGACCAGGCGGAGTTCGATCCCATCACCCACGAGATCCTGTGCAAGATCCACTTCGAGTTCCGCGACGGCACGCGCATGCGCAACGCGTTTCTCTACGACTGGCGGCTGTGGACGCTCCCGGAGCTTCGCGAGCTCATGTACGAAGCGGGCTTTGCGAACGTCCATGTCCTCTGGGAGGGGACGGACCGGAAAACCCGCAAGGGAAACGGCATCTTCCGGCACGTCGAGCGCGGGGGGGATGAGAAGGCCTGGGTCGCGTACGTGGTGGGACGAAAACCATGACTCTCAATCGAGGATTTCGCTATCACCAGCGCCTGGGTGAGTCGGCGAACGGGCGAACGCTCCTCTCCTACTTGAGCGAGCGCTATCGCCACTCGTCTCCGGTCGAATGGCAGCGGCGCATCGAGGGCGGGCTGGTGCTCGTCGAGGGCGCTCCCGCCCGGGCCGACAGGGCGCTCGCCGCGGGAGAGTCGCTCGTCTGGAACCGCCCACCGTGGCGAGAGCCTCCCGCTCCCACGAGCTTCGCCGTTCTCTACGAGGACGAAGACGTTCTCGGGGTCGCGAAGCCCGCGGGGCTTCCCACGCTCCCGGGCGGAAGCTTTCTCGAGAACACGCTTCTCGCGCGCGTCGGCCAGAGGTACAAGGGCGCCTCGCCCCTCCACCGGCTCGGACGGGGGACGTCGGGAATCGTTCTCTTCGCGCTGAACCCGGAGGCACGGCGGGCTCTCACCCGTTCGTGGGCGAAGGATGTGGAAAGGAGCTATCGCGCGCTGGTGACGGGCCGATTTCCTCGGGGCGAGACGATTCTCGAGCACCCCATCGGCCCCGTGCCCCATCCCCTTCTCGGATCGGTCCACGCCGTGAGCGCCACGGGAAAGCGGGCGCGAAGCCGCGTTCGTCTTCTCGAGCACCGCGAAGACTCGTCGCTCGTAGAGATCGAGATCGAGACGGGCCGGACCCATCAGATCCGCATCCACCTCGCGGCCGCGGGTCATCCCCTCGTGGGCGATCCGCTCTACCCGCCGGGCGGCGTCCCCGCGCCGGACGGGAACGCGCTTCCCGGGGTCACGGGCTATCACCTCCACGCCCATCGAGTGAGCTTTCCTCATCCACGCGCGTATCGAGAGATCGTCATCCACTGCGGACCCCCTCCGCTCTATCGCGCGGGGACGGAGTGAGTCTTCTGCTTCTCAGCCTCGTCGCGCTCCAGAGCGCTGCCGAGGTGCGCCAGATCGTCTCCTTCCGATTCCTCCCGGGGAAAGAGCATCGCCTCGCCGCCGGAAGCGAGAGCGGCCGGTTCCTGCTGTCGGATGGATTCGATTTCTTCCGCATCCTCGGAATCTCGAGCCTCGGCGAATGGCAGCGATACGTCGAATCCCTTCGCGGGGGGCCCCTTTCGCCGGCGAGATCGACGAATGGATCGCCGAGTCCCGTCAGGTTATCCTCGCACCGGTTCGCGAGCTTTCCGTGCGGTAACCTGACCATGACCTCCTGTCCGACCGCGGCGGCAATCGTCGTGGGAAACGAGATCCTGAGCGGCAAGGTCTCGGAAGCGAACGTCTACGAGCTCGCCCGGGTGCTGCGCTCCTCGGGCGTGCTCTTGTCGCGAGTGGTCATCATCCCCGACGACACCGAGACCATCGCTCGAGAAGTACGAGCGCTGCGCGCGGATTGCGACTACGTCATCACCAGCGGGGGCGTCGGAGTGACGCACGACGACGTGACCATCGCCGGCGTCGCCCGCGCGTTCGGGGTTCCCGTGGTGCGCGACCCCGAGCTCGAAGGTCTCATCCGCCGCCACTACGGCGAGAAGGTCCACGAGAACCACCTCGCGCTCGCCAACGTTCCCGAGGGTGCGCGGAAGCTCACGGCCGAAGGTTTCGCCTGGCCGCTCGTCGCCATCGACAACGTCTACATCCTCCCCGGCATCCCCGAGATCTTCCAGAGGAAGCTCGGGATCCTGCGCCCGCACCTCGAGAAGGCGGGAGCGCCCTTCGTGACCCGCGCCGCGTACACCCGCAAGGACGAGGCCGTCCTGAAGCCGCTCCTCGACGAAGTCGTGGCCCAAAACCCCGCGGTCGAGGTCGGGTCCTATCCCCGGTGGAACGATCCGAAGTACGAGACCAAAGTCACTTTCGATGGTAAGGACCGGGAGGCGGTCGAGCGCGCCCTCGAGCACTTCCTGAAGCTCCTCCCGCCGGGCGAGCCCCAGTGGATCGAGTAGCGAGAGGAGCCGCGGTCGCCCTCGGTCTTCTCGCCTTCTGGTCGCTTCTCGGAGCCCAGGGAGCGCGCATAGGCCCGCTCCTCATCCCCTCGCTCTCGCCCTGGTGGATCCTGGCGGCGCTTGGTCTCTTGCTCTGGCTCACGCCTTCGCGAGAAGGCGGTCTCGGGCGGAGCACTCTCGCCGTCGGCGGGCTCTTCCTGTTCTCGTTCATTCTTCTGACCGCGTGGCGGAGCCGCGCGCTTCATCCAAGCACCGCGCTCGGGGTTCTCGTCGACGGCGAGGTCGGGCGGCGCTCGGTCTCGCTCCAGATCGAGCGCCGCAACGAGCTTCGGCGCCTCACCGGAAAGAGACGAAACGTGTCCATCGAGGCCAGAGGCGTACTCGAAGTTCCCGACGCCGGGACACACGTCCTCGAGATCTCCTGCGACGATTCCTGCGAGATCGGCGTCGGGAGCGACGTCCTCCGGGCCGAAGGTACGTTGCGCCGCGAGCTCCCGCTTCCGCGCGGAGAGATTCCTCTCGAGATTCGATATCGGCAGGACTCCGGACCGGCGCGGTTCGAGATTTCGTGGGACCGTCCCCGCTTCTTCGAGCCTCTCCCCCTCGACTACTTCGTGCGCTCTCCCGAGGCCGGTAGGCGCAGCCGCTTGCCCGCGCACCTCGCGCTCGTGGGCCTCACGCTCTGGTGGGGACTCTTTCCCTTCTACTGGATGAGGCTCGCCCGGGCGAAAGACCGCATTCGCACCTCCGCTCTCCTGCCGAGCGCGGCCGCGGCGCTGCTCGTGCTCTACGGGAGCCTCCTCCGCTTCGAGGCCCTGCTCGCGCACTCGGATCTCGCCGGCCGCGACGAACGAGCCGCGAGGATTCACGAGAGCCTTCTGCCCTGGCTTCCGAGCTACGGGGTCTTCAACCCCGAGAACGCTCCCGAGGATCCGTACCGCGCCGACGTCCGAAGCTATCTCGATCGGGCGGAGGCAATGGGCCGCGAGGGCTTCTACGCGCCTTCTTTCCGCGAGCCGTTCTACGTGCTCCTGGTCTCCGGGTTCGTCGCGGTTGCGGGAGGCGAGATCGGAATCCTCCTAGAGAGCGCCTTCTTCTCGGCGCTCACGCTCGCCCTCTTCTCCTTCGTCGCGGCGAAGCTCCACGGCCGATGGTGGGCCGTCGCGCTGCTGGTGCCGGTGGTGCTTCACCAGTGGCTCGTCCTCGACGCCCCGACGGGATACCGAGAAAGCGCGTACTCGTTCTTCCTCCTCGCGTTCGCGGCGGCTGTCGCTCTCGGGCGCGCCGGCCTGCGATCGGGTTCCATCGCGGGCGCTCTGGGAGGCCTGCTCTGTCTCATTCGGGTGAGCGCTCTTTCCGTCGTCGTCCCTCTCCTCGCCATCCGCGTGGTGCGGCTTCCGCCGAAGGAGCGTCTGCGCTATGGCGCCGCGTTCACTCTCGTCCTTCTTCTTCTCGTGAGCCCGTTGCTCTACTCGAACTTCCGCGCTCACCGGGACCCGTTCTACAGCGTGAGCTTCCACACGCAGTTCTGGCTCCGGGCCGAGGGGCTCGACCAGGGCCAGGGGCCGGTGAGCTTGTCGCGCTATTTCACCGATTTCGAGAGGACGGGCGCCCTGGTGCGGGGGACCCTACTCGGATTGACGGTGCTCCCCCTTCGCACTTTCTGGAACGGCTTCAGGCACTTCCCGCTTCTGGCGGAGGCGACTCTCGGCCTGGGCGTCCTGGGCCTCGCTCGCGCGCGTAACCGGTACTTGACCGCGGCCTACTTCGGGCACCTGCTCGCGTTCGCCTACATCCAGAACTTCCCCTCGGGAGAGATGCCGCGCTTCGTGATGCCGGCGTTCTTCCTCCTGGTCCTCGTCATTCCCCACGCGTCCAGAGGGCTCGAGGGTCGTAAACTGGAGCCGAGGAAGTTATAGTCTCGCCCCATGAGGACAACCAGGGCAGCCCTTTTTGCAATCCTCTTTTCCGGCCTCGCCGCCGCCGAGTCTTCGGAGCGCTATACCATCGCGCTCACCGGTGATTCGATCATCACCCGGAAGCTCTCGGCCTACGAGGAGCCCGAGTTCCTTTCGATGATCGAGCGCATCCGGAGCGCGGACGCCGCCTTCACCAACATCGAGATGCTGTTCCATGACTACGAGTCCTACGCCATGGCGTCGAGCGGCGGAACCTACATGAGGGCCCAGCCGGAGCTGGTGAAGGATCTGGTCTGGGCGGGATTCGATCTGGCCGGTCTCGCGAACAATCACTCGGGCGACTACGGACCGAAGGCGATGCTGCTGACGGAGAGGTACGTGCGCGAGGCGGGAATCACCGCCGCGGGCGTGGGGAAGAGCCTCTCCGAGGCGCGCGAGGCGAAGTTCCTGGAGACGGGACATGGCCGTATCGCCCTGGTGTCGCTGGCGGCGACCTTCTCGGATCATTCCATGGCCGGCAAGTCCAGAGACGATATCCCGCCGCGGCCCGGCCTGAATCCCCTGAGGCACAAGGTCACGTACCAGGTGACCCGGGACCAGCTCGAGGCGCTTCGCCGCATCCTGAAGAGCCTGTCGATGAACGCTCCCGACTCCGGCGACAGCCTCACCTTCCGCGGCGAGCGTTTCGTGGTGGCCGACAAATCCGGTGTCCTGACGGAGCCCCATCCCGGGGACATGGAGGAGATCGCGGCCATCGTTCGCAACGCCGAGAGCCTCTCGGACTACACCATCGTCTCCATCCACGCTCACGAGGGTGACGGCGATCGGTCGGTGCCCGCGCGCTTCGTCGTCGATTTCGCGCGGCGGATGATCGACGAGGGCGCCGACGTCTTCGTCGGCCACGGCCCTCACGTTCTGCGGGGGATCGAGATCTACAAAGGAAACCCGATCTTCTACAGCCTCGGCGATTTCATCTTTCAGAACGAGACCCTGCAGCGGCTGCCCCACGAGAACTACGCCCCCCTCGGTCTCGGCGACGACAAGGGCCTCTCGGATTTCAACGACGCCCGCTACGATCACGACCGGACCGGATTTCCCGCGTCTCCCGAGATCTGGGAGTCGGTGGTGGCGGAGGCGGTGTTCCAAGGGAAGGATCTGGTGGAGTTGAAGCTCCACCCCATCTCGCTCGGCTTCGGAAAGCCCCGGTACGTCCGGGGACGCCCCCTGGCCGCGGACGAGCAGCTCTCGCGAAAGATCATCTCCGACCTCACGCGTCTTTCGAAGCCTTTCGGGACCGACGTCCAGTACGTCGACGGCGTCGGCGTCGTGAAGCTGAAGGCCCCGGCGACCAATTGAGGTGACGTCATGAAGCTTGCGCTCCTGATTACCGCACTCGTCGCTACGCCCACGTTCGTGGAAGCTCCGGACACCTATGCGGAGGTGGCCGACCTCGTCGAGGCGGCCCGCACTGAGTGGCAAGCTCCGGGAATGTCGGTCGCGGTCGTCGTCGACGGCCGGATCGCCTGGGCGCGGGGCTTCGGCCTCGCCGACGTCGAGAACGAGATCGAAGCGCGTCCCGACACCGTGTACCGGATTGCTTCGATCTCGAAGCCCCTTTCCGCGACCGCGATCATGCAGCTCATGGAGAAGGGGAAGCTCTCGATCGACGACCCGGTGACGAAGCACGTCCCGAGCTTTCCCGACCGGGGACTCGGGATCACGCTCCGGCACTTGTTGACGCATACCTCGGGAATCCGCCATTACAAGGCGGGAGAAATGGATCTCAAGGAGCACTTCGACTCCATCGAGGCGGCTCTCGAGATATTCAAGGACGACCCGCTTCTGTTCACTCCCGGCACGAAGTACTCCTATTCGAGCTACGCCTACAACCTCCTCGCGGCCGTGGTAGAGAGCGCTTCCGGTCTCACCTTCGAGGCCTACATGAGGGAAAAGGTCTGGGGCCCCGCGGGGATGACGGTGACGAGGCTCGAGCAACAGGGCGACATCGTTCCCCACCGCTCCCGCCAGTACGTGGTCGCGGGAGGGGGCGGGGGTGTGAAGAATGCCCCTTTCGCCGATCTGAGCGTGAAGTGGGCGGGAGGCGGAGTGATCTCGACGGTCGAGGATCTGGCGCGCTTCGCCATCGCCCTCGATCAGGGAGTCCTTTTGAAGCCGGAGACTCTCGAGACCATGTACGAGCCGATGACCCTCACCGACGGCACCCGCACGGACTACGGTCTGGGCTGGGACTCCCAGGCCGATGCTGCCGGCCGCCGATGGATCGCTCACGGCGGCGGCGCCACGGGCGGTAGCACCTACATTCTCCGACTTCCCGAGAAGCGATTCGCGGTCACCATCGCCGCGAACGTCCAGGACGCCGGAGATCGCCGCGCTTTGGGCATGAAGATCGCGGAGCTGGTCCTCGCTCGCTAGTTCCATGGACTCGCCTGTCGAGAGAAGCGCGGGCGTCAGCGCTCAGCGGGAGCGCAAGTGGGGCCTCATCGGCGGCCTCACCGGAACGGTGGTCGGCGTCGGCTCCGCCGCCGTCGCGGTAGGGCTCGACGGGGCGTCGTTCTACGAAACCGGGCTCTACCCGCGCATCTTCCAGAGGCAGGAGATCCTCGCCATGGACCTCTACATGCTCGCGGTGCTCATCGCGGGAGCGGGTTTTTCCGCCGCCGCTCTCGTCCTCGCCCGCAGGAGCCCCTATCCCAGGACGGAATGCTACGGCGCCGGCCTGATGGGGCTCATCCTTTCGCTCCTCGCCGGCGTCCTCCTCTTCCTTCGGCTGACGGCGCTTCTGGCCGCGTGAAGACCTGCAGCATCCCGAGGCCCTACCGGTGGTCGTCGCCCGGATGGGCGCATCCGGGAAGGCTGGGCCAGGCCATGCGCCCGGTGAAGCCGAGATCCTTCATGCCGGGCTCGGTCGCGTAGTACGCGCGAGCCACGAGATCGCGCAGGCGGTCGAAGTGATCGCGCAGGTTCGCCGGGATAGGCGGGCCTTCGGGCTCGGGCTCCACGGGCTGTCCCTTGGTCCACGCCCGTGGCATTGGCTGTGCCGGCGCGAGGGTCGAGGCCGCACGGAGAATCTCTTGCTGCTGGGACTCGTCAATCTCGAGCCATCCTCTGGCGTGCCGGTCGCGAGATTCCCGCTCGAAGGCGCCGACGGCGCTCAAGAAGTGCCTTTGGTCCTCGATCGGCTCGACCGCCATCACCCGATCGAGGATCTCGGCGACGCCTGCGGCGCCGGAGCCGGGAACGATTTGTTCGGCGATGCGGGCGAGCATCGCGCGACGGTGGTCATCGAGAAGGCGCGGGAATTCCTCCTGCTGCCCGCCCGCGTCCTGCGGCGCGTGCACGGAAGCCGCGGCGCCCGGGACCGCCACCGCTCCCGCGAGCCCGGTAGCCAGGCTCTGCAGGACATCACGGCGCCCAATCCGGGCGGAGGGCTCACTCGGTTTCTGGTTTACTGCCAACGCCGTCGACTCCCAAAAAGTAGCGCCACTCTACCATAGGTGACGGGTTGACCGGGTCGAGGCGGTCTGCTAGCGTTCGTGGCATGGCGAAGCAGGGTGACTCGTCGTTCGACGTCGTGGTCGTGGGGTCCGGTGCTTCCGGCGGGTGGGCGGCGAAGCGACTCGCAGAAGCGGGCGTCAAGGTCGCTCTGGTGGAAGCGGGCCGCGCCCACGGGAAGAACGAGACCTACGAGCACAAGCGGCCGTTCGACCTTCCCTACGCGAATCTCTCCCGAGAGCTTTTGCGCCGGACCCGCCCCCGCCAAACCGATTGCTACGCCTGCACCGAGTACAACGCTCATTGGTTCGTCAACGACCTGGACGAGCCGTACACGACTCCGAGCGACAAGCCCTTCAGCTGGCAGGGGCGGACGCGGCTCGTCGGGGGCCGCACCAACGTGTGGGGCCGGCAGAGCTATCGAATGAGCCAGCAGGACCTCAAAGGACGGTCCTTCGACGGCGCCGGTGAAGATTGGCCCCTCTCCTACGACGACCTCGCTCTCTACTACGACGTCGTCGAGCGGTACATCGGCGTGAGCGGCCAGGCGGAGGGGACCCCCGAGCTTCCCGACGGCCAGTTCCTTCCCCCGATGGCGATGACCTGCGGGGAGAAGCGCCTGCGCGACGCGGCCAAAGCAACCTTCGGCCGGACGATCACCATCGGGCGCACGGCGATCCTGACCACTCCTCTCAACGGCCGAGCCGCATGTCACTACTGCGGCCCGTGCGAGCGGGGCTGCGCCACGCACTCTTACTTCAACGCGGCCTTCACCACCGTGGCCGACGCCGTCGCAACCGGCAATTGCACGCTCGTGACCGACGCCATGGTCTACCAGGTGCTGATGGACTCCGACCATCGTCGTGCCACCGGCGTTCGCTACGTCGATCGCGTGAGTCGCGAGACGAAGGAGTTGCGCGGCCGCGTCGTCGTCCTCTGCGCTCAGGCCCTCGAATCCGTGAGGATTCTCCTCAACTCGAAAACCCGGCAACAGCCCCAGGGCCTCGCGAACTCGAGCGGTGTGCTCGGGCGCTACTTGATGGATCACCTGTGGGTCGCCGGCGGTGCGGGCGGCGAGTTCCCCGACCTCGAGGACAAGGCCACCCTCGACCGTCCCCGGCGCCCTAACGGGCTCTACGGAATCCGCTTCCGGAACACCATGAAGGGTCCGCGGAGCAAACGTTTCCTCAGGGGATTCGGATACCAGGGCGGAGGCAGCACCGATTTCAACTTTGCCGCGCCCGGGTTTGGAGATGCCTGGAAGGCGTCGCTCCGCGATCCCGTCGTCTCGGTCCGGCTGACCGGGTTCGGCGAGTGCCTCCCCTACGCAACGAACTTCCTGGAGCTCGACCCGGAGACCGTCGACGTCTTCGGCATACCGGTGCTGCGCATCCACATGACCTGGGGCCAGAACGAATTGGCGATGATCCCCGACATGGCGGAGTCAGCCGCCGAGATGCTCGACGCCGCCGGCGCCAAAAACATCCGCCCGTTCATGGTGCCCGACCGCATCCCGGGCTTCGGGATTCACGAGATGGGCGGCGCCCGCATGGGTACCGATGCGAAGGCGTCGGTGCTCAACTCATTCCAGCAGACGCACGACGTCTCGAACCTGTTCGTCATGGACGCCTCCGGATTCCCCTCGGGCGGCTGCCAGAACCCCACGCTCACCATCATGGCGCTCGCCCTGCGCTCGACGGATCATCTGCTGGAGGAGATGAAGCGCGGCAATCTGTAGGCGCTACTCGCTCCGGAGGGCAACCGCCGGATGGAGAGAGGCCGCCCTTCGCGCGGGAACGTAGCAAGCGAGAAACGCCACCACGAACAGCCCGGCACCAATCACGACAACGGTCGATGTGGCGAAGGGCGAGATGCCCGAGAGGGCGGCGGCGATAGCCCGGCTCACCAGAAAGATCCCCGGAATCCCGATGGCGAATCCGATCGCGACCAGGACCAGACCCTCTCGTACCACGAGACTCAGTACGTCGACTTGTCGTGCGCCTAGAGCCATCCGGAGCCCGATCTCATGCGTGCGCCTCGAGACGGAAAACGCGATGACCCCGTAGATTCCGATTGCCGCGAGAAAGAGCGCGAGCCCGCCGAAGCCGGAAAGAATGCGGTTCAGTAGACGCATCCCGACGAAGAACTGGGCGATGAAATCCTCCATCGTCTGGAACTCGGCCGCGGAGAGCTTGGGGTCGATCCGAAGGATCGCCTCGCGCGCGGGGCCGGTGAGAGCCAGCGGATCCGATTCGGTTCGAAGGGCGACACCCACGCTCCTCGCCGGCGATTGCGCTTGGGGTAAGTAAATGATGGGCTGCGACACGTCCGCATCGAAGCGGAAGATATCCTCCCGCACGTTGGCGACGACTCCCACGATCTCCCGGCTCGTCTCCTGGAGCCGAATCCTCTCCCCCAGCGGACTCCCGCCGGAGAAATAGGCGCGGGCCATGGCCTCGTTCACCAGGGCCACGGGCGGCGACTCGGGCCTATCCGACGGTTGAAACGGCCGGCCCTGGAACAGGGAGACACGGAACACGTCGAGGTATCCCGGGTCGATGGTGACGACGGTTGCGGTCGGTCGCTCTTCTTTCTCGGTGACGCCTTCGATCGCGAACGTCATGGTCGGCGGAAGCGGGCTCCGCGGCAGATGATCCACGGCGGTCGACGCGGCGACGCCCGGGAGCGCACCCAGTTCTCGCTGGAGCTCTTCGAGAAAGCGGCTTCTCTGGGCGGGCCCGCCGTAGCGTTCCGCGGGAAGATCCAGCTGGAACACGAGAACGTTGTCGGTATGGATGCCGGCGTCGAGGTTCTGGGCGGCGGCGAAGGTTCGGACCAGAACACCGGCCCCCGCGAGCATCACCAGCGCCAGCGTCACTTCGGCGACGACCAGGCTCTTCGTGAGAAGCCTCCGTCCCGCTCCCGTTCCCGCGCGGCCTCCTTCGTGAAGCGTCCCCATCAAGTTGGCTCGAGCGGTCGAGAGAGCGGGCGCGATTCCAAACGTGAGCCCGGCGAGAATCGACACCGCGATCGAGAATACGAAGACGCGCCCATCGAGCCGGGGCGTGAAGGCGGCGGACATCTGGTCGCCGAAGACGCCCGCCAGAAGACGAATTCCCCAGTAGGAGAGAGTCGTCCCGAGGGCCCCCGCGACGAAGGCGAGAACGAACGCTTCGAGAAGGAGCTGCCGCAGGATACGCCCGCGGGAGGCGCCGATCGCCGTTCGGACCGCGAACTCCCTCTGCCGATCGACACCGCGAGCCAGGTACAGGTTCGCGATATTGGCGCACGCAATGAGGAGTACGAAGAGCAGGGCGCCCTGGAGAAGGGACATGAGCTCCTTGTTTCCGCCGGAGGAGAGCTGTTCGCGCATCGTTCGAAGGAGCACCGTGAGCTCGCGGTTGGCATCGGGGTAGTCCCGAGCTAGACGCGCGGCGACGACTCCCAGCTCCTCCCGCGCCTTCTCGAGGGAGACGTCCTCTCTCAGACGACCGATGATGCTGATGTTCTTGAGATCTCGAGGAGTCTCTCCCCTCCGCAAGACGAGGGGTTTCCAGAGATCGATTCGAGGATCCAGGAACTCGAATCCCCTTTCCATTACCCCTCTGACCAGATGAGGCTCACCGTCGATATCGATCGTCCGTCCGACCAGAGTCCGGTCGGAGGCGAAACGGGTTTGCCAGAAGTCGTAGCTGAGGACCACGACCCGTTCGCTCCCCGCCTGAAAGTCCGCCGGCTGCAGAATCTGCCCGAGCCCCGCCGGTTCACCGAGGATCTCGAAGAAACCGGAGCTCGCCGAGATCCCGATGATGGGCTCCGGCAGATCCCCCTCCGTCAAGCTCAGGGCCGCGGGCTGCAGCGCGCTCAGGTGCTCGAACGCGTCGGTACCCTCGCGAAAATCCAGGAAGTTGTCGGCCGAGGTGAGGTTGAACCCGATGATCGGATTCGTCGGATTCGCTTCCCAAAGCATCACCAGGCGGTCGGGATCCCGGAACGGAAGAGGGCGGAGAAGAATGGCGTCGACCATGCTGAAAACGGTGGTGTTGCCGGCGATCGCGATCCCGATCGATAGGACCGCGAGGATACTTACGATGGGTGTCTTCGAAAGCGTCCGGAGACCGAGACGAAGGTCCTGAAAGAGGTCACTCATGGCACTCCCCTCGAAGTCCTCTTATCGCACAAAGACTGTTACGGCGAAAGAGGCCCGAGGGTTCGATTGGGTCGGCCGGGGGAGCTATCGAAGCGCGAGAGCGGGGTCTCCGAAGAGGTGGTAGATCGCGTCAACGGAAACGGAAGCGGGCCAGTAGGCTCGCTTCGGTCATGGCTTGAGCGACGTCAGGTCGTTCACGATCTCGCTGTAGAGGATCTCGTCGAGGTCGCCGATGCGGAGGCGCGAGGCTTCGTCCCAGGTACCTTTTCTCTGAAGCGCCACCGAGCCCAACGTCTGCTCTGGGAACTCGCTTGGCATGCCGCTCAAGATGCCAGGGTCGAGCGCGAGCTCGGCCTGGTATCCCGGAATGGGAAGGGGCTTGACCATGGTCCCCGCCACGCCGCCGTCCCAGACCTCTCCCCGGCGCCACCCGCGGCTCTCGAGCCCCAAGACCCTCACTGTAAGGACCTTGAGACCCTTCATCCGGTCGATCTCCTTCCTGGAAGCCTCCTCTTCCGACCGGCGGTGCACGGCGCGTCCCAGTTGAGGGAACGGCTGAAGGATCTCATACTCCGTAAGGAGCTGGCCCCACGCCTCCGCCTGCTCGGTGGGAATCTCGAGTCGATGGAGAAGGCCGACGCGCGCTTCGCCCGGCAGAGCGAAACTCCGGTCCTCGACGTCGGCTAGCGTTCCATCCTCGGCGACGCGAAACGTCGCGAGGAGTTTCTCTCCTTCGTCGAAAGCGCCCCACACCAGTCGCCGAGCGGAGTGGACGAGGAGGGGGTGGGCGACGAAGAAAAGAAGGAAGTCCTGGGCGCGAAGACGCCTGCGCGCGCACATCGCAAGCTCGAGACGCGCGATCTGCGTGGACGCGATGGCCCGGGCTTCCTTCTTGAGCGCTTTCCAGAGCTCGGTCGCCTCTTTGGCTTTCGAAGGATCGTCGGACTTGCCGGGCTTGGGGAGCTCCGCGAGCCTTTTGGCGGACGCGTCCTTCACGTACGGTTTGAGGTGCTCGTCGAAACCCACCCGAAAGCTGCGGGGGCCGAAGTCGAGGACCCTCGAGCCATCCCTGTCGAGGCCCAGATCGGGAACGAGGCGATCGGCGAGCTCTTCGGGCGTCAGGTCGCGGGCCTCGGCGATCTCCTGGATCTTGGCAGCGGCTTTTTCCTGGAGAGCTCGCGACCGGACTTTCTGCGAGATCCCATGGAGGTGCATGAGAGCCCCGTCCGTCCCGATGCGCGCGAGGATCTCGAGTCCCTGATAGGCGCGGGCGATCTGTCCCGAGTGGGGCCACTCGCGCAGGACGGGGGCAAGCCTTCGTGCCACTTCGTCGTCGCCGAGATGGCCGAGCGCGTGAAACGCCCAGCTCTCCTTCGAGGGCGAGCCCGCGAGCTGCCACGCCGAGAAGAGATCCCAAGAGAACTCGGAGAGCGAGCGCGGATCGCAGATCTCCCGTACCTTAGCGAGACCGGCGTAGGGCGAATCCAGAGAGGAGAACGCGAGCATCATGCCCAAAGTGTCCACCGCCTCGAACGGAAGGCCCTTCGAGCGGTCGCCGAGGAGGGGCCGGGCGAAAGTCCGCGGGGTCCAGAAGGCCGGCATCTTGGGGAGTCGGGCGGGAAGCAGCAGAAGCGGGTCGAAGGCAAGGATCTCCTCCACCGCCGCTGATGCGCTCTCACCGTATCGGCGTGCGGCCGCACGGACAACGTCGCCGTGTCCGTTCTCCGCGAGATATCGCAGCGCGGATTCGGCTGACGTTCGAGCCGGCCCATCCCTTCCCACCGCGGCGGGGATGAGCCAGGCGGCCGACTCCTCGGGAAGGGCAACAAGCCACTCCTGAGCGTAGGGCCGCGCGCGCTTCTTCGTGAGGCCCTCGGCCATGAGGAGAGCGACCTGGTGGGCGCGTACGTGGGAAAGAGCCTCGGCCGCGGTAGTCAGATCGTCCTCGGCGAACGTAAGGAGCCCGGGAAGGGCACTGAGGCCGAAGCGCGAGAGAACGCGGAGGATGAGATACGCCTCGCTGTATCGCCAGGCCTTCCGTGGGGACGTGTTCCAGAGGTCGAGAGCGAGACCGTCCGTCATGTAGAAGAGCATGCTTGCACTCGCATGACGGAAACTGGCTCGTTGCCTCTCGAGGTCGGAGAGCATTTTGGTGTCTTTCGCGGTCGAGCGCTCACGCTCTCCGGGCTGCTCGAAGCGGCGCTCGCTGGCTTCGCGCGCGCCGGCCTTCCACTCGACGCGCTCCTCGAAGCGCACGGGCTCCAGGCCCTCGACCACGGACTTCGACACTCGAGGGACCTTGTCTATCCAGGGAGGCCGTACGAGCAGCGGGGGCAGATCGTCCCAGGCGGCGTCCGGGGTTGCCGCGCCCGACTGCCGCGCTTTCTCCACAATGGCGCGCTCGGCGTCGGAGAGCCCCTCCGCGGCCGCCGCGGACTCCGGATGGGCGGAGAGGATCGATCGAAGAACGAGGTAGGCTTTCGACTCCGAAGGCGACCGCGACGCGACCCGCGCGAGCGCTGGAACCGCGATCGACGGCGCCCGAGCGAAACTCTCACTCGCGGCCGCGGCGACGCTCCGATCGTCGAGCCGGTCGGCGAACCAGGCGAACGATTCCTCCGACTCCACCAGCGCCAAGGCGTCGAGGACCGGCTCCCAGGGCATCCGCTCCCAAGCGCGTCTCAACGGCGAGAAGGCGCTCGGCCCCAGCGTCGCGAGGAGATTGACGAAGAGCGGTGGGTTGTCGTTCGCACGTTTGATTGTCCCGACGAGCGCTTCCACAGCGGCCCGATCGTCCGCGGACGCGAGAAGCCACGAGTCGCTGCCTTCAGCGTCGAGACGCCTCCGAGCGCTCTCTCTCGCATCCTCGTTCGCCCATTCCGCCTCTGCGGGAAAAGCGTACGCGAGAGCGCAACGTTGTCGGCCGGACCCGCTGCGCCGCACAGCCTCGGCGCACCGGCGGGCTTCATCGTACGCGGCCTCCTCAGCGGCACAGAGGTGTCGGCGCAGGTGACGCCAGATCTTGGGAATCTCTCGGAAATAGGCGACGCGGTGCTCGCGGGACCGGTGCTCGAGCCAGAGGGCCTCTCCCGCCGATACCAGACCCAGGTTGAAGGACCGCGAGAGCGCTTCCACCGCGAAGGCGAGCGATGCGCGATCGAGCCAACACTCCAGCACCTCGACTCCGATATCGGACCCTGGGAGCAGAGTAGTACTGGGTGAGCCATCGTTTCGCACCCACCGTGTCTCAACCGCCAGCAACGTTGCCCGAGCTGCTTCCACATCCACGTTCAGGACATCGGGGACTCCATGGAGCGAGTCGACGACGAGCTGCATGACCTTCTGGAGATCGTCGCCCGCACGCGGGATGCCTGCGGTGATTCGCCGCTCGATCTCCGCGCACGCCTTCTGAACGATGGCCGACGCGGAACCCGCCCGCGAAGGGGGCTTGGCGCAGGGGCGCCGAGGCTCTAGCCGACGCCGGGCCGCCTCCGTCCAGTGGACGCGAGGCCAGCCCGAGGGCTCGACGCGGGGCGCCGCCGGGGATTCGACCGGAATGGCTTTGGGAAGAGCTTCCTTCGCGGGCTCCGCGGTTCCACCGACTTCCTTGTATCCTTTGGCAAGCTTCTCCCGCACGAGCTTGTCGTGCTCGAGCCGGGCCTTCGATTCGCTTTCGAACTCCCTCGTTTGCGTCTGGCCCCCTGTGCCGATCCGACCAAACGTCACCACGAACGCGGCGCCGTCCAGGCGGATCTCCCAGAACTTGCTCGATTTTCCCTCGACGTACTCGAACCTGCGCGTTTCCGTCATGCTCAGAGAGCCTCTCGAGCGAGCGCGATCCAGAGCGCCGCGCGCTCCCACGCCGCGGCAGCACCCGCGGCCTCGGCACTGGCCGCCCCTTTCGCGAGCGATGCCGTGCGCACGGCGTCCGCGAGAGCGCGAAGCCGGTGGGACGCCTGCACGAGTCCCACGCGTTGCAGTTCCTCCCCCGCGCCCCTGGCTCGCTCCAACCAGCCGGGCGCCGGCCGAAGGAGCCCGGAGTGGGCTCCGTCCTCGATACAACCACTCGCCTCCGCGATCGCCGCCTCGAGCGGCGACGCCGCA
>Ga0326597_10003013_pt1 | contig 24647 bp, 26 predicted proteins | sample RVTome_12_FD_203789 | JGI IMG/M metagenome (GOLD analysis project Ga0326597, IMG submission 203789) | Soil microbial communities from uranium-contaminated site in the Upper Colorado River Basin, Wyoming, United States - RVT100D185 | ecosystem: Environmental > Terrestrial > Soil > Contaminated >... | reverse complement strand
TGCCGTCGGTAACCGCGGGACCGCCGCTGTTGCCGAAGTTGAGCGCGGCATCGACCTGGATTCGTAACCCGCTGCCCTGATAATAGTAATCGGTGAATTCGATGCGGGAAACGATTCCCTGGGTCACGGATAATTCAGTGCCGCCGGTGGGATAGCCGTAGACGTTCACGATGTCCTTAACCCGGGGCAAATCAGGGGCGAAAGGAAGTGTGCCGCGCTTGTCAAAAAACGACTCGTCATCAAGTTTTAATGTCGCCAGATCCAGCGCCGGCGTAATCGCTTCCACGCGCGCGGGAATGCGTCGGGAGGATTGGTTCGGTTGCACGTAGATTTGGCTTGCGTAGCGGACCACGTGAGCATTGGTAAGAATGCGTTTGCCGTCGATCACCACACCCGAGCCCTTCACCTGCTGGGGACTGTTCTTCGTCCATGGCCGCAACAGGTCCGGGGTGTGATGTGTCGCGTGAATTTTTACGACCAAATCGCGGATCCCGTCCTGGGCGTGAAGCCCGGACGGCTGAATGAATTGAAAACAGAACAACGCTAATCCGACAACGACGATGCGCATTAGAACTCCTTGGTTAGAATGGCTCTCGAAGAATGATCATTATTATATACGATAAGCCCTGTGGGAGTTAAATGTTTCGCTCAACTATTTTCTTGGCCTCAGAGCCTTGACTCTTGTAAATCCTCTCGCAACAACCACCCATGCCACCCGAAGCCTTAGCGCTCCTTGCCGCTGTCTCGTACGCGCTCTTTACGCTCTGCGGTTGGTTCGGCCTGCAGCATTCGACGCCGCTGGCCGCGACGATCATATCGCTGCTGGCGCGCACATTCCTCTTGTGGACGGCGGTCATTTTTGCCGGCGGAATCCCCGATTTTGCCATGCTCGCCCTGATCGTGTTCGTGATCCTGGGCATCCAGCAAAGCGTCACCAGCCTGTTGACCTTCGTGGGCTTGCACAAGATTGGCACCTCGCGCAGCCAGCCGTTGCGCAATACCTATCCGCTCTGGAGCGTGTTGATCGCCATCGTGATCATGCACGAGAAGGCGAGCGCGATGATCGTCGCCGGCACCTTGTTGATCGTCGTCGGAGTCATTCTGATCTCGTGGAAACCGGATGTGCCGCCACCGGGTTACCGCTGGTGGCACGTCGTCTATTCCCTTGCAGCCGGTGTTTTGGCGGGTGTCGCATACCCGCTCAGACGCTACGGACTGACGATCACCGATGAACCGGTATTTTTCGCCGCCGTCGTCGCAGTGGTCTCGCTGGCCAGCGCGGTGCCGTACGTCTGGTTGTCGCGGGACCGGCAGGGTGCGATGTGGCATTCCAGAGGTGTGCTCCATTTTACCTTGTCGGGTTTTTTTGAAGGACTCGGCGCCTTGCTCTCACTCATGGCCTTGAGCTCGGGGCGAGTCGTCATCATCTCGCCGATCGTGGCGACGACCCCATTATGGAACCTGCTCATCGCCATTATCTTCCTGCGCGGCAGAGAAGAGATTAACGCCCGCACCATCGCCGGCACGGTCTCGGTGGTGCTTGGCACCGCGGCCATCGCTCTCGGGAGATAGATCCCTTGACAGCCGGTCGGGTCCGGAATATCCGTGGGCTGCAACGATTTATGGAATCCTTGTTCAGCTACGAAACCATCGGGAGGTTGCCATGTGGTATTTAGTTCTGCGGCGGCCGGTGAAACCGCGCGAGGAATGGACGGTCAATTTGGATGAGCACCTGGTCTGGATGAAAGCCCAACATCGATTGGGAAAGATTCTTTTTTCCGGGCCGAGCAGCGATCGCAAATATGGCATCTATGTCATTCGCGCGGAATCGAGGTCAGAAGCGGAAAGCATTGCCGCGAGTGATCCGTACACCGCGGGCGGTTTTTGCGCCTTCGAAATCGTCGAATGGGAGGTCCATCAAATCATGGGCGTTGGGCCATTCACGGCCGCAGAGATGCGTGGTCACCGGTAGCAATGGACTATTCCCGAAGGACGGGCCGGACGAACGCTTCACGCGTCTAGCTTGCGGCTAAATTTTTTCGCCAAGACATCTTGACATGGGACAAGCACGGCGATACAAAAAACCTGAACCCTGGGCTCCCCACTCAGGGCCGGAAGAGTGAGAACGGACCGCGCGGCTGTTCCAGACTCTTCCAGAAATGGAGGTCATCCATGACGGGAGAAATCACTCCACCGGGCCAAGAAAGCCCGCTCAAGGCGGGCGGACGCAATTCGCGCAGGCTACTCAATCGGCATCGAGCCGCCTGAATCAAGCCCTCAACCTCAACACCGCTAGGTGTAACCCCGCTCGGCGGGCAAGCGAAGGAAGGACTTTCCCGGAAGCAAGCTCGTAGGAACGCCGAAATGAGATCCGCCGACGACATTACGTGATGCCGCGCCGGCAAGCGGGCAGGTGAAGGAAAAAAATTAAATAGGTTTTATGCGACGCTATGGCGTCGGGAACGGGCAGCTTTTACACGTAGTGTAAAGGATGCCCGTTTTGTTTTGATCAGCAAGTGGTGCCCCACGGCCAAGGCCGGAGCTCACGTCGAAGGGTGGAGTTTTTCTAACCTAGCGGAATTCACCTTACTCAGCGCAACGGTCGCCCATAGCCCTCGATTAGAATTCGCATCCTCAGAGTCCTTGGCACCTACCATAACGATGCCGCGGTGCTGGAGACCACTGAGCGGTCGCTGTCTCGCTCAAGCTCCTCGACCCAAGCCACCGAGCGCCAGCGCCCTTGGATCAAGATGGCGTGGAGTGAGGGATGCTGCTGGAAGAGGCCTGTGGCGACTTCGTAAGAAGCGTAGTCGGGCAACTTGACTTGATCCACCGGCTTTTTGACGTCCAATCCTGCGATGCCGAGGACCGGAAAGCCGGTGTCTTCATGGTAACGTTTCACTGATTGATTGACCTTCTCCATAATAAATAAGCGGTGGCGATGACGATCGTCTTCGCTCTGAGATGCCTCAGCGCTTCGACGCCGGCGTTCAAGGCAGTGCTGACCGGCAGACCCACTCGTTGGGATAATTTGCTGACGACCTGCTGCTCCGTTTGGTAGCCACGCTGAGCGCCCAGCGTTATGCCCGCAAGCAGAATCGCGTCGCATTCCTCGGCGCTAAATATACCGACCCCGGCTTCCAATGCTTCGATCGCTTTGTTAAATTCTTCCGTCGTGTGGGCTTGGACGTTGAGCCCCGATGCCACGATGGTAAAACCTTTGGGCAGGATCAAGTCCCAATCGGAAGGAGTCTCAAAAACCGAAGGTGAAAGATACCCGATGCGCGCTTTCCAACCCGACACAAAGTGCGCCGTTTTTTCGCTGTCTGGAGATTTCTTGCTGGACATTCATTAGCGCAAGCAGGGCAGGATAGGAAGGGTTAAGATAGCGCTTGTAAATCCGTACCTGAGACTCAAAATTGCCGGCAATCGAATTTACCTGGCGAGCAGAGCAGAAATGATGTTGCTTTTGAAGTGCCAAGGTCCTACATTCAGTGCGACAAGAAGAGAAAAAGTTGATGGAAGAAGTCGTTTCCATCGTCAAACAAGCTGAAGGATGGGCCATGCCGCGATGACAATTGCCGTTAGATTAGCCATTATATTTAAGCCACTTACACAAATATTTCGAGTAAGTTACTTGATTTCCCGTATTCATTCTCAAGCGATTGCGGCGACGCTTTTCTTGATGTTTATTGGCCTCGCAAACGGTGATGGCGCGGAGGTCCAGGAATTCAATCGGCGCGCGACTGCCACGGCGCGGATCATGGCCGGGATTTCTCCGGTCGGGGGCGAGCCGGCGTTGGAGCGACTCACCAAGCTTGACGCTTTCGCGGAGCATCAAAAATGGATGGCCGCTCAATGGGGTCAAGTGCGTAGCCGAATCTCGGCCATTCAAAATTGGCGCTCCCAGGAAGTGAAAATCCCGGGCGCGAGCCAGAAGACGCTGTTCTATCCGTTCAGCGGACCGGACTTCCTTAACGCATACTCGTTATTTCCAGAACACTCACAATACATATTCTTCAGTCTCGAAAGGCCGAGCTCGCTGCCGGATCTCGAATCGGTCACGCCGGTACAGTTCGGCAAATTGCTCGAGGATGTCCGCAATGCGTTCCGCGACATCTTTCAGCGTAATTACTTTATAACCGACTACATGAACAAACAGCTCACGACCCCATGGATTCGTGGCACGGTCCCCGTGATGGCGACCATGATGGTCCTGATGAACCAACGTATCGTACGTATCGAGCCGGTGGATCTCTTCCCCGAATTGACCCGGGCCTACGAGGCTCGGGACACCGTCAAACACCCGCGCATGATCATGCGTGGGACGCGCATCGTTTTTGCCGGCGCGAACGGCGGCGCCCAGCAGCAGCTATACTATTTTTCGCTGGACGCCACCGACAAAGCTCTGGAATTCTATCCCGGTTTTTTGGAGTGGGTCGGGCAACACCGGCCCGCCAGCGCGCTGCTAAAGTCGGCTTCCTATTTGCTTCATGACAATCAGTTCGGAAAAACCCGCAACATGATTCTGGCTGCCGCGGACTATGTGGTTCAGGACGACACCGGAATTCCTTATCGTTTTTTGCACCAGGCTCCGTGGCAAGTTCGCTTGTACGGGCGATATAATAGACCGATCAAGTCATTGCGTTATGGATATCAGGCCGATCTCGAAGGGGCGTACAAAGAAAAATCCGATCTCGCAGAGCTGCCGTTTCCCTTCGGTTATCACTGGCGCGGCAAGCAGTCCGGTTTGATGATCGCGAACCGCTAACACCTGACTCCGTGCCGATGCGTGTATTAACATTGGCCTGTCTCGTTTTCATGGCAGCTAGCTGTAGTGTTCCGGGACTCAGCCGCCGCACTTTCCAGACCAGTGACGGCGTCGCCCTCTCCGTGCTCGAAGCCGGCAGGGAACATTCAGGCGACCGGCACCTCAAAATCGTCTTTGTTCCAGGTTGGTCTATGCCAGCCACCCTGTGGCGCAAGCAACTGGAGGCGCTGGGCGGAAGCTACCATGTCTTAGCAATAGATCCCCGCGGCCAAGGGGAATCGCAGGTCCCACCAACCGGTTACACAGCGGAGCGGCGCGCCGCTGATCTAAGCGAGATCCTTCAGCCGCTGTCGAACGTGCTGTTGGTTGGTTGGTCCCTCGGAGCGATAGAGTCGCTGCAATACGTGCAGATGTTCGGCGCGGATCGGCTCGCGGGCCTGGTGCTCGTCGATAGCTCCGTCGGCGAAGAACCCGCGCCGCCGCCCGGAGGAGCATTTACACAGCGCTTGCGCGAAGATCGGGACAAAATGCTCGAGGAGTTTGTCCGTGCCATATTTGCCAAGCCGCGCCCGGTCGGAGAAATCAACGCCTTCGTGCAGCTGGCTAAGAGACTGCCTCTCGAAGAGAGTCTCGCGTTGTTGTCCTATCCCTTCGAACGCGCGCACTGGCGGCGCATTGCCCATGGTTTCACCAAGCCGCTTCTGTACGTAGTAACACCGCAGTTCGAAGCGCAAGCGCGGAACTTACAGAAAAATCGCCCCGGTACCGAGATCGAAATTTTCAGAAACGCCGGTCATGCGCTCTTCGTCGATGAGCCGGAACGGTTTAACTCGTTGCTAGCGCAATTCGCGGCTGGGCTTGCACGTCCGTAGGGTATTTGAGCGCCCTTTCATCTTCGCCAACCGTCATTTCATTTTCCTCCGCGCATCCGGCAAAAACCCACTTTTATCGAGGGACGCACGAAGCTCGGATTGATGATCTGATCGCCATCGACTCTTCGACTGGAGCCCCGGCCTTCGTATTATAGCGTCTGACTGGCCGTTTCCCGGCATCCGCTTAAACGCTGCCGGCCTTCGCTTCCTCCCGCAAGAATTTCATGACATGACGCATAAGGTCGATCATCTTGACCGGCTTTAGGAGGAATTCATTGCAGCCGCCCTGAAGCGCTTTCGCTTTCATATGGGGAAACGTGCTCATCGCGACTATGGGAATACGATCGGCCTCAGGCTTTCGTCGCAGGGTAAGAACGAAATCAAGTCCGTCCATATCGGTAAGTTCCATTTCCAGCAAAATCAGGTCGGGCTGGCACTCCTCAACCTTTCTGAGTCCTCCCGTGCCGGTAACCGCAACAAGCGGCCTCAAGCCCGCAAACAAAATCTGCTTGACCAAAAGCTGAGTATAATTGGGCTGTTTCTCGATTATGAGTACGGTCTTATCAACCTTCGCGCCCATGTTGGGTCACCGCCTGGGGATATAGAAAAGGAGCAACAACCGTGCCTGCCCACGGCAAGAAATAGCTCTTCAGAAATCATGGCTTAGAACTTTCATGGGAGTCGGGTTCCCTGGAACATCCGCTGCCAAGCGTACAAATAGGTGCAGGAATTCGATCACAGTGGCTTGCCGAGGGTTGGTAAAACTATCCGTCCACAGGTTGAGAATTGACCTGGGGCAGTTTTTTCACCACGAGGCCCGTTCGGAATTCCGCTGGCCTGAGCTGCCTCGGTTTCGGGTGATGGAGTCCCTTGGCGCGCCCGGAAGGACTCGAATTCCCAACCCCCAGATCCTAAAGTCCGGTTTCTTCTCGCTGTTTTTCTCCACATCCAATACCATCTTCACCAACTGCTGCTTGCTGCTGCCATCTTGTGTGATCTAAAACCTCAACTTACCCGCGTACCCCGTCATCTCGACGTAACCGGAACCGCCGACGGGTTTTTTTCCGATGCTGCCGCTGATCCGCACCGCTCCTTCCCAGTAAGTTACTCGCGTGCTGCGGTTGGTGATAAGTTCCTGGTCGGGAAACGCCGGGGTGATTTCAAATTCGATCTCCTCGCCCGGAATGGAAACCTGCCATTTCATCGGATAGTCCGCGCCGCTTTTCGGACTCTTCCAGCGCTTCGCCACGTCGATGCGGAAGTCTTTCAACGCGAGATGCTTGGTCGTACCGTCGGCTTGGACGATCGTACCACTCGAATACGGATCGACCGAACCGTCTTTGCGGCGCATGAGATAGAGCATCAGTTCGGTATTATTCTCGAGCTGCATGCTGAACCAATCCCAGCCGACCTGGTCTTCTCTGAGCTGATTGCTGCCGAACTCGTGGTCCATCCAGCTTAGGCCGCGAACTTTCTCTTTCTTGCCGTCAACGGTTACCTCGCCGTCGGTCCGCATGCGAGTGAGTGAGTAATAGTAAGACGCGTGTCCTTCACCTTCCCCTTTTGTACTTAACCCGTTAAGGCCGTGGAGCACCGGGGGCTTGAGCGATCGCAGCGCAAGCCGCAATGCGATGCCTCGGTCGCTCACGTGAATAACGTGTTTCTCTCCATCGCCCTCGACTTTCCAATCTTCGTTCCAAACCAGATAGCGACCGGTCGCCGCGCCGGCCTTATTATCGAACCCTCGGTTGATGCGCTCGCGAAAATGAAATCGTTTCTGCTCGATGTTCGAGAGGGCGAAATGGGCCATGTAGAGATCAGTGAAAATGATGGGGTGGCCCTTATTTATTTCGTCCTGCCGATCGCGCACCCCGAAGCGAAAGAACGTAACCTGATAGCCGTAACGCTTGCCGCTTTCAGTCTCCAAGTGACCCGTATAGTACCACCACTCCGTTCTGAAATCGGGGTGCGAGTAATGATCGACCGGAAAGGACAGTTTGCGCCCCGGCAACGCCAACTGGTAAGTAAAGCTTGCAGCGATCAGCCAACAGGCAATCAGCCCGATCGAGCGCAGACATAAACGTCGATATGTATTTCGCCGCGACGTAATTTGTAGTACCGTTTCGACTCGTGCTATAGGGAACCTATGGAAAAACCATACACGCGCGAAACCCTGCTGACAACAGTCGCGGAATTGCAGAAAAAGCTCGGCTCGTCGACTCTTTGCACCATCGACACGCGCCCCGCCGAGGACTATGCCGAGGGCCATATTCCCGGCGCGGCCCACTTTGATCTCTTCGGCTTGAGCCTGATCGATACCACCGACGCACCGCTCAGAGCGTTCATGTTCATGATCCACCATGTGCTCGAACTTCGCGGCGTCAGCGAAGCGAAAGAAGTCATTTTTTACGGCGAGAACTCCGATATGCGCGCGGCGCGCGGCGTGTGGTTTTTGGAATACTACGGCCACCCGAAGGTGAACATGCTCGACGGCGGATTCAAGGCCTGGCGAGCCGTCGGGGCTCCGGTCACAACCGAGGGCGGAGCGCCGAAGGAGGCGAAATTCAAAATCGCCGAGAGACGCGAAGTCTTGGCCACAGCCGATGACGTGCTTCAGTCGCTTAACAAAAAAGAGATCGCCATTCTCGACACTCGCAGTGAAGGCGAATACCTGGGCACGCATGTGCGCGCGGCGCGCGGCGGTGCGATTCCGGGCGCGATTCACATCGAGTGGACGGACAATCTGGGCGCCGACGGCAAATTCAAGACGGACGCGGAACTGAGGACTATGTACAGCAAGGCTGGAATCACGCCGGATAAGGAAGTCATCTCCTACTGCCAGGGCGGCTACCGGGCTGCCCATAGCTACGTCGCCCTTCGTTTGCTCGGCTTCCCCAAGGTGCGCAACTACATCGGCTCTTGGAAAGAGTGGAGTGATCGATTAGATCTGCCCCTTGAGATACCGACAAAAAAAACGGCATGACGCTTCTTCGGCACGCGCCGACGAGCGCGAGGAGGGCGCCAGACTGGAACGCGGGCACGCGCGACCGCTAACCGAAAGGAGTCATAACCGATCAAGACGTTCAACCCGTTTCAATCGTTCAAATCGTTTACGCCGATTGAACGGAGCGCAGTGGCTTAACTGTCTGCACGCCTTGAACACTAAGCCGAAGGCGCAATAAACGCCAAGGGAAACAATATCTGTGCAAAATCGACGACAACGGCTTCATCAACCGCCTCTGCGCATCATGACGGCGTGCGGTGATGGCACTGCTAGAGCCGCGAGAAAATGCCTGCCTTGAGAATTTGCCTTGACACGCACCGGCGATCTTGTTACATAAAAATGAATTTTTGATCGCGGGCATGAGAGACATTGCTTCCAGGGGGGTATCGTGGAAAGAGAAGAGGATCTGTTGAACAGCAAGCAAGTTGCCGTCATTTTGGACTTAAGCCCGGACACAGTCAACGAATTCGCCCGCAAAAACATTCTTCCCGCTTTTAAGAAGGGGAAACAGTGGAGATTTCGCAAGCGGGATATTTCGATCTTCAACAAAAACGCGAACAGCGGTATCCGCGACGCCTAGAGGCGCTAATCCAGTTTAGGACGACATCATGGGTGAGATCGAGGCGCACGAGAGCAAACTCTATGCGGAATTTGCCCCCCTTTACGATAAGATTTTCGGCAAGATCTTTTACTCGCGGTTGGAATCGGTCATAGAGGAACTCGACATTCCGCCCGGCGCAAAGGTCTTGGAAGTGGGCGCCGGCACGGGCACCTCTTTTCCGGCCTACCCTACGCACTGCCAGGTCACGGGAATCGATCTGGCTCCCGACATGTTGGCGCGGGCCCAGCGCAAGATTCGCGAAAATGGCTGGACGCATCTAACCGTGATCGAGATGAACGCCCTGGACCTTGATTTTCCCGACAACAGCTTCGACTATGTCATGGCCTTTCATGTCGTCACCGTGGTGCCCGATCCCGTACGCATGATTGCCGAAGCTAAGCGAGTCTGCAAACCCGGGGGTAAGATCGTCATCGTAAACCATTTCACCAGCGATTTTCCCCTGCTGGGGACTCTGACCGAGGCCTTGGATCCCTTCACCCGTTGGTTGGGGTGGCGAACGAATCTCAGATTGAAGCCGTTTATCAAGACTACGGATCTCACCGTCGAAAGGATGTACAAACTCTCCAAAACTTCGCTCTACACTGTCCTGCACGGCACTAAAGAAAAGAACGGCTTTCACCCCAGCCGCAAACATTAGGCAGGCGCTTGGACCGCAACCAAAGTTTTCGCGATCCTTAAGTATTTTTCAGAGCGATTCCTTCGAGCACGTTGGCCACGTCTTCACACCGGTCGATAGCATTCTCCATCGTTTCGTAGATTTCTTTCCACTTGATGACTTCGAGCGGATTATTGTTGGGCTCGAATAACTTGGCCACGGCGGCCCGGTTAAGATAATCCCCTTCATTCTCAAGACGATTGATTTCGGCGCAATGTTTAATAATGGCGTCAGCCTGTTTAAGCCGGCGCAATTGACGAACGCCTTGCTCCAGTTCCCTCGTCGTCTTCAATAGGACGCCGGAGATCAGAATGGCTTCCTCGGTCGTCTTGTCGATCTTGAAGAGAAATAGCCTTTCGGAGCAGGCCTCGATGTAATCGAGCACGTCATCAAGCGAGGTGATGAGATCGTGAATATCCTCGCGATCGAGAGGGGTGATAAAGGTACGGTTCAGACTCTCGATGGTGTCATGGGTAATGATATCCCCTTCGTGCTCGATGTCTTTTATCTCTTGGGTTTTTATCTGCACGTCGGTAAAGTTGCGCAAAAGCTCGTCCAACCGCACCGCTCCCCGAACGACCTGCTGCGCGCACTTTTCAAAATAATCATAAAATTTTTCGTCATGGGGAATGATTCTCATCCGTGACCTCCTGCGTGTATATTGAACCGACCGCCTACTACTTACCTATAGATTCGACGGAACATCGACTCACGGAGCGCTGTTCCCGACTATATTCGCAATATCCCGGACCGATGGCGAATAGGAGGAAAGCGGCGGAGTTGTACGTTCGAAGCAAAATCATGATCAACCCCCTCGGCGCACCACAACTATAATGCTTCCCCGAAAGTGTTCACGGCGAACAAGAAAAGGGCGATGACGCGGAGACTTCGATGGGGGTGGTAAGGCAGATATCAGCGCGGTAGGTCTTTAGTGTTTTCCTTTTTTCCTTCCTTTTCGCCTTCTTCGGGTTCGTCGCTGCTGACGCCTTTTTTGAAGTCGCGAATCGCCTTGCCCAAGCCGCTGCCGATCTGCGGCAGCTTGCTCGGACCAAAAATCACCAGTGCGATGACCAATATCACCAACAGTTCTTGAAGTCCGAGTCCAAACATAGGTCCTCCTAGCTTTTACGCTTCACCGCGAAGAATACCGCGTTATCCCCCCGCTGCACAAGCAGCAAAATGCGGTCGCCTCGCCGGCCTTGGCGCAGCGCGAGTTGAAAGTCCTTGACGTTGTTGACCGGGCGTTGATTGACCTCGCGGATCACGTCCGCCGGTTCCACACCCACTTGGTCGGCCGGGCTGCCCGGTTGAACCTCGACAACGATGACTCCTTTGGTCGAATTCATGCCGAGCCGGCGCGCAGCCTCGGGGGTGATCCGTTGCACCCGCAGGCCGATTTCCGCGTCTTTCGCTTCGATTTGTTGACTTGCGTCGCTCTCATCAGGGAGCTCGCCGATCTTGACTGCGACCGTTTGCTCTTTCTTTTCCCGAATGATCTTAAGAGTCACTTTCTGACCCGGAGGCGTGTCGGCGATTACAGAGGGAAAGTCGTGACTCCTGGGGACCGGTTTACCGTTGAATTCTACAACGATGTCGCTAGATTTGATGCCGGCCTCGGCAGCCGGACTGCCTTCTGTGACCTCGGTCACCACGGCCATCTCGCCTCTGCGGACTATGCCGAGTGAGGAAGCCAATTGCGGGCTCACGTTCTGGGCGCGAATACCGAGCCAACCGCGTACCACCTTCCCTTTCTTCCTCAATTGATCAGCGACTTTTTTGGCCAAATCGATGGGAATCGCGAAGCCGATACCCACGTTGCCTCCCGTTTGGCTGAAGATTGCGCTGTTTACGCCGACGACTTCGCCGGCGGCGTTGATGAGCGGCCCGCCGCTGTTGCCGGGATTGATCGAGGCATCGGTCTGGATGAAATTGTCATAGGGGCCCGCGCCGATGACCCGGCCCTTGGCGCTGACGATGCCAGCGGTCACCGTGTGCTCCAGTCCGAAGGGATTGCCGATCGCCATTACCCAATCGCCGACGTCTAAGTGACTGGAGCTGCCCAAGCGTGCAAAGGGTAAATTCCCCCCGGACCTTCTGATCTTAATCATCGCCAGATCCGTGCGGCCGTCTTTGCCGATGAGCCGGGCCTCGAATTCCGTCTGGTCCGCGAGCTTGACTTTGATCGCGTCGGCGTTGCGCACGACATGATAATTGGTGAGGATTTCACCGTCCTTGCTGATGAGGATGCCGGAGCCGAGACTGCGCTGGCTGTTTTCCCTGGGCGGCGTTTCCCCGAAAAAGCGGTTGAAGAACTCTTCGATGGGATCATTGGAGCCGCCTCGCCCGGAACGTTGCGTCGTCGTCGAGATGTTGACCACCACCGGCATCGTTTTTTTAGCGATCGCTGCGAACGAAGGTGGCCTATTCTCCAGCGCCGCGAGACCGGCGGCCGCCACCACGGGAACGCTCACGATGAACTGCGGCGATGTTGGCAAGGACGTCGTTGCAACGGCCATGATCACCAGCACCGCCCCTGAAGGTTTCTTGTGGAAGAGCCGCATTTCTTATCCTTAGCCAACCCAGGCTGAATTGGACGTAAGCATAGCAAATTTCTTACTGCCGTTTAAGCCAACCCAAAAGCGGAAAAGATTTGCAAATCTGTATGTCAGTGGTCTACAAAGGGTGAGTATCGATCTTCTATAGGATCATGAAGCCTCCTCCCATCGACCAGGAAACGGTCCGCGACATGCTGCGCACGGCGACGCCGGACCGCGTGCTCAGATTCATCGGCCAGCGCCATCCCGCGGATATTGCGCCGTTGTTCAAGGGGCTTGAACCGCTGGAAATCCGCAAACTGTTCGATATTCTTTTTTCTGCCCGCCGCGCGGCCAAAGCGCTCAAGGAGCTTCCGCCCGAGCTGCTCCCCGATATTCTCGCCCACATCGACGATGAAAAAGTCGGTCGTTTGATCGTCCGGGCCGATCCCGACGACGCGGTAAGATTTGTCGACGGCCTCCCGGAGGAAAGACGCGAGCGGGTCATGGCGCTCTTGGACCCCGAGCGGCGCGCCGAGGTTCGAGAATTGATCAGTTATCCGGAAGGCGCCATCGGGCGTATCATGACGACGGACTTCATGACGTTACTCCCGAGCACCTCGGCTCAGGGCGCCATCGATAAAATCCGCCAGCGTGGAGAGCTGGAGACCTTCTTCTACCTGTACGTTGTCGACGAGGCGGGTAAACTCGTGGGCGTGGTTCCCCTGCGTAATCTAGTGATCGCGCCGCCGAACCGCACTCTGGGCGAGATGATGATCCCCGAACCCGTCAAGGCCAACGTCTTGATGGACCAGGAAGAAGCCGCGCGCCTGGTCTCCAAATATGAACTGCTCGCTTTGCCGATCGTCGATGAGTCGGGCCACCTGGAAGGGATCATTACGGTGGACGACGTCATCGACATCATCGATAAAGAGGCCACCGAAGACATGTACAAGATGGTCGGCTTGGCGGAAGAAGACCGGGTCTTTACGCCGGTGTCGCGCTCCGTGAGAATGCGTTTGCCGTGGACGTTCCTCAATCTGCTGACGGCGACTTTGGCGGCCTCGGTGGTGGGATTATTCGAAGGAACGCTTCATGAGATCATCGCGCTGGTAACTTTCATGCCCATCGTCGCCGGCGTCGGCGGCAACGGCGCCACCCAAACGGCCACGGTTATCATCCGCGGCATTGCCCTGGGCGAGTTCGAATTCTCTTCGGCGTGGAAAGCCGTCGTCAAACAGGTGTCGGTCAATATCTGCATCGCTCTCGCCGCCGGCGCGGTGATCGCCTTGGCGGCTTCACTATGGAAAGGGAACCCCTACCTCGGGCTCGTTCTCGCGAGCGCGCTGATCTTCAATCTCGGCTTGATGGCGGGCCTTGCGGGAGCGGTGATTCCACTGCTGCTGAAAGCGCTGAAGTTCGATCCGGCGTTGGGGTCGGGAATAGTCGTCACCGGCGTGACGGATGCTTTCGGCTTTCTCTCCTTCCTGGGACTCGCCACGCTGTTCCGTGGATATTTGATCTAGCATGGATTATCCATTGTCCCCAGGTGAAGCGACAACACAGACCGAGGGGTAAACCCTTCCGAGAGAAGGCAATGGGCCTGTGCCTTGAAGTAGATTGCGAACCGCGCGTTTGAGCAAACGGCCGTGGAAACAAGTGACAACGTGCCAAGCAGCATACAAGCCAATGCAACTGTACGTCCGGGTGCCTTCTCCCTCCAGGCTTCACCCCTCTGTCCACTATGCATAATGCCGGTAAGGTCATTCCGCTCGCGTCGCTGCACTCGGCCTTGGACCTTTCTTCAGCAGAAAGGCCAATCCACCGATCAGACTGTCCAGCGCCACTACCACAAACAGGAGAATGCCGAACGTCACCCCTTGTGTCGAGTTGACCCCGATGACTGCCAACAAGAATAAATAACCGCCCTCGCGTAGCCCGATGCCGTTAAGACTGATTGGAATTGCGGAGAAAGTGCCGACCAGAGGATAAAGGATGATGCTAAAGGAAAAAGGAATGTCTAACCCGATCGCCCTTCCGAGAACGACATGTATCCACGCTTGAATAAGATGGATCACAAAGGAAAGGACCATCGCCTGAGGAATGGCCTGCCAACGAGAGCGGTAGCTTCTCAGTGCCAGGCGCAACTTCACGACGAAGGGATGCCCATCCTCCGGCAACAGCCGGCGCAGCAGAGGCACGCAGACCCCGGCGACGATGAAGCCGACCGCGAGGGTAAAAGTTATAGAACGAACCAACATGGGCACGTTGTACCGCGGGAAAAGCGCAAGCCCCAGGGCTCCCAACCAGACGAGCACGGCCATACCGACCGCGCGGTCCATGAACACGGAAACCGCCGCAGGAAGCGTCGAACGCGCCCAACCATTCGGTGCGCCCCTGTCTCCGTCCCGCGCGAGGTAATAGACTCGGCTGACATCGCCGCCGACGGTGCCAGGAGCAAAAAGATTGAAGAACATACCGATTAGATAATAAACAACGATATCTTTGAAGGGCGTGGCGAACCCCATGGGCCGAGCCAGAACAGCCCATCTCAAGGCGCTTATCATCTGAGTTGCTAAATAGACGACGAGCGCAAGCGCAATGTACGAAAAATCTGCTGACGCGAGCGTGTCCCAAAAGCGCTCGATGTGAATGCGGGACAGGAGATAGCCGAGAAGCCCCGTGCTGACCACGAGCTTCACGATCAAGATGAGAACCGGTTTGGCCTTCTTCATTATTCGAGCGGGGGCTGGAACAGGACCTGGTTGTCGTCTTTGGCAAGTCCGTCGACGAGGACCCGGCGCCCTTCGACGCGCAGCTTGCCCTCGGCATACAGTTGAATCGCCCGTGCGTAGATGCGGTGCTCTTGTTTGAGAATACGCGTCGCGAGGGATTCTTCGCTGTCGTCGGGAAAAACCGGCACCACGGCCTGGATAATGATCGGCCCTTCGTCGCATTCCTCGTTCACGAAATGCACAGTGCAGCCGGAAAAGCGCACGCCATGGTCGACGGCTTTCTTTTGTACATGCAGGCCGGGGAATGACGGTAGCAACGCGGGATGAATATTCATAATGCGGTTGGAATAGGATTTGACGAAAACCGGCGAGAGCAGACGCATGAAGCCGGCGAGCACGACCAATTCCACGCCGCGCGCGCGAAGAATATCGACAACCGCTTGGTCATACGCCTCGCGGCTGGGGAATTGCTTGTGATCGATCACCTCGGTGGCAACCCCGTGGTTTTTCGCGCGCACCAGACCGTAGGCATCCGCTTTATTGCTCAGGACGACTTCGATCTTCGCGTCGAGCCGTTTGGCCTCGATCTGATCGATGATCGCTTGCAAGTTGGTGCCGCTCCCCGAAATTAAAACCGCGATCGGAAGTTGTCGTGCCATAAATCGCCCTTTAATTAACCGCGGAGGGGCTGAGTACGCTGAGCAAAAATCGACTGAGGATATAATCTTGTGAAAACCCTCTGCGCACGCTGCGTCTCCGTGGTGAATACTCCTTCACAGTCATGCCGGAAAACCCTGCTAAAAAAAGCTCGCGCCTCGCTGTCCCTTGCGGATCTCGCCGATGACAAAACACTTCTCTTTTAATCCCTTCAACGTTCTCAGCGCACCGTCGGCGTCATTTCTGCCCACTACCAGAATCATCCCCAAGCCGTTATTGAACGTCCTGTCCATCTCCGTTTGCGCCACATGGCCGGTTTTCTGAATGAGATCGAAGATCGGCGGCACCGGCCAACTGCCCCGCTCGATCCACGCGCGTCTGCCGTTCGGCAGAACCCGCGGGAGATTACCGACGATGCCGCCGCCGGTGATATGAGCAGCGCCTTTGATGGGATGCTTGTCGAAGAGTGCCCGGACGATCTTCGCGTAGATGCGCGTCGGCTTCAGCAGTTCTCCGCCGAGCGTGCGGCTAAGCGAGGGCACATGACCGCTTAGTTTCATCCGGCCCACCTCTAGCAAGATCTTCCGGGCCAATGAATAGCCGTTGCTGTGCAGGCCGCTGGAGGGAAGCCCGATCAAAACATCGCCTGGAACAATCGCCGCAGGATCGACAATCTTCTTTTTCTCTAAAACGCCGACGACGAATCCCGCCAGATCATACTCGCCCTTGAGAAAATCGCCGGGGTGTTCGGCGGTTTCGCCGCCGATGAGCGCGCAGCCGGCCTGGCGGCAGCCCGCCGCGATGCCGCGGACGACGGCTTCGGCGATGGCGATGTTTAATTTACCGCAGACGAAGTAGTCGAGAAAAAACAGCGGCTCCGCCCCCTGCGTGATAATATCGTTCACGCCCATCGCCACCAGATCGATGCCGACGGTATCGTGGATGCCGGTCATGAAAGCTATTTTGAGCTTGGTTCCCACCCCGTCGGTGGAAGAAACCAGAACCGGTTGATGGTAACCGCGGCTTTTGAGATCGAACAGCGCGCTGAATCCGCCCACACCGGCCAATACACCGGGAACTTTAGTGGCCTTGGCGATCGGGCCGATGCGGCGCACCAATTCGTCGCCGGCTTCGATGCTGACGCCGGCTTGGGCGTAAGTGAGTCCTCGTGGGATCGTCATTTCAGATGATTTTTCAGGATAATCTATCGTCCCAGGGACGTACGCCCCTACGGAAGGCATCATAGCCCAGAGTCGAGGCGATTTCACATGGTCGAGCCGGCCGCTGTCGCGTGCCCACCACCCGCCGTTGACAGAAGACCGCGGATCTTGAGGGTATATTCGCCGAATTTCACCGCACTCATCATCTCCACCGTTCGGGGGCGTGGGAGGTCGATGACGATGGTCTCCAACAACCGGCCCGGCCGCGCCGACATCACGAACACCACATCGGAAAGAAACACCGCCTCTTGAATGCTATGGGTCACGAACAGCACGGTTTTCTTGCGCTCTTCCCAGATGCGCAAGAGTTCAATGTCCAACTCGTCCCGCGTCATCGCGTCGAGCGCGCCGAAGGGCTCGTCCATGAGCAGCAATTGCGGATCGGTGACCAAAGCGCGGCAGAGCGAAGCCCGCTGCTGCATGCCGCCGGAAAGTTCGTGCGGATACATCTCTTCGAACCCTTCCAATCCTACCAGATGGATCAGCGCGCGCGCCTTGTCCAGGTAACCGGTGACATCCAACTTGGCGAACTCCACGGGCAAAAGAACATTGCCGAGCACGGAGCGCCACTTGAGCAAGACCGGCGCTTGAAACACCATGCCGACGTTCTCCAACGGTTCGTGGACCGGTTTTCCGTTGACCGAGATTTCGCCAGAGGTCGCGGGTAGAAGCCCGGAAAGAATCTTTAGCAGCGTGCTCTTGCCGCAGCCGCTGGGTCCGACGATGGAAACGAAGCTGCCGGTTTGGATGTCAAACGACACCCGATCGAGGGCCGTAACGCTCTTGGCGCCGCTGGTAAAGATTCGCGAGACCTCTTGGAGGGCGATTAGCGGCGGCACTGCTGGACTCTGTGAAACTTGCTTAAACTAGCGCTTAATGAATCGGTTGGAGAAAACTTCCTTCGCCGAGACCTTTCGCGCGACGTCAAAGAACTCGTTTACGATCCGGACTGTTTTCTCCATGATGTCCGGCTTCATGAAACCCAGACCCGATTGAATCGATTCCGGCGGCAGCATGACCTCCGTCAGCGCGTTCTTTAGCTGCACGGTCGCCAGGGCCTCATTCAACTCCGGCTTGTGCTTCAGCAAGATTCGCAAGGACTCTTCCTGGTGGTCCCGCGAGTAGCGCAGCCCTTCCATGGTTCCTTCGACATAGGCCCGTACCAATTCGGGCCGACGTTTGAGATCCTCATCCTTCGCGATTAAACCGCTGCCGTAGATATCCAGCCCGGTGTCTTTCATATAGATTCGATTGAGCTTGATGCCGACCTTGTTAGCGGCGAACTCGGCGACCTCGTCGTTGGAAGCGCGAAACATGACGATAAAATCCGCCTTGCCCGTGACCAAGGCCGCCGGTTGAATCGGCGCCGCGGTTTCCTGGATTTTTATTGACTTGAAATCGATTTTATTGATCCGGCAGTAAGCCGGCATCAAAAACCATTGAGCTTGTCCCGGGCTAATCGCCCACGACTTGCCCTCCAGGTCCTTTAGCGTTTTTATGTTCGTATCCTCGCGCCACAACACGGTAGTAGGTACGTAACCCAATTGCGCCACGGTCGCCACGGGTATTCCGCGCGACCTGGCGACGATTGCCGTCGACATATCGGCGAAACCGAAGTCAGCGCCGCCTGCGGCTATCGCGCGTACCGTATCCGCCGAGCCCTTGCCTGCATGAATACTCGCCGCCAGACCGCGCTTGGCGTAGAAACCCTTCTCCAGCGCCACGAACCACGGCGCATGCTTGCCGCCGATGATGAAATCGAGTTGAATAGTAACCGGCGTCGGCTGAGCAGCTTGGGTTTGAGCAACCAGGCCGAGCATTATGAGTGCGAAACTGACCGCCCCCGTTAACCCGATGGGAAACTTGTATGCCAATCTCATTGCGTCCTCCGTTAATGAACGATTAAAAAGAACCTTCGACTTCGCGAACCGTCGCGCTCCATGGCGCCAGCTTTCTCTGCAAAATTTCCGCCAACCAAAACAGTCCCAGCGACAGAACGGCGAGAGTAAGAAGAATCACCAACGCAAATGCCGTGTCCAAACTGTAATTGGCTTGCAGCACCAGATAACCGAGCCCTTCGTTGGCGGCGACGAACTCGGCGACGATCGCGCCGGTCACCGAAAGTACGATGGCGACTTTGATGCCCGCGAACATATAGGGCAAGGAATTGGGTAGGCGGATCTTCTTGAACACATCGAGATCCGAGCCGCGGTTGATGCGCGCCAGCTCCAACAGCTCGGGCTCCACTTCTTTAAGTCCCAAGACCGTATTCACCACGATCGGGAAAAACGCGACGAGAAAGGCGATGGCGATCTTGGAGAACAGGCCGTAGCCGACCCAAATGACCATCAGCGGAGCGAACGCGCTTTTCGGCATCGCGTAGAGAATCACGATGAGGGGATAGATCGTATTCTGCAGATGGCGCGAGTAGACCACGGCGATGGCGAAGCCGACTCCCAGGACCAGTGACAAGACAAAACCACCGAACGCTTCAATGAACGTGATTAAGGCGTGGTTGCCGAGAATCGGCAGCTTCTTGAAGAAAGCGACCCATAGATCCCGCGGCGGCGGCAAGATAAAGGCCGGAACCTTGATGATCTCGACGAGGATTTCCCACAGCACCAGGAGCGCTATGAAAAAAACCACCGGCTCGGCGATGTTTTTCCAGGACGCTTTCACTGCCTATCTCCTAAAGGAAAGCCCTGGTCGTGTCAAGGAAAGTGACTCGCTCCCGCAGGATGAAATTGTCCTCGCCAAGAATTTCAATTTCATTAAACACCTAGCTCCTCCGTCCGCTGGTGGGCAATCATATCTTGGGCTGTGATATCTCCCGGCAGGTCTGTCTTTATAATGTGAAAATCCGACCAAGTTCGGAACCCGCTTGCCCGCCGCGCGCGGGCCTCTATGCGCTCGCTTTGACCCCGCTGGTCTTTTCCGGTAACAGCACGCTGAAGTTTGGGATCACCTCCCAACCGCCGCGAGGGCGTCGTCGAAGATCTTCGGGATTCGCGCTATGCGGCCCGCGTGGTCGATGCAGGCGTGCTTGGTGAAGCCCGTCGCCAAAAGGACATCGTCTGTTTCCCGCGTGATTCGGTAACTGAATGTTAGCGTCGCCCGGCCTAGCTCGGCGAGCTCAGTTTCGATCTTCACGACCTCATCGTAACGCGACGGATGAAGGTAACGGCAAGTGACTTCGGCCACGGGAAAGTGGAATCCCTGTCGTTCGATCTCGCCGTAGGGCAGGCCGATTTGCCGAAGCCATTCGGCTCTTCCTTTTTCGAACCAGCGCAGATAGTTGGCGTAGTAGACGATGCCCATCTGATCGCTGTCGCCGTAGATGACGCGGTAGGAAGTGACGTTTTTGAAGCGCGTGGGCGGTGTTTTCATGAGGTCCTACTTGTAAGCTTTTTCTTAGACTTACTCAACGCATATTCCATTGCGCCGGCCGCCTTGACAAAGCGAACTGATCTGTGGTTTAAAGTTTTCTTATAGGCATGGTGAATTCTTAGCGGAAATCGGCCAACGCTAGCATTTTTCCCGCAGCAGAAGGAGGATAGAGGATGAAGGGATCAGCCAGCTATATGATGGGGTCCATCAGCGCGTTTCTATTGGCGGTCGTGGTTGTCGCTTGCACTTCGGTTCAAGAGCAGCCGACACCAGCCGCGGCACCCAAGCCGGCCCCGGCCAAGACCGAAGCCGTAAAGGCGAGAAAAATAAAGGCGGTCGAAGTCGAAGGGGTGATCAGTAGCGTTGGGCAGCGAACGATCACCTTTCAACTCGAACGCAAGGGCAAGATTCGGGAGGAAGTCGTCGGCGTCGACGAAAAGACTAAAATCGAGAAGGGCGGCAGCAACGTCAAGCTGAGGGATTTGCAGGAAACCGACAAGGCCCTGATCAATTACGAGCCCGGGGCTTATACGCCGGCCATTGCAATCAAAGTCACCGGCAAGGGCAAGGTCAAAAAAAAGGGCGGCGACGACTAAGAGCGGTAACGCTCGGCCCGGTCACCGCCGATCACTTCCAAATCCAGCGACTGATCGTCGCGCAGGATTCTAAACGAGATCCGCTCGCCGGGGCGCTTTTTCCACATCTCCTGGTAAAGCTCCGGGCGCGAGCGGATCGGATTTTTTTCAACGCTGAGGATGATGTCGCCTTCTTTAAGGCCATGTCGTTCGGCTGGTCCCCCGGGTGTCACGCCGCCGATGACAATATGGCCGGCCATGGGCTGCGGGTAAAATCCCAGCCAGGGACGGCGGGGACGGCTGCGCACCTGACCGAACTGTTTTAACTCCTGTTCGTATTTACGGTAGTATTCCACCGGAATCGCCAGCGAGAACTTTCCCACTTCGTTCAAGTTCAGCGATACCACGCCGGCCAATTCACCGCGAAAGTTCGCCAGCGTGCCGCCGCCGTAGCCCGGGTTAAAGGCGGTGACGCGAATAGTGTTGTCGATCATGTACTCCCATTGGCCGTCGTATCCGTCGGTGGAGGTCACATAACCGCCGCTGACGCGCCGGCCGGCCTCCCCGCTGCTGGCGACCATCACGACCGGCTGGCCCAGCGCGACGGAATCCGGGGCGGCGAGTTTGAGAAACGGCAAGTCGCGGCCGGGAATCTTGATCAAGGCGAGACCGGTTTCCTGATCCAGCGCTGCCACCTGGGCCGGATATTGTTCGCCGTCGGCCAGAGTCACGGTGATGGACGAGGCGCCCACCGCAACGTAATGAACCGTCAGGATATAGCCGTCCGGATCGACGATCGTGCCCGAGCCCACTCGCTCCGAGCCCAAGTTGCGCGCCGAGGGATGGCTCTCTGGAACCGTGATGTGGAGATCCGCCGTCGCGGGAAGAATCGAATGAATCAAGCCGATATGACCGTTCACTACAGTGCTCCTTGGAGGCAATCAGAGATCGCCGCACCGCTGCGTTTTATTTTATCATCTACTCGATACACACGGCCTTGCCAACTGTCGCGTTGATCGAGCTCCTTGAAAATCGCGTTGTGCACGCCGATCTTGTCAACCGACCAATCCGGCGCGACCGTCATCGCGCGGTAGGTCTCGCCGGTGAGCCGGTGCACGATCATTTCCGGATTCAATCTTTCCAGAAAATCGGCGACAAGGGAAACGTATTCCTGCCGGCTCAAAAGCGCGAAACCGCCCGCAAGGTAATATTTTTCCAGGACAGTGTTCTTGATGACGTGCAGGTTGTGCAGCTTGACGCCGTCGATACCGAGACCATTGAGCAGATCCGTGGTCTCAAGCATGTCGTCACGGCTTTCGCCCGGGAATCCGAGGATCACATGGGCGCAGGTCCGTAACTGCCGGCGTTTCGCGCGCCCGACGGCGTCGATGAATTCCCTCAGCCCGTGGCCGCGATTGACCCATTGCAGCGTTCGGTCGTGCATCGATTCCAATCCAAGCTCCAACCAAAAATAGGTACGGCGGGAAAGGTCCTGGACGAGATCGAGTACGTCTTCGCCGACGCAGTCGGGGCGCGTCGCGATGGCGAGGCCGACGACTCCGGGGAAGGCAAGCGCCTCGCGATAGAGGTTTTCAAGCTTAGCCACCGAGTCGTAGGTGTTCGTGTAGCTCTGGAAATAGGCGATGTAGCGATCGGCGCGATGCCGTTTTTTGAGCGCCGTCGCGCCCTGTTCCAATTGCTCGGTCACCGTGGCGCGGGGGCGATAATCCTCCGGCGTGTGGCTGGCATTGTTGCAGTAGATGCAGCCGCCCACTGCGACCTTGCCGTCCCGGTTGGGGCAGGTAAAGCCCTTGCGCAAGCCGATCTTATAAACCCGCGCGCCAAAGATGTCTTTCAGGACGCGATTGTAAGAGTTGAAGCGTTTGCCGTGCCAGCTTTTCTGCAACGAAACGGGAAAGTTCATGCGCGAGACCAAAAAAATGGTTAACAAAAAGCCGGTGAATACACAAGCGAGACGCCCGTTGCGGCGAATTTTCCAACCGTCGTCGGCAACCGCGCAGCCGGTTTCGGTCCGATCTTGCGTGCCTCGGTCACACAACGTGGAAGTGATGAATAAAACACGCGCTTTTCAGACGCGGGGATTTATTGCCCGGCTTGACAATAGGGACGATTCATCTATATTCATAGGCACTGAACGGCCGGCTCCCGCGCCGATGAAAATCCCTGTCGACGATATTCCTCAGTCACCTAAAGAGATCAGTTTCTCCGAACGCATTGAGGGGTTGAACGAGATTTACGCCAAGGGGAGCGCGCGGGATTTTCGCTTTCCGCCGTCTTTGCATGTCGTTCTGGTATATTACCGTTCGGGAAAGGAACTTTTCTTTCACGGACGGTTTGAGGGTAGCATCGCGGCGAGCTGCAGCCGTTGTCTGAATGATTTTTCGTTCAAGATGGATCGCCAATTCGAGTTTGTCCTGACGCCTGATCCGGCGCCGTCCGCGCGCGGCACCGAGGAATTGAGCCGCGCGGATTTGGGCTTGAGCTTTTATTCGACCGAAGAGATCGATCTCTCGCCGTTGATTACGGAACAGGTCATGCTCGCGCTGCCGACGCGGCCGCTCTGTTCGGAAGACTGCCGCGGGATCTGCGGAGGCTGCGGCGCCGACCTCAACCGTGAGGCGTGCGCTTGCTCCGCTACCATAGGCGATCCACGGATGGCGGTTTTTCGCACGCTCAAAGTTGATCGCTGATTTGCCGATTTAAAGACGATTTGCATCTGCCGCCGCTGGGCGGGGAAGGATAGGACATTACAATGCCGGTACCGAAGAGACGAACTTCCAAGCGAGTCAAAAACCAACGGCGCGCCCATGACGCGCTTACTACACCGCAGTGGAGCAGCTGCGCCAATTGCGGCGAAACCGTATTACCGCACCGCGCCTGTTCCAAGTGCGGTTATTACCGCGGCCGCGCCGTGCTCAAAGTCGCCGAGAGCTAAAGCGTTTTTCTTTCGTCTATGCCTAAGATCGCCGTTGACGCGATGGGCGGGGACCATGCCCCGGGAGTCGTGGTGGATGGGGCGCTGCTGGCGGCCCATGAACTGGGCGTCGAAATCGTTCTAGTCGGTGACAAGGAAACGGTGGAGCAGGAGCTGGCGCGGCATCCCCGTACGAGTGCCGTCGAGGTGGTTCCAGCTTCCCAGGTCGTAACAATGCACGAATCGCCGAGCAGTGCGTTGCGGAAAAAGGGCTCTTCGATGAAAGTCGCCTTCGAAATGATGAAGCGCGGCGAGGTCGAGGCGGTAGTCAGCGCGGGAAATTCCGGTGCCATGATGGCGACCGGAATGTTTGTCATGGGAACGCTCTCCGAGGTGGTGCGGCCGGCTATTCTCATCGTCGTGCCCAGCATTACCGGAGCCACGGTGGTTGTCGATGCGGGAGCCAACGTTGACTGCAAGCCGGGCCAACTGGTGCAGTTCGGTCTGATGGGCTCGATCTACGCCGAGCGGATCTTGGGAATCAAGGAGCCGCGCGTCGGCGTGCTCAGCAACGGCGAGGAAGACGGTAAAGGCAATGAGCTGACCCGGGCGGTAAGCGAGCAGTTGTCGGCCACTGCGCTCAACTACATTGGTTACGTCGAAGGCCGGGACATCTTCAA
>Ga0326597_10003012_pt1 | contig 24650 bp, 22 predicted proteins | sample RVTome_12_FD_203789 | JGI IMG/M metagenome (GOLD analysis project Ga0326597, IMG submission 203789) | Soil microbial communities from uranium-contaminated site in the Upper Colorado River Basin, Wyoming, United States - RVT100D185 | ecosystem: Environmental > Terrestrial > Soil > Contaminated >... | reverse complement strand
CCCACGGCCGAGAGCACGCCGAGCGCGACCAGCGGGCCGGTCATGATCCAGGGTGCCTCGTGCAGGTGCGCCTGCTCCTTCTCCCCTGTGCGGTTCGGCCCGTGGAAGGTGTAGAGCATCAGCCGGGTCATGTAGAACGCGGTGAGCAACGCCGCGGCGAGCCCGACACCCCAGAACAGGTACCAGACCGGCTGGACCGTTCCACGGGCGAACGCCGCGGCGAGGATCTCGTCCTTGGAGAAGAAGCCCGAGAACGGAGGCACGCCGGCGATCGCGAGCGTCGCGATCCACATCAGCCCGGCGGTCCACGGCATGTGGCGGCGCAGCCCTCCCATGTTGCGCATGTCCTGCGCGTCCTCGTGCGAGTGCGTGGCGTGATAGGCATGGTGCATCGCGTAGATCACGCTACCCGAGCCGAGGAAGAGGAGCGCCTTGAAGAAGGCGTGCGTGGCGAGATGGAAGATTCCCGCCGCCATCGCCCCGGTGCCGACCCCGACGAACATGTAGCCGAGCTGGGAGATCGTGGAGTACGCGAGCACCCGCTTCAAGTCCCACTGCTTGAGCGCGATCGTCGCGGCGAACAACGCTGTCAGCGCGCCGACGCCAGCGACCACGGCGCCCGAGACGGGCGCGAGCGCGAACAGGACGTTGCAGCGCGCCACGAGGTAGACGCCCGCCGTGACCATCGTCGCGGCATGAATCAGGGCGGAGACGGGCGTCGGACCCTGCATCGCGTCGGGGAGCCACGTGTACAGGGGGATCTGCGCCGACTTGCCGGTGCAGCCGAGGAACAGGAACAGCGTGATCGCGGTGACCGCGCCGCCCCCCGCGGCGAGGAGCGTCGGGGCCCGGGCGAACACGTCGCCGAAGTCCAGCGAGCCCGTCGCCCAGAAGATGATGAACATCGCGACCAAGAAACCGAAGTCGCCGATCCGGTTCATGATGAACGCTTTCTTCCCGGCGTCGGCGTTGACCTTCTCGTTGAACCAGAAGCCGATCAGCAGGTAGCTGCAGAGCCCCACCCCTTCCCAGCCCACGAACATCACCGGGAAATTCGCGCCCAAGACGAGCACCAGCATGAAGAACACGAACAGGTTCAGGTACGCGAAGTAACGGGCGTATCCCGGGTCGTCCTTCATGTAGCCGACGCTGAACAGATGGATGAGTGAGCCGACGCCTGTCACGACGAGCAGCATCACCGCCGACAGCTGGTCCACCTGCAACGCGGCGTCGACCTGGAGTGCGCCGACGGGCATCCACGACCAGTAGCGGAACACGACGGGCGCCTCGGCGCCGAGCCGCGCGAAGGCGGTCACGACGGCGATGCCGACGGCGAACGCCCCGGCCAGGACGCCGACGCCGATCACCGACACGGCGGTCTTGGCCGACGGCCGCCACAGGGCGAGGGCGCCGTTCAGCACGAAGCCCAGCAGCGCGAGCGCAGGGGCGAGCCAGATCAGGTCGACCGCGGTCCCGGTCATCAGCCCTTCAGGAGATTGATGTCCTGCAGATTCACCGTCTGCTTGTGGCGGTAGACGGCGAGGATGATGGCGAGGCCGACCGCCGCTTCCGCGGCCGCCACGGCCATCACGAAGAAGACGAACACCTGTCCGCCGACGCCGAGCCGCTGCGCCAGGGCGACGAAGGTGAGGTTCACGGCGTTGAGCATCAGCTCGACACACATGAAGATCACGATGGCGTTGCGGCGCAGCAGCACGCCGGCGACGCCCAGGGTGAACAGCACGGCCGAGATGGCGAGGGCGGGACCGAGGAGCATCCTAGAGTCTCCGCTTGGCGAGCACCACCGCGCCGACGATCGCGGCGAGGAGGAGCAGGCTGGTGATCTCGAACGGGATCAGGTAGGCGTCGAACAGCGGTCCGGCGACCACGGCGACCATCCCCTGCTGCTGCTGCAGTGCGGCCATCGTCCCCGCCGGGAGCTGGATCGCGTCGGGGGGGGCGGCCTGGCCCAGCACGCGCAGCTGGAGCAGCAAGGTGCCGCCGAGCAGCGCGGCGATCCCCACCCCCACCGGGCCCTTGATGTCGGTGGGCCCGGGGCGGCCGAGGTTCAGCAGCATGATGACGAACAGGAACAGCACCATGATCGCGCCGGCGTACACCAGCACTTGCAGCGCGGCGATGAACTGCGCATCGAGCAGGACGTACATCGCGGCGAGCGCGAACAGCGTGACGACGAGCCACAGGGCGCTTGCCACGGGGCTCTTGCGCGTAATGCACAGCAGCCCGCCCCCCATCGCGACGACGCCGAAGATCCAGAAGAACGTCAGAGTCACGGCCCCCCCCTACTCGCCCTTCGGGTCTGAGGGGTCCCACAGCGTCGAGACGGGGTGCGTCTGGGCGCACAGCCGCTCGAGGTCGTACACGAACCGGTCGCGCGAGTACTCGGAGTTCTCGAAGTGGACGCCGACATGGATCGCCTCTTCGGGACAGACCTCCTGGCAGTAGCCGCAGAAGACGCAGCGGAACTCGTCGATCTCGTAGATCAGGGGGTAGCGGTGCCCGTCCTCGTCCTCCCCGGGGACCAGTTTGATGCAATTGGCCGGGCAGATCTGGGGGCACAGACCGCAGGCGACGCACTTGGCGCGCCCCTGCTCGTCGGTGAGCATGCGGTGCGTGCCGCGCCAGCGGGACGAGATCGTCCAATCCTTCGACGACTTCTCCTCCGGGTACTGCATGGTCACCTTCGGCCGCCAGAGGTGGCTGAAGGTCAGCGCCATTCCCTTGAGCGCCGCGCGCAGGTACGACGTCTGGCGCGTCGGCCGCCGCATGACCTTGACGCCGATCGCCATCAGACCGCCTCCTGGGCCACCGAGCCGGACACGAGCCGGCCGCGGTCGAGCCACCAGAGCAACATCACGAGGAGCACGAGGTTCACGCCGCCGAGGGCCAGCGCCATCGGCGTGCCGTACGTCCAGCCCAGCCGCTCGTGCAGGTACCAGATCGCCGTCGCCACCACCGCGAGATACCCGAGGGTGAGCGGCAGCAGCAGCTTCCACCCCAGCGCCATCAGCTGGTCGTAGCGGAACCGCGGCAGCGTCCAACGGATCCAGATGTAGGTGAACAGGAAGAAGCCCGTCTTCGCGAGGAACGCCGCCAGTGTGGCGAGGGTCTTCCAGACGGTCGGCGCGCCAGCATCGTCCCAGTGCGTGAACGGGATGTCCCACCCGCCGAAGAACAGCGTCGCCATCAGCGCCGAGGCCGTCACCATGTTCGAGTACTCGGCGATGTAGAACATCGCAAACTTCATCGCGCTGTACTCGGTGTGATAGCCGGCGACGAGTTCCGCTTCGGCCTCGGGGAGGTCGAACGGCAGCCGGTTCGTTTCGGCGAACGCGCTGATCATGAAGATCAGGAACGCCAGCGTCAGCGAGATCACGAACCAGGCGCCCTGCTGTTGCTGAGCGATCACCTGCGACAGCGTCACATTGCCGGCGAGCAGCAGCACCGCGACGGTGCTCATCCCCAGCGCGATTTCGTAGGAGATCATCTGGGCCGAGGCGCGCAGGCCGCCGAGCAGCGCGTACTTGTTGTTGGACGACCACCCCGCCAGCACGATCCCGTACACGCCGAGCGAGCTGATCGCCAGGATGTACAGGAACCCCACCGGCAGGTCCGCCACGACCATCGGGACGACGCCCCAGGGGGTTGGCAACGGCGCGGCGAAGGGGATGACGGCGAAGGTGAGCAGCGCCGGCACGAACGAGATCAGCGGCGCGAGGGTGAACAGCGTCTTGTCGGCGAGGGCCGGGTAGGTCTCTTCCTTGAGGAAGTTCTTCAGGCCGTCGGCGGCGGGCTGGAACAGGCCCTGCGGTCCGACGCGATTGGGCCCGAGCCGGTCCTGCATCCACGCGCAGATGCGCCGCTCGGCGAGGGTGAGCAGCGCTACTCCCACCATGAGCAGGTTGAAGACGAGGACGACCTTGACGGCCGAGGCGACGAGGAAGAAGGTCACGCGACCTCGTGGGCGCCGAGCGCTGCCGCCAGCTCGCCCAGCACCCAGGCCGCGGGGCGCGCCATGCCCGGCGCCGGCTTGGCTTGGAAGTAGCGCTGCTCGCGTCCGTCGCGGTTCACGAAGGTGCCGTCTTCCTCCGCGACGTTGGCGATCGGGAGCACGACGTCGGCGGCGCGGCACGCCGCGTCGGGGCCGAGGATGGTGCCCGCGTAGATCAGCGCGCCCGCCGTCTTGACGGCGCAGTCGGGATCGTCGAGCACCAGCACGACCGCCGCGGTCTCGGCGGCCGCGAGCGCGGCGGCGTAGTCGCGCGTGTAGCCGAGCCCCTCGGCGCCCTTCGCGTTGGGCGCGCGCTCGGCGCGCAGGGCGAGGTTCGGGACGCCCGCGAGGGGAGCTTCCTCGCCCATCACCACCTGGAAGGCGCCCGTCCATTCGAACCCCGAGAACAACCGCCGCGCGAGCGACAGCGCTTCCGTCGAGGCGCCGGGCGATACCAGCGCGACCGCCTTCCCCGACGCGCCCCGCAGGATGCCGAGCACGTGCGCGAAGGCTTCGTCCCAGTCGGTGGCGTGCAGCTCGCCGTCCCCCCCCCGGCGCACCAGCGGCGCCTCGATGCGGTCGCCGCGGTTCATCCAGCGGTAATTCGCCCGGCCGTGATCGCAGATGAAGTAGCGGTTCACGTCGAGGTTGGGGCGCGGCCGCACGCGCACGACGACCTCGTCGCGCGTGTCGAGGGTGACGTTGCACCCCTGCGAGCACCCGGTGCAGATCGAGGCGGTCTTGTCGAGCTCCCAGGCGCGCGCCTTGTGCAGGAAGTCCTTCGAGAGGAGCGAGCCCACCGGGCAGAGGTCCACCACGTTGCCGGCCCAGGGGTGGTCGAGCCGCGCCTCGGGGTGGATCCCGATGTACGCGCGATCGCCGCGCTCCGAGACGTTGAGCACCGGCTCCTGGGCGACGTCGTCCATGAACCGGACGCAGCGCGTGCACAAGATGCAGCGGTTGGGGACGTAGAGCACGTCGGGGCCGAAGTCCTCGACGGGATTGAAGCGCTTCGCGTACTCGGCGTAGCGCGTCCCCGAGCGGCCCTCCTGAAAGACGAAGTCCTGCAGCTCGCACTCGCCCGCCTGATCGCAGATCGGGCAATCGAGCGGATGGTTGATCAGCAGCAGCTCGAGCACCCCCTGGCGCGCGTCCTTGGCGGACGCGCTCTGCGTCTTCACGACCATGCCCTCGGCCACCGGCGTCGCGCAGGCGATCTGCAGCTTGGGCGTCTTCTCGATCTCGACGAGGCACATGCGGCACACGCCCGCCACCGGGAGGCCCGGGTGGTAGCAGTAGTGCGGCACGAGGACGCCGGCCTGCTTGGCGGCCTCGATCACCAGCGTCCCGTTCGGGACGCTCACCGACACGCCGTCGATCGTCAGATTGGTCAGCTCGTCAGCCATCACGCCACCATGACCGGCTTGCGCCGGCCCGCGATGTAGTCTTCGAATTCGTTCTTGAATTTCTTGATCCCGGAGACGACCGGCGCCGCGCAGGAGTCCGACAGGACGCAGATCGTCTTGCCCGTCATGTTCTCCGACAGGTCGAGCAGCAGGTCCAGGTCCTGCGTCTTCCCCTGCCCCGCGAGGATGCGCTCGAGGATCTTCGTGGTCCACGCCGTTCCCTCGCGGCACTGGGTGCATTGGGCGCACGACTCGTGCGCGTAGAAGCGCGCCAGGCGCATGATCTGGTAGACCATGTCGGCCGAGTCGTCGAACACGATCATCCCGCCCGAGCCCAGCATCGTGCCCGCCGCCACGCACCCTTCGTAGTCGAGCAGCGTGCGCTCGGTTTCCTCGCGATTGAGGATCGGCACCGACGAGCCGCCGGGGATGCAGGCCTTGAGGGTCCGCCCCGCCGGCACCCCGCCGCACATGTCGTACAGCAGGTCCTTGAGCGGGAAGCCCATCGTCACTTCGTAGTTGCCGGGCCGCTGCACGTGGCCGCAGACCGAGAACAGCTTGGTCCCCGTGCTCTTCGGGTTCGAGAGACAGAGGGCCTTGTACCAGGCGGCGCCGCGCTTCAGGATGTGCGGTACCGCGGCGAGCGTCTCGACGTTGTTGATCGTCGTCGGCAAGCCGAACAGGCCCGCGGCTGCGGGAAACGGCGGCCTGATCCGGGGGTTGCCGCGCTTTCCCTCGATCGAGTTCATCAACGCGGTCTCTTCGCCGCAGATATAGGCGCCAGCGCCGCGGTGCAGGTGGATCGTGACCTTGCCCAAGACCCGCGCGGCGTTCGCCTCGGCGAGCGCCTTCTCCATGATCGCCCAGGGCTCGGTGAACTCGCCGCGGATGTAGATGTAGGCGACCTCCGCCTGGATCGCGTGCGCCGCGATCGCAGTTGCCTCGAGCAGGGCGTGCGGCGTCCACCGCATGATCTCGCGGTCCTTGAAGGTCCCCGGCTCCGACTCGTCGGCGTTCACGCACAGGTAGTGGACCTTCTTCTTCTCCTTCGGCATGAACGACCACTTGAGCCCCGTCGGGAAGCCCGCGCCGCCCCGCCCCCGGAGCCCTGATTCCTTGACGACCTCGGTCACCGCCGCGGGCTCCATGGTGAGCGCCTGCGCCAGCGCCTCGTACCCACCGCGCTTCACCCAGCCCTGGTAGGTGCGCGCCTCGGGGTCCCCGAAGTACTGCGAGAGGACAACCGTCTCTTGCGGATGCGGCTTGTGGGGGTAGCCCATGGCTAGCGGTACTGCTTGACGAGCTCGGCGACCCGGTCAGGCGTCACGTGCTCGATGAAGTCGTCGTTGATGAGCACCGGAGTCGCGAACCCGCACGCCCCGAGGCACTCCACTTCGACGATCGTCCACTCCCCGTCCGGGCTCGTCGCGCCCGGGTCGGTGGCGCCCGTCTGCTCGAGGAACGCCTTCACGACCCCCTCGGCGCCGCAGATGTTGCACGGCGACGTCGTGCACACCTGCACGAAGTTCCGGCCCACCGGATGCTGATGGTACATCGTGTAGAAGGTCACGACGCCCTTGACGTAGGCCGGCGTGATGCCCAGCGCTTCGGCGACCTCGGCCATGTTGCGGTCGGAGATCCAGCCGCGCTCCCGCTGGACGACCCACAGAGCCGGGAGCAGCGCCGCCTGCTTGGTCGGATAGCGGCTCAGGATGGCCTGCAGCTCCTCGAGCACCTTTCCCGCGAAGACGGGCCGGTACTCCTCGGTCTGGGCCGCTGCGTGCGACGCGCTCATCGGTCCACCTCACCCATGACGATGTCCACCGACGCGTTGATGGCGATCAGGTCGGAGAGCAGGTGACCCTTCGCCATCTTGGGGAGCGCCGCGAGGTTGATGAATGACGGCGGCCGGATCCGCCAGCGCACCGGCTTGGCCGTCCCGTCCGATACGAAATAGTTGCCCAGCTCGCCCTTGGGATTCTCGATCCCCACGTAGGCCTCCCCCACGGGCGCCTTCACGCCTTCCATCACTTGCTTGAAATGGAAGATCATCGCTTCCATGTCGCTCATCGCGCGCGATTTGGGCGGCAGGATGACGCGGGGGTCGTCCACGTTGATCGGGCCGTCCGGGAGCCGGTCGAGCGCTTGCTGGAGAATCCGGTTCGACTGGTGGCACTCCTCGAGCCGCACCAGGTAGCGATCGTACACGTCGCCGTGTTCGCCGACGGGCACGTCGAAGTCGTACGTCTCGTAGCCGAGGTAGGGCTTGTCCTTGCGCACGTCGTAGGGGACGCCGCTGGCGCGCAGCATCGGGCCGGACAGCGAGTAGTTGACGGCCTCGGCACCGGTCATCACCCCCACGCCCTGCGTCCGCCCCGCCCACACGGCGTTGCGGGTGAGGACGCGGTCGATCTCCCCGAGCGTGTTGGGGAAGGTGGCGGTGAACTGGCGCAGGCCCGCGACGAACGGATCGGGGATGTCGGCCATCAGACCGCCCACCCGCGTGAGACTCGTGGTGAGCCGCGCCCCGGTCCACATCTCCTGCAGGTTGTAGATCCGCTCGCGCTCCTGGAAGGCCCACAGGAACGGCGTGAACGCGCCGAGGTCGATGGACGTCGTGCCGAGCCACACCATATGCGAGATGATGCGGCTCATCTCGCAGGCGATCACGCGCAGCACGGTGCAGCGCGGCGTGATCTCGATCCCCATCAGTTTCTCGGCCGCGAGCGCCATGCCGACGTTGTTCGCCATCGGCGCGAGGTAGTCGGTGCGGTCGGTCAGCGGGACGATCTGATTGTAGTGGCGATACTCGCCCAGCTTCTCGAAGCCCGAATGCAGGTAGCCCACGTGCGGGATGCAGCGCACCACCATCTCGCCGTCGAGCTCCACCACCAGGCGCAGCACGCCGTGCGTCGCCGGGTGCTGGGGGCCCATGTTGAGCAGCAGATGCTCGCCGCCGAGGTCCGACACCCTGGGCGGGGGCGGCGCGGTGAGCGGCAGGCGGGCCGGCTGTCCTTCGGCGTCCAGCCCGGGCGTTGCGAGCGCGAGCTCGATCGTGCGCTTGCTCATTCCGGCAGCGTTCCGCGCTCGCCCCGGCGCAACCGCTCGCGCATGTCGTCGGGGAGATCGCCCCACGCGTCGGCGATGGACAGCTCGTCCAGCGAGTAATGCGCCTCGGGATTTGCGTTCAGGGCCTGGCGCACCTGCTCGGCGCGGGAGAAGCGCCCCCGCAGCGGGAAGTCCTTCCGCAGGGGATACCCCTCGGCATACGTCTCCCACATCAGGATGCGGCGCAAATCGGGGTGGCCGCGGAAGGTGATGCCGAACATGTCGAACACTTCCCGCTCGAGCCAGTCGGCCCCGCGCCACAGCCCCCACACCGAGTCCACCGCCAGCTCGGCCGCGGCATCGAGCTCGACCTTGACCCGCAGGTCGACGCGGCGGCCGAGCGAGCGCAGGAAGTACACGACCTCGAGGGGCCGCTCCCGGTCCCGGTATTCGACTGCCGTCACGTCCACGAGGTAGTCGTACGTCTGGTCGGGGGTCTCTTTGAGCCAGCGCATCACCTCGAGCAGCCGGCTCGGAGCGACGGCGACGACCGTCTCACCGTCGCGCGCCACCTGCGCGCGGCCGATCGCGGTGCCGAAGGTCGCCTGCAGCGCGGAGACGGTGGGGTTCACGCCGAGCGGAACTGGTGGACGGAGTTGCCGAACGGCTCCGACACCTCGTCGATCTCGGCGGGCGAGAGCCGCAAGCCCTTCTCGTCGAGGGGCTGCTCGTCGCGCCGCCGTTCGGCGTCGAAGAGGGATTCGCCCCTGATCTTCTTATGGAGCATGAGCACGCCGTACAGCAGCCCCTCGGGACGCGGCGGGCAACCCGGGACGTAGACGTCGACCGGTACGATCGTGTCGATCCCCTGCACCATCGCGTAGTTGTCGAAGATCCCGCCCGTCGACGCGCAGGCGCCCATCGAGATCACCCATTTGGGCTGCGGCATCTGGTCGTAGATGCGCCGGATCACGGGCGCGAGCTTGAACGGCAGGCGGCCGGCGCAGATCAGCACGTCGGCCTGGCGCGGCGAGAAGGCCTGGCGCTCCATCCCGAAGCGCGCGAAGTCGTAGCGGCTCGCCGCCGTGGCCATGAACTCGATGGCGCAGCAGGCCGTCCCGAACGGCATCGGCCAGAGCGAGTTGGCCCGCGAGGCGTTGACCGCCCAGTCAACGAGGTGCTGGAACTTGGCGAGCAGGTAGTTCGGGCTCTGCCCGGCGACTTCGGTGCTTGCGACGACTCGCTTCATGGCGTCAATCCCACTGGAACGCCCCACGCTTCCACACGTAGATGTAGCCCACGAAGAGGATCACGAGAAACACGAGCATCTCGACCAGCAGGAATCCCATCGTGGCGGTGCCGGCCCTTCCCTGGGGCCCGCCCAAGAAGATGGTGGCCCACGGGATCAGGAACACGGTTTCGATGTCGAACACGATGAACAGCATGGCCACGAGGTAGAACTTGACCGAGAACCGCTCGTGGGCGGTGCCGAGCGGCGGCATCCCGCTCTCGTACGGCCGCTCCTTCACCTCCGTGGGCCGGCGCGGACCCAGGAAATGAGACCCGACGATCATCGTCACCGCGACGACGACGGCCAGGCCGAACAGCATGAGCAACGGGATGTAGGGCTGCATGGCGCTCGTGAAATAATTCACTTGGAGTTCTTGCAAGCTATACGCCGTTCGGCATCGTTGTCAACCGAATCGAGTGGCGTAAGTGACGGTGGCGCCGTTACATTGCGCCCCCATGTCCATCAAGTCCGACCGCTGGATTCGGCGCATGGCCGAGGGCCATCGCATGATCGAGCCCTTCGCCGACGCCCAGGTGCGCGCGGGCGTGATCTCCTACGGCGTGTCGTCCTACGGCTACGACATGCGCGTCGCGCCCGAGTTCAAGATCTTCACCAACGCCCTGTCGGTCATCGTGGACCCCAAGCAATTCGATCCGAAATCATTCGTGGAGTTCACGGGCCCGGTCTGCGTCGTGCCCCCGAATTCGTTCGTCCTGGCGCGCTCGGTCGAGTATTTCCGGATCCCGCGCAACGTCCTCACGATCTGCGTGGGCAAGAGCACGTATGCCCGCTGCGGCATCATTACGAACGTGACGCCGTTCGAGCCGGAATGGGAGGGGCACGTCACGCTCGAGATCTCGAACACGACGCCGCTACCCGCCAAGATCTACGCCGATGAAGGAATCGCCCAAGTCCTGTTCTTCACGGCGGACGAGGGCGACGAGTGCGACGTCAGCTACCGCGACAAGAAAGGCAAGTACCAGTCGCAGACGGGAATCACCCTGCCGAAGCTGTAGTCCCCTCCTCCGCCCCCGCCTTCCGGGCGCCGAGGGCGGTGATCAGCGCCGTCGCCGCGACGAGAATGATGACGTCGGGCACCCACCCCAGCTCCGTCGCGGGCACCGCCATCTGCAGGAAGTACATCACGAAATCGAAGGCGCCGATCACGAGGCCGAGCAGCACGGTGAAATTGAGGGAGCGGCCGAGCTGCGCGAGCAGACTGCCCGTGACGAGGGCGACCGCTCCTTGCCCGGCCGCGATCGCGAGGGCTGTCACGATGCCGGCGAACAGGGTCTCAATCACGGCCGACCTGCCGGGGTTGTAGCTGAAGAACCACGTGTGGATCAGCGCCACCACGACCCCCGCCACCGCCGCACAAAGGGTGGCCCAGATCGCGTAATACACGACGACGCGCATGCGATCACCGGTGTCTGTCATCTGCGTGCCCTCCCGTTGGGGGAGAATCTAGCGCAACGCCGCCGCCGCCTCCACCAGCGCGACCCGAGCCTGATCGACGCGCGCGATCAGATCCGCGATCTCCCGCTCGACCGTGGCCGCGTCCGCGTACCGGATCGCCTCGTTCACCGTGGGGAAGGCCATCGTCGCGTACCCGTTGTCCAGGTCCGACGCAAATTGCAGGCTGCGATACCACGGCCGGCTGACGAGCCCTTCGGGGCGTGTGAGACGGCGTTCGACCTGCATGAGCGCCCGGTTCACGCGAGCCGCGCGGGCCGAATCGACGCCTGCGGCGTTCCCGCGCGCGGTGTTGAACACCCGCGCGACGCCGGTGAACCGGTCGAGGGCGTCCTTGATGCCCTGGGTGTTCACCCTCCACTGCTTCTTCGCCAGCCCCGAGTCGAGCTGCGCGACGAGGGCGCTCATCTCGCTGCCGAACGCGGCGTAGTCGAACGGCAGGATATCAAGATTGGCGAGGCGGCCGAGGATGACGCTCACGAGCTGCGCGCCCGCCCGGTGGGCCGCGTAGCTCGGGTCGCCGAAGCGCGACATCCAGTCGTACGAGTCGTACATCGAGTGATAAATGCCGTCGGGTCCATCGAACCCGATCCCGCCCGACGGGATCCCGAGGTGGTGGTAGAACCCGGCGAAGTCCGAGCCGCCGCCCATGTTCCCGATGGTCAGCGCGGTCGTGTCGCCCTTGTTGCGGCGCAGCCAGACGTCGTACACGCTCCCCGGCCCCGTGGGATCCGGGACGACGCGCGCCGCGTCGCGGATCAGCGGCTTGAGTGAGGGGGAGGCGTCGCCGTTGAAGGTCGGGCCCGAGAAGGTCCCGTCCTCGTTGATGTAGGCGACGGCGTGCGCGGCGAGGGAATCCTCAAGCTCCTCGACCCATTCGGTCGACCCGATGAGCCCCCACTCCTCGGCGTCCCAGGTCGCGAAGAGCAGAGTGCGGGCGGGCCGCAGCCCACTCTGGGCCAGGCTCGCGAAGGCGCGCGCCGTCTCGAGTACGGCGACCGTGCCGCTCACGTTGTCGCGCGCGCCCGGACCCCACGCGTCGCGGTGCCCGCCCACCACCACCCACTCGTCCGGCCACCGCGCGCCGCGGATGATGGCGATCGTGTTCCAGATCTTGTGATAGGCGCGCGCGCCCCGCTCCGTCTTCACCTGGAGGCGAGCGCGCACGGGGCCGGGCCCCACGTGATACCGGAACGGCAGGCCCCCCTGCCAGCCCTGGGGCACGGACACGCCTTCGAGCGGCTCGAGGAAGCGGCGTGCATTGGCGTAGCTCATCGGGATGATCGGGATCCGCGGCAGTGCGAGCGAATCCTCGGGGACGCGCCGCGCCCCCTCGACCGACGCCCACCCCGGCGTCGTCGGATCGCCGTTGCCGTTCATCATGCTGCCCCGCTGGATCCCGGCGGCGGGACGCATCGGCCCCCGGGGATAGACGTCGCCGCGGAAGTAGCCGTCGTCCTGCGGGTCGGAGTACACGATCAGGCCCACCGCCCCGCGCTTCTCCGCTTCGCGCGCCTTGATGCCCCGGTACGAGCGGCCGTACCGCGCCAGCGCGATCTTGCCGCGCACGCTGATGCCCAGGGAGTCGAGCGTCTCGTAGTCCTCGATCAGGCCGTAGTTCACGTACACGACGAGGGCGGTGGCGTCGCCGTCACCCGTGTAGCCGTTGAACGGCGGCACCTGCGGGCCCGTCGTGACGGGATTCCCCGGGACGGGCGGTTCGGCGAGGGCGAGACGCACGGGGGCGCCGGTCTTGGGGACGAACCACGCCGCCACGGTGTCGGGCTGCGGCAAGTACACCGTGTATTCCTTGCTCCACGCCTCGAGCCCCCAGGCGCGCAGCCGCTCCAGCGCGTAATCCCGCGTCGCCGCCTGGGCCGGCGTCCCTGCCATGTGCGGCACGGCGGACAGGGCCCGGGACATCTGGCGGACGCTGGCCGTGTCGGGAACGGCGAGCAGCCGTTCCTCGAAGGACTGGGCCGCCAGCCGGGTATGCGGGTAGACAGCCAGCAACACCGCGGCGATCGTCGCGCACCGCTTCGCCTTCACGCGTCCCTCCCTGCCAAGAGTACCGGCTGGCGCGCGCGGAGCGTGCGCACCGCCGCGGTGACGGTCATGCATAGCAACGTTCCCAGAAGCTGGCAGGCCTGCCTCACCGCGGGTTCAAGATCCGGTCGATCCGCGCCTGCAGATCCACGAAATGCGCCCGGGTCATGCGGTCGGTCGGCCGGGCGAGCGCCGTGCCGAGCACCGACTGGAGTCCCTGCAGCTCGAGCCGCGCCAGCGCCCGCGCGTCGGCGGGACGGACCGGTGGCGTGAAGCCCGGGAATCCCTGGAACTGCGGCGGCGGCGGCGTCACGAGCGGCGTGTTGATCAGACGGTCCATCTGATCGAGGAACGCCTGCTGCAGGTTGCGCCGGTAGGCATCCACGGCGGGTCGCGCCGCGCCCAGCTCGGAGAAGATGCCGCGCCGCACATCACCGAACAGATCGGTGAGCGTGTAGGCCGCGGGCAGCGTCGCCCCCTGCTCCGCGAGCCGCGACAACCGCGCGTCCTGGAACAGGGCGTTCAAGATCGCGGTCTGGCGCGTGCGGATCCGCTCGACGAACCCCGTCGGCTCGATGCGGCGCAGCACCTCCGGGTCGAGGAAGAAGATGGGCGTCGCGAAGGCGGTTTCGTTCAGGAACCGCACGGCGTCCGCCTGGCGCGCGCGCGGCACGGCGGTGTGGATGACGCCCGTCTGATCCGGGTACTTCTCGTGGCGGTACACCCCGCCCACCACCACGGCGACGTGGTTCATCTCGAGCGCCCACTGGCCGATCAGCCGGTCGTAGAAGTCGTCCAGCAGCGAGTAGTCATCGAGCCGGTCGGTCGTCGTCGCCGGAATCAGCATCGGGACGAGCCGCTTCAGGTTCGCCACGCCGTAGCGCGTCGCCTTCACGGGATCGTCGCCCAGGGCTTCCGTCTGCGTGCGGGGATCGATCCCGTCGGGGTTGCCGAAGCGCAGCCACGGCCGGTCGTCCTGCAGCCGGGCCAGCGAGTCGAGCAGCGGGCGCTCGGCGTCCGGGCTCGTGGCGCCCGGGATGCGGCGGTAGCCCCAGTCGATCACGTAGTAGTCCCAGACGCCGATCTTCGGCATCAGCTCCGCGTTGTCGCCGGGCTGCGCCACGTAGTTGTTGCGCGCGTAGTCCATGATGGAGTACGACGTGCCGTGCTGCCGCGTGTACGTCGGGCTGCGCAGCGAGTCCACCGGGTAATAGCCCGACGAGAGCTGATTGTGCGGCAGCCCGAGGGTGTGGCCCACCTCGTGGGTCGCCACGTAGGCCACCATCTGTCCCATGAGCGAGTCCGGCAGCGGGAGCCGCACCGCGCCCGGATCCACCGCGCCGACCTGCGCCCACCACCACGCCTGCAGCAGACTGGTGATGTTATGGAACCAGCCGATGTTCGATTGCAGGATCTCCCCGGTGCGCGGATCGCTGACGTGCGGGCCGTAGGCGTTTTCGATCGTGGACGCCAGCCACCGGATCGTCGAGTAGCGGGCGTCGTCGAGATCGAACTCGGGGTCTTCCTCGGGCGTCGGGGCGCGACGCGCCGTGATGGCGTTCGAGAACCCGGCCGCGCGGAACACCGGCTCCCAGGCCTGCACGCCCTTGATGAGCCACGGCACCCACCTGTCCGGCGTCGCCGGGTCGAGATAGAACACGATCGGGTGGACGGGATCGCTCACGGCGGCGTTCGGGTCCTTGGGCTCGAGCCGCCAGCGCGTGATGTAGCAGCGCGTCTGCACTTTCGCGTTGTCGGTGCCGAAGTCTTCGTAGCGCTCCGAGAAGAACCCCACCCGGTTGTCGCACAGCCGCGCTGCCATGGGGCGCTCGGGGAGCAGCACCATCGAGAAGTTCGTGGGGATCGTCATCGAATTGAGCGAGCGGTCGGGCCCCGAGCCGGGCGCCCCGGGGACCGAGTCCACCTCGAAGGTCTGGAGCGCGCTGACCTCGACGTTGATCGGGAAGCTGCGGGCGCGCTCGACCAGGGAACGGGTCGGGTCGAGCCGCCGCACCCGCATGCGGAGCTGGCGGACGTTCAGCTCCGCCACGTCGGTGGTGAACAGGCTCGTCACCTCGATCACGGCGTTGGAGTCACCCGGGCTCCAGGCGGCGATGTCGAAGCTCTTGATGATCGGTGGGGTGTTGGAGAGGTCCACGGCACGGCTTACCGGCAGCGTGGAGTCGGCGCGCATCGCGTAGCTGATCATGCGGAGGAGCACGCGGTTCCCGATCCGGTCCCAGCGCACGACGCGGGCCGCGATCTGCTCGCCCGCGTACCCGAGGCCGCGAATCGTCCCGCGGCGGTCGACCACGAGGCGGAACTGCCGGCCGAGCATGCCGCGTGGAATCTCATAGAACAGCTTCTCGCCGATGCGGTGGACGATGAACACGCCGGAATCGGTGGTCGCCTGGGCCGTGATGACTTGCCCGTAGGGCTTGGGTGCCTCGGCGGGCGCCTGGCCGCCGGGCCGCGCCCCGCCGGGGGCGGGGCTCGGTTGCTGCGCCGCCGGAGCGGAGGTGGCGCGAGAGCAAGCGAGGACGCCGAACGCCAGGAGAACGCTGAGTGCGCGCATCGTCGAACACCTTCGGTCGGAGGAAACGGATCGCGGGCCCGGACACATTAGAGCGCCCGCGAGCGTACGTCCAGAGGCGCCGGCACGCTCATTCGCGGGTGATCAGCCGCACCGCCCGCTCGTAGAAGAAGTAGTCCCACGCCCAGTTGACCAGCACGAACAGCTTGTTGCGGAACCCGATCAGCTGGATGATGTGCACGACGAGCCACATCACCCAGGCCGGGAACCCTGTCCAGTTGAGCCCGAACATGCGCGCCACCGCCGCGTTGCGACCGATCGTGGCGAGGGTGCCCGGATCGCGGTAGCGAAACGCTTCCGGCGCTGCGCCGCGCAGCGCCCGTACGATGTTGCCCGCCGCGAGCTCGGCCATCTGGATCGCGACCGGCGCGACCATCGGCAGCGGCTGGCCGTCGACCTCGAAGTAGGCGACGTCGCCCACGACGGCGATCTCCGGATGGCCGGCCACGCGCAGCGTGGGCTGCACCACGATCCGCCCTTGCCGCGCGGTCGGCAGGCCGAGGCGCCCGGTGAGCCCCGGCGCCTGCGCTCCCGCCGCCCAGATCACGGTGTGGGCGGGGATCACTTCGCCGCTTTTCAGCCGCACCCGGGCGCCGTCGAAGTCCGCGACCGTCGCGCCGAACCGCACCTCCACGTGCTTGCGCCACAACGTCGCGCCCGCCGCCTCCCGCAGCCGCTCGGGCATCGCGCCGAGCACCCGGTCGGTGGCCTCGAGCAGCAGGACCCGCACGTCCTTGATGTTGAGCCGAGGGTAGTCCTTCACGAGCACCAGCCGGATCAGCTCCGACAGGGCGCCCGCCATCTCGACCCCCGTCGGCCCGCCGCCCACGACCACGAACGTGAGACGGGCGCGGCGCCGCTCGGGGTCGGGCTCGAGCATCGCCTGCTCGAAGCAGGTGAGGACGTGGTTGCGGATCGCCACGGCCTCGTCCACGCCCTTGAGCCCGAACCCGTGCCGGGCGACGCTGTCCAGCCCGAAGAAGTTCGTCTCGCCGCCGAGCGCGAGGATCAGGTGATCGTAGGGCACGGGGCCGGCGCTCGTCTCGAGCCGCCGCGCCACGAGGTCGACGCCGGTCACTTCCACCATGCGGAAGTCGAGGTTCCGCTGCCCGCGCAGAATGGCGCGCACCGGCTTGGCGATCTGCTCGGGCTCGAGCCCCGCGGTCGCCACCTGATAGAGAAGGGGCTGGAAGAGATGATAGTTGTGGCGGTCCAATAGGACGATGTGAACCGGCGCGCGGCGCAGCGCGCGCGCGGCGCGCAAGCCGCCGAAGCCGGCGCCGACGATGACGACGGTCGGGATCACGGCAGGAAGATGCGGCTTGCTCGGTGCCCCGTCGAGCGTGTATCATCCGTCCCCATGCGCCGGGTCTGGAGCTTCACCCGCACGTTGGTCGGCCAGAAAATCATCATGGCGGTCTCCGGCGCCATCCTGTTGGGCTTTCTCCTCGGCCACATGCTCGGCAATCTCAAGGTCTTCCAGGGCCCCGAGCACTTCAACGCCTACGCCGAGGGCCTCCGCACCGTGGGCGCCCCCTTCTTCGGCCGCGGTCAGGCCCTGTGGCTCGCCCGCGGCGTCCTGATCGCCGCCCTCCTGCTCCACGTCTGGGCCGCCATCCTCGTGACCCGGGCGAGCTGGCGGGCCCGCCCGGTGGCGTACCGGCAGCTCGAGCTCGTGCACACGACGTACGCCGCCCGCACGATGCGATGGGGCGGCGTGATTATCGTGCTGTACGTCGCCTATCATCTGCTCGACTTCACCTTCGGGCGGGTGAACCCCGGCTTCGAGCCGGGGAACGCGTACCGCAACGTGCTGGCGAGTTTCACCCTCGTCCCCGTCGCCGCCGCCTACATCGTGGCCAATCTCGTCGTGGGCTTCCACGTCTACCACGGCCTGTGGAGCGCCTTCCAGACCCTCGGTCTGAACCGGCCCCCGGTCGAGCGCTGGCGCCGCGGCGTCGCCGCCGGCTTCGCGGTGCTGCTGACGGCCGGATACGTCATCGTCCCGGTCGCCGTCCTCACGGGTCGGCTGCGCTAGCCATGGAACTCCGCGCCAAGATCCCCGACGGTCCGATCGAGCGGAAGTGGGATGCGCACCGCTTCGCGATGAAGCTCGTGAATCCCGCGAACAAGCGGAAATACCACGTGATCGTCGTGGGGTCGGGGCTCGCCGGCGCCTCCGCGGCGGCGACGCTCGCGGAGCTGGGCTACGAGGTGTCCTGCTTCTGCTTCCAGGACAGCCCGCGGCGCGCGCACTCGATCGCCGCGCAGGGGGGGATCAACGCCGCCAAGAACTACCAGAACGACGGCGACTCGATCTGGCGGCTGTTCTACGACACGGTGAAGGGCGGCGACTTCCGCTCGCGCGAGGCGAACGTCTACCGGCTGGCGCAGATCAGCGTCGACATCATCGATCAGTGCACGGCGCAGGGTGTGCCCTTCGCGCGCGAGTACGGCGGCCTCCTGGCGAACCGCTCCTTCGGGGGCGCCCAGGTGTCGCGCACCTTCTACGCGCGCGGCCAGACGGGCCAGCAGCTGCTGCTCGGCGCCTACCAGGCCTTGGCCCGCCAGATCGGGCTCGGCGCCGTCAAGATGTACCCGCGCACCGAGATGCTCGACGTCGTGGTGATCGACGGCAAGGCCCGCGGGATCGTCGTGCGGGACCTCGTGACGGGAGCCGTGTCCTCGCATGCCGCGCACGCCGTGGTGCTCGCGACGGGCGGCTACGCGAACGTCTACTTCCTTTCGACCAACGCCAAGGGCTGCAACGTGACCGCCACGTGGCGCGCCCACAAGCGCGGCGCCGCGTTCGCGAACCCCTGCTTCACGCAGATTCACCCCACCTGCATCCCCGCCGCGGGCGAGCACCAGTCGAAGCTCACGCTGATGAGCGAGTCGCTGCGCAACGACGGGCGGATCTGGGTGCCGAACGCCAAGGGCGATCGCCGGCCGCCAAAGGAGATTCCGGCGGGCGAGCGCGACTACTACCTCGAGCGCCTGTACCCGAGCTACGGCAACCTCGCCCCGCGCGACATCGCATCGCGCCGCGCCAAGGAAATGTGCGACGCCGGCTACGGCGTGGGCCCGGGCGGCCACGGCGTCTATCTCGACTTCCAGGACGCGATCGGCCGCCTCGGCCAGGTGGTCGTGGCGGAGCGCTACGGCAACCTGTTCGAGATGTACGAGCGCATCACGGGTGAGAACCCCTACGCCGTGCCGATGCGCATTTACCCCGCGCCGCACTACACGATGGGCGGCCTGTGGGTGGACTACAATCTGATGAGCACGCTCGACGGCCTGTACGTGATCGGCGAGGCCAATTTCTCCGATCACGGCGCCAACCGGCTGGGGGCCAGCGCCCTCATGCAGGGGCTCGCCGACGGCTACTTCGTCCTTCCCTACACGATCGGGGACTACCTCACCCAGACGAAGCTCGAACCGGTGGGCTCGGAGCACGCGGCGTTCCGCGCGGTCGAGCGGGAGGTGGCGACCCGGGTTGAGCACCTGCTGTCGGCCAGCGGCACGCGCAGCGTAGACAGCTTCCATCGCGAGCTGGGCCGGCTGATGTGGGACCAGTGCGGGATGGCGCGCACGCGCGAAGGGCTCGAGGCAGCGATCGCCAAGGTACAGGAGCTGCGGGCGCGATACTGGAAAGAGGTCTACGTCGGGGGGCGCGGCGAGGAGTTCAATCAATCGCTCGAGAGAGCCGGGCGGGTGGCGGACTTCCTCGAGTTCGCCGAGCTGATGTGCGAGGACGCGCTGCAGCGCGAGGAGTCCTGCGGCGGGCACTTCCGCGCAGAGTTCCAGACCCCGGACGGCGAGGCGAAGCGCGACGACAGCCGCTTCGCCTACGTGGCGGCGTGGGAGTTCACCGGGGTCGGCAGCGCACCCAAGCTCCACCGGGAGCCGCTGCAGTTCGAGCACGTGGCGCTGGCGCAGCGGAGCTACAAGTGAACGTCACGCTGCACGTCTGGCGCCAGCCGGGCCCCGCGGCCAAGGGCCGCTTCGTGACGTATGAGGCGAAGGACGTGAGCCCCGACATGTCGTTCCTCGAGCTGTTGGACGTCGTGAACGAGGGGCTGATCGCGCGGCACGAGGACCCGATCGCCTTCGACCACGACTGCCGCGAGGGGATCTGCGGGATGTGCGGCCTGATGATCGACGGGCGGGCGCACGGCCCCCAGGCCGCGACCACGACCTGCCAGCTCCACCTGCGGCATTTCGCCGACGGCGCCGAGATCCGGGTCGAGCCGTGGCGCGCGCGGGCCTTCCCCGTGCTCAAGGACCTGGTGGTCGACCGCGGCGCATTCGACCGGATCATCGAGGCGGGCGGGTTCGTGTCGGTGCGCACCGGCAGCGCGCCCGACGCGAACACGATCCTCGTGCCGAAGCCCGCCGCCGAGCTCGCCATGGACGCGGCGCAATGCATCGGGTGCGGGGCGTGCGTCGCCGCTTGCCCCAATGCGTCGGCGATGCTGTTCGTGGCCGCCAAGGTATCGCACCTCGCGCTGCTGCCACAGGGGCAGCCGGAGCGTTACGATCGGGTGGTGCGGATGGTGGAGACGATGGATGCGGCGGGGTTCGGGGCCTGCACCAACCACGGCGAATGCATGGCGGCGTGCCCCAAGGAGATCTCGATCGACTTCATCGCCCAGCTGAACCGCGACTACCTCACAGCGTCACGCTCGCCATCGTCTGTTTGACCGCCTCCGCGGACTTCTTGAGCGCGGCGGATTCCTCGCGCGTCAGCTCTACCTGCACGATTTGCTCGAGTCCCTTGCGACTGAGCTTGCACGGCACCCCGCAGTACATCCCCGACAGCCCGTATTCCCCTTCGAGCCAGGCGGCGCACGGCAGGATGCGATTCTTGTCGCGCGCGATCGACTCGACCATCTGCACGACGGCGGCGGACGGCGCGTAATAGGCCGAGCCGGTCTTCAGGAACGCGACGATCTCGGCACCGCCGTTGCGGGTGCGGTCCACGATCGCCTGGAGCCGCGACTGGTCCAGCAGCTGCCGGACGGGGATCCCCGAGACGGTCGTGTAGGAGATGAGCGGCACCATCGTGTCGCCGTGGCCGCCGAGCACCATCGCCTGGATGTCCTCGACGGAGGCGTTCAGCGCCTGGGCGAGGAAGGTGCGATAGCGCGCGGTGTCGAGCACGCCGGCCATGCCGATGACGCGCTCGCGCGGGAAGCCCGTCACCTGCTTGGTGACCCAGCACATCACGTCGAGGGGATTCGAGACCACCACGACGATGGCGTTGGGGCAGTACCGTTTGATTTGCTGGGAGACCTGCTTGACGATGTCGGCGTTGGTGCGGACCAGGTCGTCGCGGCTCATCCCCGGTTTGCGGGCGATGCCGGCGGTGACCACCACGAGGTCGCTGCCCTCCGCGGGGGCGTAGTCGTTGGCGCCGATGATGCAGGTGTCGAAGCCTTCGATCGGCGCCGACTCGACTTGATCGAGCGCCTTGCCCGGCGCGAGCCCCTCCACGACGTCCACCAGGACGACCGTGCGGGCGAGTTCTTTCTCCGCGAGCCGCTGGGCCGTCGTGGCGCCGACGTTGCCGGCTCCGACCACCGTGATTCTGTCGAGCATGGGGCTAAAGCTAACTAGCCGTCGTACTTGAAGGAAACCTTGAGCCTGGCTTCAGATCCGTCGCCCAGACTCTCCTCCATGGTGGCCTAGACGATCCGGCGCCGCACCGGGTCCCACGTCACCTTGCGCCCCTCGAGGAAGGAGCGCGTGGCCATGTGACAGCTGATCGCCTCCTCGAAGCCGCGGTCGATGTTGCAGCTGGTCTGTCCCCCGTTGCGGATCACGTTGAGCCACTCCCCGATGAGCAGGTGGTAGGCCGACACGCGACGCCCGCCGCGGTAGGTGTACAACAGGCCGCGGCTCGCGAAGTACCGCTCCGTGGCCGAGGTTACCGCGTCGATTCCCTTGAACCCCGGCCGGTAGGTGAACAGCGGCTGCCCGGGATCGATCACGCCACCCTGGATCTTCTCCGCGTACCGGGTGGAGTCGCCGTCGGCCTGCACCGTGAGCCCGCCCCCCACGACCATCGTGGCGTCGTGCCCCATCAGCGCCAGGCCGCGGTCGCGGCCGTTGGCCAGCGTGGCGCTGTAGACGAAGGTCAGATCGCGGTCCGGGTATTCGTAGACCGCCTGGAAGGTGTCGGGGACGTCGCGACCGTCCTTGAAGTAGTAGATCCCCCCCGACGCGGCGCACGACTTGGGAATCCCCACCCCGAGGATCTGGTTGACCGCGTCGTACTCGTGCGACAGCAGATCGCCGGCCAGGCCGGTACCGTAATCGTACCAGCAGCGCCACCGGAAGAAGCGCTCGGGGCTGAACGCCACCTTGTGCGGGGCCGGCTCCTGGAACTGCTCCCAGTCGATCGTCCGCGCGGTGCCCTGTGCTTCGATGTCCCACACCCAGGCACCCCACGGGGTGTTGCGGTTGGTGGTCGCCTCGACCAGGGTGATGGGGCCCAAGACCCCGGCCGCGATGACCTCGCGCGCCTTGTTGTGGGCCTCGGACTGGCGGTTCTGGTGCCCCAGCTGGAACACGATGTTCGACCGGGTCACCGCGGCGTGCATGGCGCGGGCCTCCTCCTCGGTCCGCGTCATGCACTTCTCGCAATAGACGTGCTTTCCCGCGGCCGCGGCGTCGATGGTCATGCGGGAGTGCCAGACGTCGGGCGTCGCGATGATGACGGCGTCCACGTCCTTGCTCTCGAGCAGATCGGTGTAACGCCGGTACCGCTTGGCCGGCGGGTTGGCGCCGCCGCCGCCCGGCCGCTCAGCGATCTGCGAGGCCGCGACGGCGCGCTCGGCGCGCACGTCGAACACCTCGCACACGGCCGTCAGGGCAACGTTCAGGTCGTCCTGGCGCAGATAGGTGTCGAGCTGCTTGTCGCGGGGGTCGTCCGCCACGGCCTGCTTCGCTTCAGTGAGCCATTTGGGCGAAGCGAACCCCGCATGCCGCACCAGCGACTCTCCCTCGCCGCCGTAGCCGATGATCCCCACCCGGATCTTGCTGCCGGGTGGCTTCGAGACCGCGTTGGGAATGATGGCCGGCCCGCTCTCGGCGACGCCTAGCTCCGACATGATCGCTTGCCTGCGCGCGTCGTCGGCCGCGCGCTTCTTCAGGTAGTTGAAGACGAAGATGCCGAGCACCGGCACCGAGACGAGGGACTGAAGCCAGTCGCGCCGGGAGATCCGGGTCGGATCGCTGGAAGCCGCGCCTGGGGCGGCGTTGTCGCGTGCGTCGTTCATGACTCGGTCCTCGCAACGGATGGTTCACCAGGGGTCGCGGCGGCAGGCCAGCGCCGAAAGATCAGCCCGTCGAGGCCGAAGCTCCGGCTGGTGTTGAACGCCAGCACCACGGCCAGCGCGGCTGCCTCGATCAGAACCTTGTTGACGATCAGGTAGCTCCCCTCCCGCGGCACCGCGGAGCTGATTCCCACGAGCGGTGGCGCCGCGATGTAGTAGAGCAGCAGCAGGACAATCCCCGAGACTGCGGCCGCCCGCGTGAACAGCCCGACCAAGAGGCCAAGTCCGATGAGGAGCAGTCCCCACTCGTTCAGGAAGTCCACCACCGTGACCGCGGTCGGGCTCGCCGCCAGCGCGACGAACAGCTTCTTGAACAACCACCCGGCCTGGTCGAGGTACTCGGCGGAGGTCCAGTAGGGGTTCACCAGCTTGGCCAGCCCCTCATAGAGGAAGTGCCATCCGATGAACAGGCGTAAGGTCACGAGGGCAGCGACCTGGGGACGGGTCATTGCGGCGACTCCTTCCAGCCATACGAGTGGGTGACGCATCCGTCGGAGCGAACGATGAGGCAGGCGCAGCCGGGGAGACGCTCGACCAGCGCCACGCCGGCGCGCGATCCCAGCACGAGGACGGCGGTGGCGAGCGCGTCGGCGGCCGTCGCGGAGGGCGCGACCACGGTGGCACTGGTGCAGGCGCGCGGCGAGGATCCGCGCGCCGCGTCGACGATGTGGTGGAACCGGTGCTCCGGGTCGTAGTAGCGCTCGTAGCATCCCGAGGTAGCGACGGCGGCACTCGACAGGTGAATGGTCCCCGGCAGCCGTCCCGCGCTCTCGGGATCACGGACGGCCACGGCCCAGGGGAGTCCCGCTTCCTTCCTCCCCCCGGTGCGGATGTCGCCGCCCGCTTCCACCAGGTAGCGGCCGATGCCGGCGCGTTCGAGCGTCGCCGCCATCCGGTCCACGATGAATCCCTTCGCGATGCCGTCCAGCGTGAGGGCCGTCCCGCGCCGCGTCAGCCGCACGCGCCGCCGTGACGCCGTGATCGCACCGGCGCCGACGAGCTCGCGCGCCTCGGCGATCTCCGCGGCCGTGGGCTCGCGCGGTACGGGGCCCGTGAGGCAGGCACAAAACAGATCCACGAGCGGTGCCACCGTTGGGTCGAACGCCCCGTCGCTCAGCCGGTGGTAGGAGAGCGCTGCGGAGAGCACCATCGCCAGCTCCGGCGGCGGACCCTCGAGATGTGCCTCGGTATTGAGCACCGAGAGCGCCGAGGCTGCGTCATAGCGGCTGAAGATCGCGATCAGCCGGTCCATTTCGTCGAAGGCTCGGCCGATCGCGTCCTCGCCAAGGGCGGCGGACGCGTGGATCGCCGTCACGCTGACGAGCGTGCTCATCGCGGGCCGGCGGGCCTGGACGCGGAAGCCGTCGCCGCGGACGCTTTGCACCTCCGTCTCGCCGCCGGACGGCCGTACCAACTCGAAGCCCAGGCCGCAGAGCGCGTC
>Ga0326597_10003011_pt1 | contig 24660 bp, 23 predicted proteins | sample RVTome_12_FD_203789 | JGI IMG/M metagenome (GOLD analysis project Ga0326597, IMG submission 203789) | Soil microbial communities from uranium-contaminated site in the Upper Colorado River Basin, Wyoming, United States - RVT100D185 | ecosystem: Environmental > Terrestrial > Soil > Contaminated >... | reverse complement strand
GTGATGTTTTGTTCTATCTTTTCTATCTGAGTTTGCTTGATGGTTTCAATTTCTTTGATGGTTTCTTTGGAGATTATAGTCCCGACCTCTATCTGATCCACTTTTGCCGACAAATTCTTGACCCGCTCCTTGACATCTTCGACTTCCGGCGTGTTATCTACCACCAATGTCCTTTCAGAGATCCGACTCCAAGGCCAGACCACAAAACGAACCCCGTTATAGACATCGTCAGTCGCCCTATTAAACCCGTTTTTGATTGCTCTGGCGCTATCGGTAAAGTAGCGGGCGGTGCTTTTATATCCGCCGGCCAGCTCATCAAGACCGTCTCTCATCAAATCAAAAATGGAAGCGGAGTACCGGCTGACATCTTTAGCAAAAGGACCAAGCAAATCCAGACCGGCTTTTTTAATGTTTTCAGAAAACAGCTTGGCTTCCTTAATTTCTCGCCGTCCCTGATGTTCAAGTTCTCCGGCAATAATCTCAACCTGACTGTAGCCGGGCATTTTTTTAATTTCCTGACCAACCCAGGAAAAATAGTCGGCAAAAATATCAATAGTTCCAAAGACAGCGGCAGAATATATTTCATCCTGATTAATTCTTTCAACCAAAATACCGGAAAAATCTTTAACTCGACCAAAGATATCAGAGGAAATTAAAAGAAGAAGAATCAAAGCGACAACAAAAGCTCTCTTCCAAAAAAGAGAGCCGGCCGACAAAGAAAGAAGATTAGAAATCTTGAAAGAAAGAGGTCGAATTGGCTCCGGGTAAAATTCTCCGACCGGAAGATTTGACGGTGGTTCAATAACAACATCCTTTCTAACCCTCTTTCTCCTTTTGATCTCAACGCCGTTTTTGTAAGCATTAACTTTCCTTGAATACTGATCCAGCCATTCTTCGGTTGTGAACCAATTACGGCCCATTTTCTTGGCCTTCAACTTCCCTTGACGAGCTCTCAAACTCAAATACTCCTGTGAATATTCGCAGAGTTTACTGGCGGTATCAAGTGGTATGTAATTTTGCGACTTTTGTTCCTTTTCCATAACGACCAAGCTGATATATATAATATATAATATATATCAAGTCCTCTATTTATATTTTCCCCCAATAAAAGAGTACTGTCAACGAGAAAAGGTGTTAATAAGGTATCGGATACCAAATACACTAGAAGAGTATGATTTTAAACTTAAAAACCTCTTTTTAGCAAAAGAGGTTTTCTATCCGATATACTTTTAGTGAATTTTTATGCCCTGGAGAAAACCAATTCCAATAAAAAAGGAAATTAAACCGCTTCCCCCGTAGCTGACAAAAGGCAAAGAAAGGCCAATTACCGGTAAAAGGCCCAGGTTCATGCTGACATGAATAAAAAATTGACTAAAAATAATTGTCAGGAAGCCAAAAGCAAACAATCTGGGGAAGTTATACTTTGAAGAGAGCGATATCGCCAATATCCGCCAGAAAAGAACTCCGAAAAGAGCAATGACCACCAAGGCCCCAAAAAATCCAAACTCTTCACCAATAACTGAAAAAATGAAGTCCGTATGGGGCTCCGACAAAAAGCCCAAATGAGTCTGAGAGCCCTCTAAAAATCCCTTGCCCCAAAATCCGCCTGAGCCAATAGCGATCTTGGATTGAGCTTGGCTCCAATTAACCCCCAAAACTTCCGCTTCCGGAGTTAAGAAGCTGGCAATTCTATTCTTCTGATAATCTTTTAAAACTAAGAACCAGGAGCCGCAAAAAACAATTGCCGCCACCAGAACCAAGGCCACAAAGTGTCTTATCTTTATTCCGGAAACTATCAAGATGCTCCCCCATAAAGCCAACAGGATCAGGGCTGATCCCAGATCCGGCTGACCGGCAATCAAAGCAAAGGGAACCAAAACATAAAGGCCGGATAAAATGATATGCCTGAGCTTATACATTTCAATATGTCTCATTGAAAAAAACTTGGCCAAAAGCAACGCTAAGGTCAGAGTTGAAAGACCAATTGGATCGAAAGAAATTGGCCCAATCCGATACCAGCCGGCAACTCCCCTGATCTCCGGAGCAAAGACAAAAAGACCGGCCAAAAGAAACAGAGAAACAAAGTAGCCCAAAAGGATTAAATAAGGATTTTCTCTAAGTGACCGCCAGTCAATCAGAGAAACTAAAATCATTAAAATAACACCAATAAAAAGAAAGGATATTTGCTTGTAAAAATTAGAAAAATCACCGGAAGAAACTGAAATTCCATAGATAAAAACAAGACCGATCAAAGATAAAAGCAAAGCGACAGAAACCATAATCCAGTCAAATTTTTTCAAGTGATCAATCATTATTCCAAAAATATTTTTTTATCATAATCCCCTTTTAAATACCACTCTATGAAATCAATATTTTTAACTTTATTGTTGTCAATTCTGCCCCCCAAGTACTTGGCTAAAATAGATTCTGAAGCCAGCATTTTTGAGGACCGGTCGGAGAAAATATCGGCGTAGCTTGAGTACCGGTAACGCTCAACGAAACGGTAAGCATCAGTCCAATCATCAACCCCTTTTCGCCACTCTTTGCTATAGACATCTAAGACCTTGACGACATTAACATATCGCATAGCATCATCTAAATCCTCAACCGTTTCAAGAGGTATTGATTTGTAGGGTTTGTTAAACAGAATGCCCTCTCGATTATATCTGGCATTGTAATATTTGGCAAAGCTCAAATTGATTTTATGGACATACTTGGCAATGCCATTTTCAACATTGGGACTGACAATAAAATGAGCCCTGTCTCCGGCCAAAGCAAAGCTTAAAATGTCAACCAACGGGCTGGTTTTGTTAATGACAACCTTCCAGGGGATATCAGCGCCCAAAAGAAGCTGATCGGCAATATAGATAATGTTCTTGCGAAATATGTTATAGCTGGGTTTGCCGATATTGGTTGCCCAGACCTGAAAAAGGTAACGGGAACAATCAAGCTCATCAACAAAAACCGGTTTCCCTTCAACCGCTCTGACAATAATATGGCAGGGCTTGAATTTATCAAATTTCATATTATTTTTATTCTACCACAGCCATCAATGCCTTGTAACTGTGCAAAACATCGCTATTTAGTTTTATTTTTTCTACCGATACACTTTGAACTTAAATTAAGTTTATTTTGGTATCGTTTGCATCTGAAACAATAAAAAACAAACCTTTTTTGAGATTTGCTTTAAAAATCTTTATTATTTAATTAGTTTTAGAAATTGTTTCTCGGTAAGAACTTTAGTCCCCAGGTTATAAGCTTTTTCCAGCTTTGATCCGGGACTCTGGCCGGCCACCAAATAATCTGTAGCTGACGAGATAGAGGAGGAGATCTGACCGCCTTTTTCTCTAATTAGCTTCTTGGCGTCATCGCGGGTTAAGCTGTCCAGGCTGCCGGTCAAAACAAAGATTTTACCGTCTAATTTAGAGCTCTTCCTCCCTGACTTTTTAACCCTAACGAAGCTTAAAAGATCTTTTAAATATTGTTTGTTTTTCGGATCCCGAAACCACTCATAAATTGACTTGGCCACCACCGGGCCGATATCTGAAACGCTGTCCAAATCCTCCCAGCTGGCTTTTTCTAGTTTGACAATGTCGCCAAATTTCTGAGCCAAATCAATGGCTGTTTCTTCACCCACATTCCTGATTCCTAAAGCATAGATTAAGCGATTCAGATCTATTATTTTTTTGGCTCCGATGGCTCCAATTAAATTGCCGGCCGATTTGTTTTTGAAGCCCTCAAGACCCATTAAATCTTCGTTTGACAGCCTGAAAATATCAGCCGGAGTGGCCACTAAGCCGCTCTCCAGGAGCTTGGCGGAAACCCGAGGACCAAGACCGTCAATATCAAAAGCGCTTTTGGAAACAAAATGATTGAAATTTTTCTTCTGTTTAGCCAGGCAATTACCAGCAGCGCATCTGGCCACCACTTCCCCTTTTGGCCTTCTGATCTTGCTGCCACAGATAGGGCAAACCGAAGGCATCTTGAAGACCTTTTCCCGACCGGTTCTCAATTCTTTGATAATCCCGGTAATGCTTGGAATAACATCACCGGCTCTCTCCACAATAACGGTATCGCCAATCTTTACTCCCAGCCGCTTTATCTCATCTGCATTATGTAAAGTAGCTCTTTTTACCACTACGCCACCCACATTAACCGGATCCAGATGGGCAACAGGCGTCAAAGCTCCTGTACGGCCCACAGAAATGGAAATATCGGTCAATCTGGTAGCAACCTCGGTAGCCGGAAATTTGAAAGCAATAGCGCCTCTGGGAGTCTTTCCAACCACTCCCAGCTTATTAAACAATCTGGTTGAATTAACTATCACTACTACTCCGTCTATCTCGTAAGGAATCTTGTCTCTAATCCTCTCCACTCTTTCTTTAAAACGAAAAACCGCTTCCAAATCACGGCAATATTTATTGTACTCATTGGTTTTAAAGCCAATTTTTTTAAGCATTTTGTGTTTTTTTTCATGAGTCTCAATACTATCATCGATAACCTCATAAACAAAGGAGTCGAGTTTTCTCTTGGCCGTTATTCTGCTGTCTAATTGCCTAATCGATCCGGCTACCAAATTTCTGGGATTGGCATAATGATCTTTGTAGTCCAAAAAAGTTTTCTTAGACATAAAAACCTCTCCCCGAACAGTTAAGAAAGACCGGCTTTTTATCTTTAAGGGAATGGCCTCTATGGTTTTGAGGTTTTTAGTAACATCTTCGCCGATCTTACCGTCTCCTCTGGTCGAACCGTTTTTTAAAATTCTGTTTTCGTAAACCAACTCTATGGCCAATCCGTCAATTTTGAGTTCGCAATAAAAGTCTAATTCCTTCTTTTCTTTCGCGCTAAGCAACTTGGAGATTCTCCCAAACCAATCCCTCATATCACCCTCGGAAAAAGCATCACCCAAAGACAGCATTGGAGTTTGATGAACAAACTTTTCAAATTTATCCAAGGGTTTGCCTCCCACTCTCTGGGTTGGAGAGTCGGAAGTAACCAAATCCGGAAATTGATTTTCCAAATCAGCCAGCTCTTTCTTTAGAGCATCAAGAGCGCCATCGGATATCTCCTGACGATCTAAAACATGGTAGAGATAGCGGTGATGATTGATGACTTTCTTAAGATTTTCAATCCTTTTTTTCGCTTCGCTTTTAGTCATAATTAGTAGCTGACCCTAATAGCTCTTTTGGATTCCTTAAAGGTCCCCACTGATTGAATGCAGTAATTGGCAGCACTACAGCCGGGACTGGCCGAAGTCAGAATAGTCACGCTATAGCTTGAATTATTGCCCAAAGATCCAGAAACACCAACCGGATTATTTCGAGAAATCAAAACCTCCTCGATTCCCGATTCAGCGGCGTAAAGAGCAATAACTGAATCTTCCACGGATTTAATGACCTTAATCTGGCCCAGCAGAATTGTGGACAGGCCCAGAACAATCGACATTAAGATAAAGACCAGAGCAATGGTAATGTAAAGAGAGACTCCTTTTTGGTTCATAGGATTGATAGAAGAATTGTTGATACCCCAAAATAGATTAAGAGACTAAGAATATCTCTAATGATTGTGGCAAACGGACCGGAACCGATAGCCGGATCCTTTTTTAGCTTTACCAGCATATTTGGCATTAAGACACCGACAAAAACGGCTGAAAAAATAGCGACAAAAAGAGAGGTGGCCAGAATAATGCCAATACTCAAAGGAGTTTGAAACAAAAGAAGAGAGATTAAAAACAACAGACCGGACAAAACCAGGGCAATAGGAAGAGTGGTTTTGAGCTCGCGGAACAGATAGTTGCCAAATCTGATTTTGTTGTCCAAGACAATGCTTCTGACCAGCAATGTTTCGGTCTGATTGCCAACCGCTCCGGCCATGTACAGCATTAAAGGAATAAAACTGGCCAGAATAAAATTGGTTTGCAGGGGCCCTTCAAAGAATTTAATAATCGTTGCTCCCAAAACTCCCCCAAAAAGACCCAGAATCAACCAGGGAATTCTGGCCCGAAAAAGATAAAGAGGCGATCCTTTAATAATCTTTTGCAAAGGACTGTGAATGCCGGCTACTTTCAGGAAATTCTCTACATTTTCGGTATGCAGAATGTCTGAAATTGCATCAGACGGAACAATTCCAATCAGTTTGTTGTTTTTATCTACGACCGGAATCGATTTTAAATTATGTTTTAGAGCCGCAATGGCCACTTGTTCAGAATCAGCATAAGCTCTGGCTTTAACCAGATTTTTAATCATCACTTTTTTGACCGGTGTTCCCGGAGACCTTCTGAAAACATCTTTTATCGACAAAACCCCCGCCAACTGATTCCGACTGTCGGTGATATAGATATAGTTGATGGTTTCAATTTTATCTATATCATCATTTAAAAGCTTTAAAACATCGCTGATCTTGGCGCTAACGGAACAAACCGGCATACTATCAATCATTCTACTGCCAATTGAACCTGGCGGATATTTTTTAGTCATGGCTGTGACGATTCAATAATTTAGTTCCAATTAAAGAAACTTTGCCGCCTCCAAAAATTAAGAGCCCGACAAATACGGATAGGGCCATCAGATCAAACAGCTTATTAATAAATTCGGAGGGAACCATATTTTGAATCTGGCTACCGACCAAAGCTTTAACACTCTCTTCCAAATCCTGCTCGTTATTAAAAGAAATGCCGGTTTCCTCTATTTCTTTTTGGCTCATATCAAAAAGAGAGGGTGGCTCAACTTGACCGGTAAAAACTCTGAAAGAAAAGTAAAGAGACCAGATAATTATCAAGAGACCGGCCGCCAGCAATATCCAACCAATTAATCTTTTTGTTTTCATGTTTATTTATTATCATTCTAACTCGACTAATGTTTTAAAACAACCGGGTTGGGGGGGTTGACATGTCTGTCTAAATCATTAGAATGAAAGACATAGTTGCGATAATTAAGACAAAGGTCGTTTTAAAGCCAATAACTTTAAAATACAATGATTGAATACACAGACTTTGTGTCTCAAGCAGACGAGAATACTGATGAAGAGACTTCCGACAAAGGCATGGAATTCACTTCCCAGGATGAGAATCCAATGGAGGGAGGCGACCAGCCAATGGGTGCTCCAGAAGCCCCTGCCGATCCGGAAGGAACTCCAGAAGCTCCAGCTGAAGAGACCCCTATGGATACACCTAAAGAAGGTGATGACTCAGACGGAGTTTCTGAAACTCCAGAAGAAGGAGAAACTCCCGGATTCTAAGTGAATCCAAAAACAAAACCCCCTCTAATAAGGGGGCTTTTGTTTTAAAGAAATTTTTAGTTAAATAACAAAGTTAATTACATACCAAAACAAAATAGTGGCAAAAACAATAGCGGTAATTAAATCAAATAAGCCAACCATACTATATTATGTCAGTATAGAATAACAATATCGATAAAACAATTCCCAAAACAAGAATACCAACCAGTAAATAATTCAAAGGATTAATTTCTTTGCCCTTTGTTTTCAAAAATTCTCTGTAAAGCAAAACCAGAAGAATCCCCTCTAAGCCAAAAAGAACCGCTCCGGTGAAACCAATAATCTCAATAAATCTTCTCAAGCCAAAAAAGAACAGTCCCAAAGGAACAAAGGAGGTCAAGAACCAGGAGAAATTCTCAGAGAAGCCGAAATCATACCATAGAACCTTCTTCAAGGTCAGAGACAGAGATAAAAAAGAAGTAAAACAAGTAATAACCCCGAAAACCAGGCCCAACCGAATAATATTGGGGTCAATTTTTCCGTAAAGACCCGAGAAAGCGTCTTCTGAAACAATATCAGAAACGCCCAAAACTATATATATAAAGAGCAGGTAAATTAAAACCGTAATGATCAGGCCTAAAACTATCAAGCCCTTAAGCTTTGCCTTTGTTTTTTTCTTCTCGTCCTTGCCGGATAAAATCTCAGCAACTTCCGGAATAGCCGAACCGCCTCCAAGCGAGAAGAGAATTGCTCCGTAAGGTAACATAAAGTAAAGCAGGTCAAACGATCTGAAGTTTCTAAAATCAATCGCCTCGAAAGAACTGAAGAAAAATATTGCCAAAATTACCAGTAAAACAAAAAATAAAAAAAGCTCGATAATCCCGATACTTTTAACTCCCCGGAAAACCAAAAAAGCGCCAACAGCAAAAAAAAGTAATGTATAAATTACTACTCCTCCGCCAAAAAGAGGAGTCAAAAACGAATAAAGAAACTGCCCGCCGATAACCAGATAAGCCAGAAGAGCCCCAACCAGACTAAAAACCACCACGATGAAAGAAAAGTTCTTGAAGCGATGCCCCATGTATTCGCCAATATACCCGGGGAAACGGTGGATCTTAGAAGTTCCCAAAATCACATCGCCATAAATAAAGTTCATCTTCATTGTTATCAGCCCCATCAGAATAAAATATCCGACCATGGGCCAAAAACCGGCCTGACTGGAAACATAAGGCAAGCCAAAAATACCCACCCCGATAATTGTTCCCAAAAAAATCGATAGCGCCTCTAAAAATTTCATTCAACTTTAAAAACTTTGTAGCCCTCACGGACTTTTTTAGATACCTTAATCCCAACCTCCATTCCTTTCTTGGCCTTCTCCAGCTTTTCGTGCTCAACTTCCATTGATTTAACAGTTGCGTTGAAATCAGTATTCTCGCCGCCGATAATATTGATCTCGTCCCCGACAGCCAAAGGAGCCGCCAGTTTAATAATCACTACTTTGATTTTACTAAAATAGTGGATGATTTCTCCGATTGATTTTCTTTTTGTTGCCATAATAATACATATTAACTAATAATGATTTCATTATAGCATATTCCAAAAGCTAAAACCCCCATCTTGGGGGCTTTAGCTTTTGATTGAGGAAGTCTGACTCAGCAAAATCAGATTAATCCTAAAAGTCGGGGCGGACACTCCCAAAAGCGCTTAATAATCCTCCTCTGCTCGAGTTAATGTCCATGGGATTTCTCCCGCGACCTCCTCACGACTCATGTTAATATAAAATATCTAATTGTCAAATAATGAAAGGGGCCTGTATTAAGTATAACAGGCCCTTTGTTTTGGTGTAGCTCCTCTAGGAGCTTCGTATTGACTATACCCTTCGCGAGTTTAAAATTTGTTTGATCATATTTGATCACTATGGGGAAGGGTTATTTGTCGAAAGTGCTAATGTAGTAATTCTACCAACAGCAAGAAATACTGTCAATACAGTTATTCACAGATTCATAGATTCATAGATTCAATATCTTTGGCACTGTATTTTACTATGCATAGATGTACCAAATTACTGCCTATCACAAAATTAGGGTCTAATTTTGCGTCTTGGCGGCAAATTAATTTTATGAAAATCCAAATTAGCTCAAATGAAAAGAGAAAGGTGTAAGAATTAACAGCGTTGTTTACACTTACTCTTTTTTGGTTTTTTAGGGCAAAGCGTAAGTATATTATGAGTTAGCTCTATTTTTAAAAAAACAACATAATAATATGACGATAGCAATATTATTACGTTGTCTGATTTTTTCTTTTTATGATTAGCTGTATTGAAAGCTGTATTGAAGCCTCGCTTCAATACAAACTGTAAGCATATTATGAGTTAGGTTCAACCTAACTCATAACGGGACTACCTCTCACAAGATGGCGAAAGCAGTCAAGCTAAGTTGGGAGAGGTCTCGCCTCTAATGAGTCTCGCCTCTAATGAGAAAAAGCAATGGCAATTAAGCCGAGCTGTATTGAAGCCTCGCTTCAATACAAACTGTAAGAATTCACAAGCCGAGCTGTATTGAAGCCTCGCTTCAATACAAACTGTAAGCATATTATGAGTTAGGTTGAACCTAACTCATTACTTACTAATCGATCGTTTAATCAATCGTTCATTTATTCATTATCAAAATTATCAAAGCAACTATTTTCCATTCAGTTCCACTTTCCTTCAGTTCCACTTTCCTTCAGTTCCACGGTCCCTACCGTGGAACTGTGTTTGTGCTGTGTGCCGGGGGTCTCTTTATGTTCAACACTCGGTGTTGAACATCGAGTATTGAACATAAAGATTATCTGAACAAAAAATCAACGATCGTTTATTTTTTGTTTGAAGATTTATCCAAAATAATTTTGGATAAAATTTTAAAAATCAGCAATATAGACTATATTGCTGAGTCTATAACAAAATTGCGGAGGCCTCTACAAAAGTGTAAACAACGCTATGAAATCTTACACCTGGCTAAGCACATTTTGCCCAAAGAATCTGCCCGAGGCCCGTCCTCGGGCAAAAACAAAACTGCCCGAGGACGGGCCTCGGGCAACTTGGGTAACTTGCCTACTTACTTTATGGCGCAACATGGCACAAAATCAGTGGGCGGTACCTTGTGCCGCCCTCCGAATGGTTGATGAAAAACCGAAAGTTAGATATTGGTGCAATTATACCATTCTGCTTGAACTTACTTTATCAAAAATTGTTGAAAATTACCTGAGCCGCTCCTACCCTTATCCCGCCTTCGGCGGGAAGCAGGCGGGTAAAAATTCTCCCCCAGACCCCCTTTCTTTTTGCCCGCCTGCTGACGGACACAGAATCTTTTTGGGCGGATATTCGCTCTTGCCCCGCCCTCCCATGCGCGAGCGGTAAAGTAAACTCCCAAGTCCTATCGACATTTGAAGCAAGTTAATCTTTTTGATAAACTATAAATAAGTATGATTGGAAAATTCAGACAATTCATCGGCCTTATTCTCTCTGTAGCTTTTGTTGCCACGGCTCTGTTCGGTTTAAACATGGGCATGGACACACGCACCGACGGCTCGATGTCCGGCTGTATGTTCGACTCATCCGTTACCTGCCAGATGAATTACGGAGAGCACATCCAGTATTGGCAACAAACTTTCACAGCGGTGCAACCCACACAAGATGTCGTCCTTGCCGTTGTCGTTGTTTTTTTTGCAGGAGCGGCATTTTTTGCCATTTTCTCCCATCGGCAAAACCTCAACCAAACAAAATTGATTGTGCTGCAAACGGTCCAGCGAGAGCGTGATATCATCGCCAAACTCTCCAATCATATTTTACAAGCGTTATCAGACGGCATTCTCAATCCGAAAATATATAATCCAATCGCAATCAATTATGGACTTAAACCAATCAGATCAACAACTCACCAAAAAGGAACGGAGGGAGCTACATCGTGAATAACAGCGAGAAAGACAAAGATTAGGGCAAAGGAAAAACACGCAGAGCCGAATATTGAAATGGACTGTCGGACTTCTTGCTCTCGGCATTATCGGTTATGGTCTTTTCTTGCTGATCTCTCGCACTACAACATCAAGACCTGGTGAATCAATCGCTATTCAAGGACGAGACCATATTTCAGTCGGCTCTTCACATCCCGAATACAACTCCAATCCGCCAACTTCGGGGCCACATTACGCGCAACCGACGCCTTGGGGCGTATATCCGAATGAGCTAAAAGATGAAAATGTCATCCACGGCATGGAGCATGGCGGCATTTGGATTTCTTATCAGCCGGATATTGATGAGGAAACAAAAGCAAAGATTGAAGCCATAGGCAAAAAATATTCCGGCAGTGTGGTGGTATCGCCGCGCTCCGCCAATGATTCGCTGATCGCGGTTGCTTCCTGGGGGCGACTGGAAAAATTATCTTCTTTTGACGAAGTTCGCATTGTGGAGTTTATCAAAAGAAACAAAAACAAATCTCCCGAACCATTAGCAAGATAACCAACTACAATTATGAAACATCTAATAACAACTAAAATACTGGTTGCTGTTGTGGCGCTGGTTGGCATGGGATTCTTTGTCCCGCAAACAGCCAGTGCCTGCGGTGGCCAAACCGCGTCCATGGGATATGTAGACGATACGCTGGCCGCCTGGACGCATGAGGATGGCAATCCGCGTGCCATGGATTACCGCGCGAACATCGCTCCTGCGGAAATGAACATCCCACCCGCGTTGGCTGATGCCATTGCTGAAAAATATGTGACACAATACTACCCTAACGCGGAAAGTATGGATTTTCATGCCTTTCTGTTTGAACATGGCGACTATGTTTACATGTATGACATTACCGATGCATCCATTCGCAACCGCAGCACAGTTACGGCCTGCGGATCAAACCCGCAAAAAAGCGAGTCAAACTCTGTGGACATCCACATTAACGCCGTGACCGGCGATGTTATGGATGGATTTGGATGCGGCGGCGGCCCGACAAAGGTCATTATGCGATATAACGCCGATGATTATCCGGCCGGGCTTGCATCGCAAACAAAAAATCTCACCCAATTCCACACGGACTTTGTCATTCCTGTTGCCGGAGAAACAGCCACAACAGAACATAACGACGGAGATGAGCATGCGGACGAAGAAGACCACGACAAAACTTCGGGCAATACATCCATAACCGTGGACGGCATGATTGATGAGAGCGAGTGGAGCGGCGCGGCTTCCACACACCTTGAGCAATACGGTAAAACCATTGTAATGAAATCGAAAATCGTTAAAGGTGTGATGTACTGGGCGATTGAGGCGGATACAAAGAATTGGCTGGCACTCCTCTTGAAAACATCACCGCATCATGGCATGGCCTGGGAATTCACTGACGCAAAAATGCTCTCAAAAAATGGTGTTGAAGATTATCATGTCGCCTACAAAGGCATGATGGTCGGCGCCGGATTGGAAAAAGACAGCACCAGCGCCATTATCGCCCAAGCAAGCAGTGAAACCGAGAGCGGGCGTATATACGAATTTTCCATGCCCCTGCAGAGCGGCTCTGAAGGTGTTGATTTTCAGCTCGGCGAATACGGCAATATGGCGTTTTACTTCGGATCAACCGAAACATTCTCCGGCCAGTTGGTCTATGATGACGCTTTCAGCAAGCAGATGGTTACGCATGTTGGAAAGGAAATTCATCGCAGTGTCATCTCGTCCATCATTCCGGAAGCGGTGGCCGCGACATTCGCCGGATCAGGAGAACCTGGCGGCAACGGGACAGCGGCAAATCAAAAAACTGGTTTGTATCTGTTGCTGGCGGCAATCGCCGGTGTCGTGCTTGTCGCGTTTCGCAAGTCGTTACGGAAATTGATTAAACATTAGCAATATGGATGCATCAAACCAAAACAATTCATTTAATCGCGCCATATATGCGCTCATTGGAATCATCACCGGAGTGGGCCTGTTCCTGATTTACTATTGGCTACTTCTGCAAACATCTACAATGACTGCGTTCTATTACAATACCCGAATAGATGTGCTCTATGTGTGGACATATGTACTTACGACCATTGCAACCGTCATTTTATTCGGCGTGAATGTGGCATTGGCCGTCTATCTGTTCCGCCGAACGAAACGACTGACCATGAAAGATCAATCGGGCACGGTTCTGGGCGGGACCGTGGGAGCATTTGCCGCGGCCTGTCCCGTCTGTGGCGCGTTTCTCTTGTCCCTTATTGGCGTGAGCGGGGGGCTGGCGTCTTTGCCGTTTAACGGGCTGGAATTGAAAGTAGCGTCACTGCTTCTCATTATTATTTCCCTATGGCTTATCGCAAGGAGAATACGGAATCCTCAATGCAAAGACGGCACCTGTCCCGCGCCGGAAGTAGCATATTACACAACAAAAGATTGGCCGCTGTTTATTTCTTTAACATTTCTTCTTGTGACACTCGTCTGGATTGGATGGGGAATGTTGCGAGCAGAACCATTTATTGCTAACCTATAATTCATATGCAAACAATAGATATTTACACAACGCCGCAGTGCGGTTTCTGTAAAGCGCTCAAGGCAAAGCTGGCGGAGAAAAATATCATCTACGCAAATCATGATGTAACCGCTAATGATAACGATCTACAAGAGATGCGTACCTTGAGCGGTGGCGCTTTATCGGTGCCCGTTACCGTTTTGGATAAAGGCACCGAGCGACAGAAAGTGTTCATCGGCTATCCCGATGCCGCGCACGCTCTAGGACTTGAAGAAACACAGGAAAAAGAAAAATCCAAAGAGATCGCCGCGCTCAGATGCCCAAAATGCGGCCATACGCAAACAGGAGCAATTCCTACGACATCATGCGTACCGTTTTATGTATGCGAAGGTTGCCATGAGACAATACGAGCAGAAGGTGAAAATTGCTGTGTGTTTTGTTCGTATGCGGATAAACAGTGTCCGTTAAAGCAAAACGAACATGGTTGCTCAGATGAGGTTTGTAAAATTTAGCCCGCCCAAAAAGATTCTGTGTCCGTCAGTAGGCGGGATAAGGGTAGGAGCGGCTCAGGTAATTCTCAACAATTTTTGATAAAGCAAGTTTGAGCGGAACGGTATAATTGCACCAAAAAGTTAGATATTGGTGCCCCCGGCAAGAGTCGAACTTACATCTAGGCGTTAGGAGTGCCTTGTTCTATCCGTTGAACTACGGGGGCAATTCGGCTATAATACTATAATAACCAAAAAAATTAAAGCTATGCCAACAAAAAAGGAATTATCAATCCCCCAGATCGCCAAGAGAGTCTGCCCGGCCGTCATCAGTATCGTTATCAGCAAAGATTTGCCGAAAGTGGATGGATTTTATCTGATGCCTTACAAGGGAAGAGGCCTGGTAATGCCCAAATTCCATTCCACTAAAAAAGAGGAGACAAAAATCGGCGGAGGATCCGGTTTTTTGGTGTCAGCTGACGGGTATCTGATAACCTCCTGTCATGTTGTCGCCGATAAAGAAGCTCAATATACAGTCGTTTTAAGTCCCACCAAGAAATATTCGGCTGAAGTTTTAGCCAGAGACCCGATTCATGATGTGGCTGTTTTAAAAATTGCCGTCAAAAATTTGCCCCACCTTGAAACTGATAAAAAAAGTAAAATCGAGCTGGGGCAGGAAGTAGTCGCGGTAGGCAACGCCCTGGGTTCGTTTGAAGATACGGTCAGCTCCGGTATAGTTTCCGGACTCTCCCGACTCATTCAGGCCCAGGATCACAATAATAACAGCTCCGAAAAGCTCAAAGGGCTGATCCAGACCGATGCCGCCATTAATCCAGGCAATTCCGGAGGGCCTTTGGTCAATCGTCAGGGCAAAGTTATCGGCATCAACACGGCCGTAGTTATGGGAGCTCAAAATATCGGCTTTGCAATCCCAATCGGCTATGCTCTTTCTGACTTAGAAGAGGTAAAAAAATACGGAAAAATTAAAGTTCCGTTTCTGGGAATCAAGTATATTATCTTAGATAAAGAATTAGCCACTAAAAACAATATCTCCGTTGACTACGGCGCCCTGGTGATCAGGGAAAACTGGGGAGAATCAGCCATCGCCAAGGGATCGGCGGCCGAAAAGGCCAAAATTAAAGAGTTTGATATTGTCTTAGAATTAAATGGCAAAAAGATTACCGAGAAAAATACCCTTACTTCAATTTTGGAGAAATGCAAAATTGGCCAGACCATTGAACTGAAAGTCCAAAGAGGCAAAAGAAAGATCACCCTAAAAGCTACTCTAGGCGAGAAGAAATAGTCTCGTCCCAAAACCTGATCGTTTCGTTAGCTTGTCTGGTAATCTCAAAAGACACTAACAAGAATACTGTCAGCAGAATAACAACACTAACAATGGTTGGAACTTTTGATGACCAGTTAATTATCATATATGGGGCGACCGAGGAGATTCGAACTCCCCCCGAGGGTTCCACAAACCCTTGTGCTAACCACTACACCACGGTCGCCATGGTGCCCTCGGCAAGAATCGAACTTACATCCCAGGATTAGAAGTCCCGTGTTCTATCCGTTGAACTACGAGGGCATGATATGGCAATCATACTCTATTTGCTAATCTATGTCAAAGATGTTGTAGTAATCTCTGACTTTTGTTTCTTTAAAAATTATCTCGTCATGATTCCAAATATCCCTGACATTATTATACGCCTCTTCATTCAAGGGACAATTATCAAGACCGTTTAAGGCTCTGCCGCTGTTAAAGATTATTCCGTAGCTATAAAGCATGGCCAGACCAATCAAAAGAGCAATCAGGGTTAAAATCAAACTGAAGTGAAATACATGCCTGCCGATAAAGAAAACCGTGTCGCCAATAACTCTGATCAAATTGATTTTTTTAATTTTGGCTAAATCTATCTTTTTCATTTTTCAAAAGCTCTAATGGTAAAAGTGACCATCACCTCTTTGGCCAACAAGCCCTTAATGGAAAGGTTTTGAATTTCAATCAGAAATGGCGCCGTCTCCACTCTTTCGAAAAATCTCATAAAATTGACATATGATCCGGTTAAGCTAAGCCGAAAAGATACAAAGCTCCAAAGATCATCTTCCAGTTCCTCTGAAGAAACGGGCGAAATATCAACGGCTAAATTGGCAGCTTCGGCCTCTTTTTCAAAAAAACTAATTAAGCTAATTGGAACATCGGCGCTAATTAAAACGCTTTCTGATTTCAACAAATCCTCATCGCTAACCGAGCAACTTGCCTCAATATCGCCTAAGTTTTTCTGGCGATCTAAAATGGTGGCAATTTCTCTTAAAATATCGTTTGATTTCACGGCATCTTTCTCGATCGCTCTAATTGTCGGCAGAATAGCAAAGAAAATCAGGCCAAGAGAAACAAGGATAGAAGATATAATAAAGATTACAATCTGTTTCTTGGGACTCATAAGTTTGCTCGGAAGGTGATATAGAAATCTATATCCTCCCGCTTAATCCAATTAGATGACGGAAAGGTAATATCAATAAAACTTCCCTCATTCTCTAAACTGCTTTTAAAAATCAGCAACTCTTCCCGGCCGGGAGCAAGACCGGAAACCGTAATCAAAGTTTGCCGACTAATTTCCGTCCGGGTCCCGCCACCGGACTTGGCAATTTTATTTTCCTTAACATCAAGATCTATGGAAAGATTAGTCAGATAAAAACTTTCGGGCAAAATAGCGGATATCTTTCTGATAATTTCCGAGAAATAGACTTTTCGATTGTAAAAGATGCTTAATTTGGTAAAGTTCTGATTAGCCAGATTGATCCGGCCGGCAAAATCGGCAACATCGGTCTCTATAATCTCTATCTCGCTCTTCATCAGGGATGAACTATCGGAAACAATCTTCTGATACAGATAGGTCCGGATTATCAAAAGAGTTAAAGCCAGAACCACTAGAAAAAAAATCACTAAAAAACCGATAATAAAGACGGCTCTTTTGTATTTTTCAGCCAAAAGTTTTTCTTTGTAATTTTTTGGCAGTAAATTAATCATCTTGTTGCATTTATTCCCCTTAAAGCCAAGCCCAAAGCGGTAGTATAGCCAAGAGACTGATCCCGAGGTATCTTGGGAACGGTTTTCTTGTCTCCGATAATGTTGGCCCAGGGGTTAGCCAGTTCGGTTTTAATTTTAGTCTCGGCTAAAATGAACTTATCCAAACCCTTCAGATTAGCTCCGGCTCCGCAAAGCAAAATCCTCTTTATCTCCCCCGAACTGTTGCCCGAATGAGTCCGATAATACTGAATATACTTTTTAATGTCTTTGGCCAAAACAGAAACAATATCAGTCGATGACTGTTTGATGGCCTCCATGCCTTGATCAATTTTTAACTTTTCCGCTTCTTCGACATTGATTTTTCTTTCCTTAGCTATTGTTTCTGTCAAAATACCGGAAGAGATCAACAGAGAGGCCGTAAAACGAAGAGAGTTTCCAGAATAAATGGTTAAGCTGGTGGTAGTCCGGCCAAAATCAATAATCAAGCAAGGGAAAGGACTGACTCCACCGGCAATAACGCTTCTGACAATTGCCTGAGACTCTATCTCCAGAGCTTTCGGGATCAGACCGGCTCCGGTCAGACAATTAATATATGGATCAACTACCGCTTTGGGCATGGCGCCAATTAAAACCTCCATCTTGTTTGACTCCCGGCTGTTGCCAATAATCCGATAATCCATATAGATATTATCTGAAGTAAGAGGAATATAGTTTTCGACTTCGAAAGGAATTGCCGTCTTAAGTTCTGATTCGGTCATTTTCAAAACATCAATGACCCTCAAAAACCCTTTCCTTTCCGGCAAGGAAGCCACCACATATTTAGTTTTCAATTTCGCTTTGGAAACCAGCTCTAAAACAGCTTTAGTCAGTTTCCCTTCATCCAAGACATCGCCGCTGGCTATGATACCGCCGGGCAAAACAACCTCACTATATGAGGTCAGAGTCAGAGAACCTCTCACTTTATCCAGGCGAGCCAATCTCAGCTTGCGATCAGAAAAATCCAGGCCAAAAGCTTCCGGCTCCAAATCTAAAAACCTAATCCGATTCATTCTAATATTGTAGCACAATTATTCGACTTCTTCCCACTTAATTATCTTGTAATCATACTCGGCGTAAGGAACAAAAGGACAGGGGCTGTAAATTAACTTGGAGTCGATATAGTTGTTTCTTTGAGCGTAGCCGGAGACAACAGAGCTACCGCTGGTCCATTGAGTCCCCACCCGACCACTGCTAACGATAGAGCCGACAATTTCTAAATTGCTTTTTAAGTTATTCGGATAATGATTGCGGCCAAAATGCCCTTTTTGGGCAATATATATCCCCCGCAGTTCCATATCATCGGGCGAAGAAGGACTGATGAGAATATCCTTTTCGGCCAAAGCGGCAAATCCGTCAGTACCGTCAGAACTGACATAGTTGAGGTCGTCAACCAAAATTATGGTGGTATCTTTTGATCCTTCCAGCAAATCGGCTGAAGCCAGAGTCACCTTCCTGTCCACCGTTCCTTCAATCCAAATATTGTCTTCGGCAAACACTGCCGAACAGGCCTCATCTATGGTGTAAGTGTCATAAAAATACTCGTTATTGATTCGGAAGTAATCATAATGCCAACCCTCTTCGCTGCTGTAAGCCCAGTTGCTGTAAAGACTGGTAATAATTCTGACTTCTACCGTCCCGTTATTGTTAAAAATCAAGTGATAGCCGTCGGCACTGACATCAATGGTGTCTGAAGGCGGAAGATAGATGCCGTCCGAGCCGGCCTTGGACTTAATTTGAGCCAGGTCAACGGTAATCCCCTCAAAAGAAAAGGGGGTGGCTGGCCAACTGAACAAATCGATGTTTGGATTTTCGGTCGTTGTAAAGACTCCGGGGCACATACAGAGATCGTCTTCCAGAGTACAGCTGGCCGGACAGGAGTCACAGCCAAAAGAATCGGTACAAACCCATTCATTTTGGGATGAACTGACTATGGACTGGTTATGGCCGTCCATTCTAATACCGCCGTTGCTGTGATAAAGACCGCCGATCTCTCGGTCCGAGCCGGCCCAGACGCTGTCCTTGATCAAATAGGCAAACTTGGCTACCGAAACCCGGCCGTAAACCGCCTCAATCGTTCTTTCGCCGTCGGGAAACTTTAAAGTATGACCGGCTGAGCTGATGTTGCGGTCAATCACCTCTCCGCAACTGACATTTTCAACTATTGTTAAATTAAACTCACCCAAAGATCCGCCTTCGGCATCAAGATAGGTCTTGCTCAGATCGCAGGATTCTTCTATACCATGATTAAGACACCACTGATAATAGGCGACCCCGGACTCGGCAATATATAAAGATTGCTCCCAGGCCAAAAGTTCTTCGCTGGTTTTAAGCTGTAATAAAATAAAGCTCAAGAGCGACCCTAAAAGAATCAGAGAAATTATTCCAAAAACCAAAACAGTTGTAATAATTGACCCTTTATTCATCTTTTAAATTTCTTAATTGAACATAGGACTCTATCTCAACATCATCGGGAGCGTAATCTTCATTAACATTGACCACCAGATAAATCCGCATTGCTTTGGTGTCCGACAGTCGAGCCGGCGATTCAATTATCTGATCCCCATTTTCATCAAAGTATTCAAAAATAACCGGACCGTTTCTGATATACGAACTGATAATCGATACCTCTTCGTTCTCCGAATTATAGGTTAGGGGACTGCCGTCAGGATCAATAGTTCCTTTTTTCAGCTCATGATCGGTAATTTCTGTTTCCTCGGTCCAGGACAACTCCACCCTGGCTTTAATCGAATGATTCGGCTCCTGCCAGTCGCAAAAAGCACCAACGCTAGAAGTGGCATCAATTAAAACATCCAGATAATTGTCGGCCGCCGCTTCGGTAACATCAATAACGGTATTGTCCTGCCAAACAGCCGCGCAATCAGTACAGCCCGAATAGCAAACATTGCCGACCGGATCTCCGTCAACCATGACTGCTCCGTATTCTGTCCCGTCCCAGCCCAAATCGCCCTCCAAAAATATCTCGAGACTGGCTGACACCAAGTTGCCAGTGTAAAAATCAGAGAAAGTAACGCTACAGGATCCACCGTCAGAGTAGGAAAGGCAGTCCTGTTCCAGCTCCTGAGTTCCTGGAGTGCCAATAAAATATCTAACTCTTTCGACAGCCCCGTCTTTATCAATATCGCCGTAAAAGATAAACTCTTTGTCGCTCGCCAGCTCAATCGGATAAGCGCCGTTATCACCCGTCTGCGCTTCTCTGATTTCTCCGGTCATGGTTTTTATACCCAGCCGGGCCTCATTGACGGCCAAGGCCAGGTCCCAAGAATAGGATCTGGTTTGATAGAAATTAACAATGGCACCAAAGATAAAACTGACCACTATGATCATAGTTAGAATTGAGACCATTGTTTCAATTAAAGTAACTCCGCGGTTCATTATTCTGTTCTGACCAGATCAATAATTATTGATTCGTCTCCGGAGACATTAATGTTCCCCGAATAACTCTGGTATCCGGAAATATCAATATCGAGATTATAGCTTCCATTTTCAAGAGGAATAAAGTAGGTTCGACCGTCTTCATCGCTGTATTGAACAACATCATAGAAAATACCGGCATTGTAAAGACGGATGTCAGCCGAGAATATTGGCTCCAGGGTAACGGAGTCTCTGACAATGGTCAGCAGCGAGTTTTCCGCCTGCAGAATAAGCCGAATATCTAAGGTTTCGTCAGGATTAAGGCCGACTGGCTGGCTGACTTCGGCGCCGGCCGGAGACTCAATGGCCACCAAATCCAAATCATTAATTGTGAAAGCGTAAGAATCCCATTCCAAACCGCTAATAGTTTCTTGGCCCGATTGATCAACAATTATAGTCTCTAGGTATTTATAAACCGGCTCTTCTTCTTCGTTAGCGCCAATGGTTTTAGCTCCTCTTAAATCAAAGCTGGCATTGGGAATTGGCGGATACTCCAAAGATTCCGGACCAACCGCCTCAACCATAAAAGATGACAGCTTATCAATAGAAAAATCAAAATCAGTTAAATTATTCTCCAAAACTGCTAAGTGAGGATTTTCGGGACTGACTATTTCTTCAATCCCGTAAGTCCTCTTGCTGCTGTAACCGGATTTAGTTACCTCTACCTTGTAAGTATCGGTCGGTACAGAGAAGAAATGACTGCCCGAAGAAGGAATAGCGTTGGTAATAAGCTGATCAGTATCTTTGTCTTTAATCTCTATTAAAGGAGATGGTACGGGAACGCCAAAAGCATCAAAAACAGAAATCAGCAGAATCCCTCCTCCTTCGTCACATTCCTCGGCCAAATTGGAGGGAGCAATATCGGCAGTAATCTTAATATCGCCAGATAAATTACTGCTCCAGGAAACCTTAACTTCAGCTTTTTTGTAGTCATTGGGGCAATCGTCTTCCGGACCGGATAATCCGTCAGCGGCATCAATGACATAATCCACCCTCATATCAACCGTATAATCTGTCCCATTCACCGTTTTGACTTTCTGGCTTTCCAGATCCCCATCGGGGAAACCGCCGTCAATGCCTACTGAAGAATAAGGCAGACTTTTAATCAGCTCCAGTTCTCCGGTGGCAATAGCCATGGCCGTAACCTTGTTTTTGCTCTGGCCGATTACTTTCAACCCCAACTGATAGGCGCCAAACACTCCGACAGCAACCAAGAGAAACAGGGCGCTTCCGACCAGCACCTCTAAAAATGTAAAGCCGGATTGTCTTTGGCTAGATCGCATCAAGTAATGAATACATTGGTTGAATCATTGAAATGGCAAAGAAACCTATTACACCGCCGATCAAAAGCATTAAAACCGGCTCAATAATAGCTGAAAGGTTTTTGGTGGCATTGGTAACCTCTGATTCGTAAAAATCGGCCAACTTGAAAAGAATCGATGATGTTTCTCCGGTCTCTTCACCGATAGAAATCATCTGGATCACCAAGTTTGGATACAGATCACTGTAAACGGACAGGGCATCGGCAATCTTCTTGCCGGTCTTAACCTTCTCGCCGGTTTCTATAACAGCTTTGCGGTAATGAACATTTGAGAGGCCGCCGGCTACAATTTCCAAAGACCGGACAATTGGCACTCCAGCTGAAATCAGGGAGGACAGAGTTCTGATGGTTCTGGCCGCATAGATTTTTTTAACAATACCACTGATAACCGGAATCTTGAGCATGGCTCTGTCAAAAACGGCCTTACCCCAGTTAATTTTAACAAATAACCGGAATAAAAAAATGATTGCTATTAAGCTAATTGGCAAAACATACCAATTAACGGATAAAAAGACGCCCAGGCCAATAACTAACCGCGTGGTCAGCGGCAACTCTACCCCCAGTTCATCAAAAAGTCGAGCCAGTTCCGGGACGACAACAATCAGCATCACTATTCCGATTAAAAACATCGCCGAAACAATAACTGCCGGATAAACCATTGCTCCGGCAATCTTTGATTTAAGCTCTCTTTCTTTTTCCATCTGGTTGCCTAAAATTTCCAGAGTCTCTTCCATAGTTCCGCTTTCTTCTCCGACGGCAATCATATTGGAAAAGACTTCTTCAAAAACATATCCGTAATCCGAAATAGCGTCTGAGAGAGTTGAGCCCTTGGTAATACTTTCGGCAACTTTTTCAATTATACTCTTAAATCTTTTGTTCTTAGTTTGGCCGGAAAGAATCTTTAAGGCCCGGGGCAAAGGAATGCCTGAAGAAATCATCACTTTCAGGTTCTTGACAAACATTACCTTGTCCGCCAGACTGACTCTGTCCAAAAAATTAAGCCAGGAGGGAAGATTGATCTCTATCTGCTTTTTTTTAATCTTAGATTTAACTAAAACATAACCCTCTTCTCGGAGGGATTTGGCCAAATCATGCTCACCGGTTGCGTCCAGAATTCCCTTTTTGACCAACCCCTTTTCATTTTTAGCGGTATATTGATAGCGTGGCATTATTCAGCTATTACCCTTAAGACCTCCTCAATGCTGGTCAGCCCTTTGGCCGCCTTAATAAAACCGTCTTCGATCATGGTTCTCATGCCCTCGGACTTGGCCTGAGCTTCAATTTCATCGCTGCTGGCATTTTTAACAATTAGCTCTTTGATGGTTTCGGTAACATTTAAGACTTCGTAGATACCGACCCGGCCCTTATATCCGTCAGGACAAATTTTTGACGGTTTTGGTTTAGAAAAATTAATAGTTTTGAAAGTATCTTTTGAGCTGGCTATTTTTTCTTCACGCAAAACTTTTAAAATAGATTCCAGATCGGCGTATTTGGCCAGATTCTTAATCTCCGGATCGCTCAAATTATACTTTTCATTTTCAGGACAAAGCAATCTGACCAACCGCTGAGCGATAACAACATTTAGAGTGGAGGCAATTAAAAAGGGTTCGGCTTTCATGTCCACCAAGCGAGGAATGGCTCCGGCCGCGCTGGTGGTATGAAGAGTTGACAGCACCATGTGTCCGGTTAAAGCGGCATTAATGGCCAGGGCGGAAGTTTCACCGTCCCTGATCTCACCCACCATAATCACATCCGGATCCTGTCTAACCAAAGACCTCAAACCGGCTGAAAAAGTCAGACCGATTTTAGCGCTAACCTGAGTCTGATTAATACGAGGCATTCGGTATTCAATCGGGTCTTCAATGGTTGAAATATTAATCTCCGGAGTATTTAAAATATCGATCATCGAATAAAGAGTAGTGGTCTTGCCTGATCCGGTCGGTCCGGTCACCAGAATCATGCCGACCGGCCTTTTCAGGTTTATTTGAATACTCTCTAAGGAACCGCCGGAAAAACCGAGCTTTTCCAGGTCAACGGCCCGGGATGTCTCGGACAAAAGACGCATAACAATCTTTTCCCCTGAAAAGACCGGCAGAATTGAAACTCTGACCGAGTACTTAAACTCGCCGGTCTCTATTTTAAACCTTCCGTCCTGGGGCAGACGATGTTCATCAAGTTTGAGATTAGACAAAACTTTCACCCTGGCCACCAGCCCTTCGCTGACAATTTTTGGCAAAACCATGGCGTCGTGCAAAATCCCGTCAATCCGGTAGCGGACAATAACTTCTTTTTCGGTTGGTTCAATATGGACATCCGAGGCCCTTTGCAAAACGGCGTGATTGAGCAAAGTATCAACAATTCTGATAATCGGCAACTCTTCGGCCATTTTCCGAAGGTCTTTGTCGGAAGTTTTCTTAACTCCTTTGGCTTCTTTTTTAATAATATCCCCAAACTCCGCCTCTAAAGTTTTGCGGTATTGAGTCAGAGCTTTTTTAATGCTGTCCGGATCAGTCAAACGAGGTAAAATTTTGAGATTGGATTTCTTTTTGACAAAATCAATGGCTCTCAGATCTTCGGGGTCAAGCATAGCCACCTCCAAGCCATCGTCAGTTTTTGAAAAGGCGATAATATTATACATTCTGGCTGTCGGTTCGGGAATAATTTTTAAAA